>Ga0172371_10009806_pt1 | contig 13085 bp, 14 predicted proteins | sample Lak12m_FD_114543 | JGI IMG/M metagenome (GOLD analysis project Ga0172371, IMG submission 114543) | Freshwater microbial communities from Kabuno Bay, South-Kivu, Congo - kab_022012_12m | ecosystem: Environmental > Aquatic > Freshwater > Lake | place: Democratic Republic of the Congo: South-Kivu... | reverse complement strand
GTTGCTGGGGACGGCCGTGTGCGGTCTACGGTCACTTTCCGGACGTCGTCTTTTTCAAACCTACTGCCCGGCGATGATCCGATCGAGACGCCGGCTGAATTCCGGATAAGGAAGACCGCCATCCTCGATGGTCAGCCAGCCGTTGTATCCCACGTCGTCGAACGCCTGGCGCACGGCCGGCCAGTGGATGCTCCCGTCGCGGGGATGGACGAAGCGACCGCCGTGGTTGTCCGGATTCAGTTTGAAGTCCTTGATGTGGACTCTGCCAAGGAGCGGACCGAACTCGCGAATCCACGCCTCGGGGGGCGTGAGGTACTTGACGTGATTGCCGACGTCGAAATAGGCCTTTACCCACGGGCTGTTGAACGAGGCGACCATCCACTTGAAGATCGAGGGCTTCACGCAGAAGTTGTTCCACACGTTCTCCAGCGCGATGACAACCTTCGTCTCCTCGGCAACCGGAATGAGCTTCTTGACGCGCTCGCGGGCGGAATCCATCGACCGGTTGTGGGCATCGATGTAGGCTTTGTACTTCTCGTTGTCGCCCTTGACGACGCGTGTGAGGTGGCCGCTGGCCTCATCGAAGTCGATGTCGTACTCCCACGGATCGGGCATCGGCACGCCGCCAACGCCGCCGGGAACGTGGAGGACGGCGTCGGCCCCGAAAGCCGCGGCCGCGCGGAGGCCATTGGGACTCCCCCCGCCCATCACCGAGTGGATGCGGATGCCGATCTTCTCGGCCCACTCGCGGATCGCCCCCGCCTGTTCCGGCGTGGTCTTGCCGGCGCGGACCTCAACGCCCTCGAAACCGGCGTCCTTGAGGGCCTTGCATGTGTCCTCTTTGGGCTCGCCGATATACATGGCCTTTTTCAGGGTGGTCTTGAAGGGCGCAGCGTTAAGCCGGCCAGCCACGATCAGGCCCGCGCCAGCGGCCGCTGATCCAATCACGAACTCGCGTCGGCTGATTCTCGTCATGATCCTATCCTGCAATCCTGGTTCTGGGACATCGGGTCTTCACGTGAAACGCGGTGATCGCATTGTCGCACGGCAACCCGAAACGTGTCAAGGATCGTCGTGGCACAGGTTGCCAACCTGCCCGAAGCGGGGCACGTTTTCAACGTGCCGGGCACGATGGAATCGTGCTCCACTTGTTGTCTTCGCGGACCATGGCACGCCGCCGTCATGCCGATCGCCGGCGAGGATCAAGGGCGGATTCCGAGGTCCACTGCCAGCCGGTTGCGATACTCCGCCTTGTCGACGTCCTTCCATTCCCGAATCCGAGTCAGCTTGCTAGCGGCCATGGTCCCGATGAAGGCCGCGAAACGCTTGCGGGCCAGGGCGAGGAGGGACTGCTGCTCCAGGCCATCCTTCTGCGGACTCTTGGCCGCCGCGCGTGCCTGCTCGACGATCGCGTAATCGACGCTCATTCGCGACCGACGCACGCGATCGGGCCCCGCCGGATCGCCTGCGGCCCGTGACTCCGCCTCGTCCCAGAGGGCACTGGCCTTGGAGAGCAGCTCGGGCGTCAGGTGCGGATGGTTCGGCGGAACGAAGATTCGCACGTGAACCGACCCCTTCTCGGCGGCATCGTGGATCAGGTCGAGGTAGCGGCGGACGCTCGCGGCGGCCGGGCCGTAGTAGGCGTCGAGGAATTCGTTCATCGCCCGGTGCTCGTCGTACTCCGGGTCCCAGAGGAACTTGGCGATCAGGTAGGCTTTGAGCGCCGCCATCTCGCTATCCGGTGTGTCGTAGGTCCCTTGCTCGAACACGCCCTTCACGTGGTTGGCGGCGAACAGCCGGATGTTGTCGTCCAACAGCCGCTTGTTGGGCATCGGCAACAGGCAGTGGGCGAAATTGGTCGTGTAGTCCCAGATCCACAGCCGGTCGCACTGCCTGGCCCAGGCCTGAAGATCGGCGACGAACGCCCTGTTGGCCGGGGTACAGCCGCTGGCAAGAGGGTGGGCGAAGCAGCATTCGATGTCGCACAGCCGGATGACCACGTTGGGCCGCGGCCGCATCGTCTTCGGCGGGCGCCGCGACCATTGGTAGGCCAGCGTCTCCACGATTTTGTCCGGAAACTCCTTATCCACGGCCTCGGCCACGCGGTTCACCAGGTGCAACAGCGGAGCCATCTGCGTCTCTTCGGACCGGGCCAACGCCTGGCAGCGGTCGCACTGGCAGTATTCCGTGTTGTCGTTCTGGCTCAGCGAGAAGACCGTGGCCTCGGGCTGCTCGCGCATGCCGGCGCGGATCGCCTCGGTGCAAAGCCGAATCACGTCCTCGTGCGTGCAGCACACCTGGGAAGGGCGGCGTTTGCCCTTCCAAAGGGCGTAGTATTCCGGATGCGCCGCGAAATGCCGCTCGGCCGGCACCAGCTTCCCGACGGTGTGGACGAAGAAGCCGAACCCGAAGCGGATGCTCCCGCCGTGCCGGGCGTCCAGCTCAGGCGCAGGCGGGCGGATCCCCTGCCGCTCCAGAAGCCGCCCGCGACCGCCGGCCCCGTTGAGCCGATTGCGGGCCATCCAATTGCCGTCGTAGCTTTCCCAATTGTACGTTTCTCGATACTCGAACACCGGCGCGCGGCGCTCGTTCAATGGCGGCAACGAGACCCGCCGCGACCGCGGTATCCGCTCCAACTCCGGGGTGAACCAACGGCAGCCGAGGTGGTCCTCCAGCAGACCGTAGACGCCGTACAGCGTGCCCCGCGGCTCGCCCCCTGCGATCACCAGGCGCGTGCCCGCCGTGCGAAGCACATAGCCCTCGCGGCCCAACGCGGCCGGATCGAGGTCGATGCCCAACGTCGTGAACCGGCCGCTTTGCCCCACGAGGATCTCGTCCGGCACGACAGGTTGCGTGTCGGCGACGATCGGGAGCCGGGCGACGCTGATCTTCTCTAGGAAGCCCTGGAGTTCCTCCGCAGCGTAGCGCGTCGAAGGGGTCGCCTTTTCGGCGATCACGATCCGGTAGGCCGTGCGCCCCCCATCGGCCAGAATGAGTCGCCCTTTCTCGTCGGCCGCGCTCGCGGAAGCCGTCGCACAAAGCACCAGGACCGCAACGAGCACCCGGAGCCGATTCGGTCGATGTAGTCGCATAGGTGGTCACTCCTGTCTGCAAGGGCGATGTTCCAGTGTCTTGGCTCAGCCCGGATTGGAATGTGCGCGTCGAGCTCAAGCGAAATGCTGAAAGAGTACGGTGCGTCTTCTCTGTTGCCGCTAGTCCTCACGACCTTGCGTGTTGGTGATTCGGGGATATAGAGAAGAGGCACCGTACTTCGGCACCCTGTTGCACGTTGTATACGTCGTTTTAGACTCCATTTCCATCTGAACCAAGACACGTTGTCGGATAGATGGCGGCAGCCCGCCTCGCCCCGCCCCCCCAATGGTAGGCAGAAGTTCCCCTTTTCTTGTGCTTGCTGAGCCTGAAGGTGACGTTTAGAATGAAGTTGGGCCAGGGGCTGGTGGAACCACCCTGATCGTAGGGCATAGGCTGACTGGCCTGCGGCATGGATACGCCCCGACGGCATTCTTCGAAGGCCATGGGAGCGACATCGTGGTTCTTACAGAGATCGACCGAGGTTTGCTGGAGCGTTGTCTCCAGGGCAAGCCCCGCGCGTGGGAAGACTTCGTGGATCGTTTCATGGGTCTGGTGGTCCACGTGGTCAACCACACCGCCCAGATTCGGGGCCTCCGTTTGAGCCCCGAAGACCGCGACGATCTGGTGAGCGAAGTCTTCCTTGGCATCCTGAGGAATGATTTCGCCGTCTTGCGCCATTTCCGCAGTCAAAGCAGCCTGGCTACTTACTTGACGGTCGTGGCCCGACGAATCATCGTGCGGGCGATCGTCCGGCAGAAATCCCGAGCCGCGTCGAGGCAGAACGCCACGCGCCGGCGGGTCGATGATGTGCCGGACTCGGGCGACCAGCCCGCCGAGCGGATCGGGGATCGCGAGGAGGTGGAACGGCTTCTCGACGGGTTGCACGAGAGTGAGGCCAGGGTGGTGCGGATGTATCACCTGGAAGGCAAGAGCTACCACGAGATCAGCACGGCCATCGGGGTGTCGGAGAACAGCATCGGGCCGATTCTCAGCCGGGCCCGAAGCAAGATGCGCCGCAGCGGCTTGAACCAGCCCGCCGGGTAGCACTACCATCGCCCGCCGGGTTGGGCGGGGTAACGCGGGTCGTAGCGACGGGAGACGATCGGCGGCTGCGTGGCGGGCGCCGGCGTCTGGTTCGGGTTGCAGAGGTCGATCGGAGACATGCCTTCCCCGCTCGGCATGGCCCAGAGCTGCTCGGGGTTGGCCAGCGCTCGGTTGATCTGTACGTTGCCGAGGTTCAGACGCAAGGCCGTCTGCTGCAAGGGAACGCGGATGTCGATGACCGTCGGCATCCCCAGGCCCGAGAGCGGGTCGCGCCGGTGTTGACTGGTGTAGGCGCTCGCCACGACCTGATTTTGCCCGTTGAGAACGTGCTGTTCCAGCACCAACCCGTGGACGCGGTCGAGCACGGTAATCTTTGTGGACGGCCCGTTGGGCGTGTCCCGCACCGTGCGGATCTCCAATCGCCCGTCGGTTCGCATCAGCGGACCTTGATGCGGCTGAGAGGGACTGAGCTCGCCAATCCCCAGGGCCTCGATGAGCCAGTAGGGGTCGATCAACAGCGTCTGGCGCACGGGGCTGGAAGCGAATTGGGCGTGGCGGCAGAAGTACACGGCGGGCGGCTGACTCCGCCGGGCCCAGAACCAGAACAACTCGTCGTTGCTCCCCACGTCGAGCTCCTGCCCCAACATGCCGGTCCCGGCGCGAATCCGGAGCCGTTGCGGCCGCTCGAACACCACGCTGGCTTGCAGCGTGGGAAAGCCCGTCCCGCTCAACGTCGCTTGCGGCGCCGCGAAGTTGCGGATCTGCGAGTTGTTGCCGTTGACCACCTGGATAATCTGGTCCAAGGTGGGCTGGGGCGGCAGGGCGGGCGGAAGGTTTGCAAAGTCGTCGATCGGCCGGCGCATCGAGGGACAACTCGCCCCGCTCAGGCTGAACAGCCCGGCCATGGTCACCAGCAGCACACCCGACCGGTACCTTCTCATGTTTCACCTGCCAACCTTACGAAGGGCCAAATTCACGAGGCGTGGGCAAACAGGAGCTTCGCCAGCGCTTGCTGAATTTCGTGGATCCGCGGCTCGTCGGGCATGACCACCGGCACCCGGTACGTGGCTTCCCGCCGCGGACAGTAGAGCACCAGCATCTCGCCGCCGTCTTCTTGCCCGGCCTCTTCTTCCAACCGCATCACGCGGCGTCGGACCAGGAGCAGCGCAAGGACATACCGCATGTCCTGACGCGCCGGTTGCTGCTCCAACTCGTCGAAGAACTGGAGCATCACGTCGTTGGGCGCCCAGTGCATGCGATGGGCGTCGGGGCGCGGGACCTGCGATTTCCACCAGCCGATCGCTCCCTCGGGCGGCCCCTGCCACGCTTCCACCGAGTAGTCGTGGCGCGCCAACTTGACGCCCTCGGCAACGAGCACGGCGTAGAACTCCTCCCCGGGCGTCAATTCCCGGTCGGTGACAGCGCAGCGGCGCGTGCAGCGTTGGATCTCGTAATCCATGGACGGCCCCAGAAAAGCCGGGCTCCACCGAACCGGAGCCCGTGTTCTGCCTGAATAGGGCCGCAGAGACTACACGAAAACCCGTTTCCGCTCAATAGGCAGTGAAGAAACGGCCGTCGGTTCCCCCCGGGCCGATCCGGATGCGGACGGGGCGAGAGCAGCGCGGGCAGTGTCCCTCGTAGGCCGTGCCCGCATGATTGACGTAAATCCTTGCGTAGACGCCACAACAGGCAAACCGGACGCCAAGAAATCGCCCCCGCGCAGGCTCGCCCTGGGCTTCTGCGGGTTGGGGGGCCGGATCGCTTGAGGCGTCGAAGCTCTCGCTACTCATCTTCCCGCGTTCCCCAACTAACCCATATTGCGTATGTCGTCAGCGACTACAGCGATGTAGGGCGGAGGGAGCGAAGCGATGCCCGCCGACCATACATACCTTCCGGCGGACCTCACTACGTTCGGTCGCCCCGCTCACTGCCCGCGCCTGGCGTGCTACGGTTTGGCGTTACGCCATCGCTATTGTATACTCACACCAAGGGGGGGCCGCAAGATGCGAGTGTACATGGACAACTGCTGCTTCAACCGCCCGTTCGACGACCAGACCCAGACCCGGGTCCGCCTGGAAACCGAGGCCAAGTTGGAGATCTAGCAACGTATCAAAGACAAGAGCGTCGAGTTGGCTTGGTCGTACGTGCTGGATTATGAGAATCAGGCCAACCCCTTCGACGAGAGGCGGGAGGCAATCGCCCGGTGGAGAGCAGCGGCGAGCGTGGATGTGGCAGAGACGGCGGAGATCCTCCGTGACGCGAGCACAATAACGCGTCGAGGGGTGCGCGCGAGCGACGCACTTCACATCGCTTGTGCCATCGCGGCGCGATGTGCGTTCTTTCTAACAACCGAGGACAACGTGGTGAAGAAGATGCGAGGATTTCCCGGCATCACCGTGGTGGATCCGACGCAATTCGTAATCGAGGTGGAGTGATGTTGACGGACACAGAAATCAAGGCCGCCGGGTTTCGGGCGTTGGTCGAGGCGCTCGGCGACGTGCAAGCCGAAAAATTCGTTGCCCTCATGCGGCGCGAGCCGTTCAATTACACCCAATGGCACCGGATCCTCTGGCCGGAGAAAACGGTGGACGAGATAAGCGAGGCGGCCATGAAACTCCGGCACCAGACGCACTGAGGCGAAGGGTCACGGGAGGTGGGTATGGCGACGAACCTTTTTTCAACCTATTCCACGGGCGAGAACCGTGTCACCGCGTCGATCATCGCGGTGCTTCGGTCCGTAACGCTGGATCGCATTCAGCGTTTGCTTAGAGCGCTGATCGAGGATAAGGAGTTCGAACTCATCAGGTTCCAGAACCAATTGTCCAAGGGCGGGAGCGGCGCGCCCGATGCCGTCATCCAGAGTAGTTGCCGTTTGCTCGTCGAGACCAAAATCAAGTTGAACGCTGTGCGGGATGACCAACTTAAGCGGCACCTGAAGCGGCTGGATGAAGCGACGGAGACGAATCGATTGTTGCTGGTCTTAACGCCGGACGACTCCCAGCCGAGCGCCCTTGATACGATCAACGACGAACGGCTTGTGTGGGCACGGTTTACTGACTTCCATCAGGCAATCGACGACATGCTCAGCGAAAAGTCCGAGGTAGTCTCCGAGCGGGAGGCGTTTCTACTTCGAGAACTCCAGGAGATGTTCGTGGCGGAGAACTTGGTCGCCAGCGAGTACGATGTGGTGGTCGTCCCGGCGCGTTTCGCTTGGCCGGAGTATGAGGAGCATCATGCCTACGTCTGCCAGGCTGACCGCGCATTTCAGCAGGTCAGCCGCATCGCCTTCTACGCCCACGGGTGCATTCAGCCTCTCGTGCCTTTGATCCTCGAGTCTCACGACCATGTAGAGTTCACGGAGTGCAAGCACAAAGGTCGGCTTGGTGAACTGGTCTCCGCCAACCTCAAGGCCAAGAAGCGCACGGAGGGGACGGCGTACAAGGTTCTGCTACTATCCGCGCCTGACTCGCCAGATACTATGAAGCTCGACCGACCGATCCCAAACGATCTGGTCGCCAAGAGCGGGAGACCAACCGCCTTCACCCAAAATCAACGGTACGTGTCATCGGGACGGCTGAGAACCGCTACGACCACCTCGGACTTGGTTGACGGGAAAACGTAAGACGGACACGAAGAAGCCTCGGCGAAGCGAGCCTCTTGTGTGCGTTCCGGCGGGCCTCACTTCGTTCGGTCCGCCCTACTTGCTCGCTCAACCCAGCACGCGTTCCGTACTCAAACACTTCATAGCGTCTTGTCGGACGGTTTGACGGGCAGTTCTTCGGGCGAGAAGCTCAGCCCGCCGGAGGAGCGCAAGAGGACCTTGTAGCGTTTGCCCGGCACGAGTTTTTGGAAGGGGGCTTCGCCGTGGGCCGCGCGGATGCCTTTCTTTTGGGCCTCTTCGGGGTTGTTGGCGTAGTCCCAGAACTTGCTCCAGATCTCGCGCTCGAAGTCCGACGGCTCCCGGCCCGACCGGTACGCCGCCGGCTGCGCGCCCACCGGATCGAGCACGAAGCCGTCTTTGGGCTGCTGCGCTTCGCCGAACACACGGCGGAAGAGGCAGAACGAGGTGGACCGCAGCGGGTCGGCCACCTCCACGCTCTGGTCGCTGAATTTCACCACCAGGGCGTCGACGTAGACCATGTCGCCCTGGATCGTGAAGGTCCGCGGCTTGTCGATCGGTTTGCCCGCGCTGTCGAGCTCGACGAAGCTGAAGGCCGTCACCAGGTCCTTGGTCTTCTCGGACCCATGCTGCGACAAGACGTCGATCTGGGCCACGCGATGGTCCACCTTCAAGAGCCGCATCGCGGTCTCGAGGCGCTGGATCTCCAGACGCTTGGCCTCCAGGTCCTTGTTCAAGGCGGCCACCTGCTCTTTGCTCGCGTTCAGGTCGCGTTGGATGGCCTCTCGCTCCCATTTTTCGGCGAGGTAGCTCCTCGCCACGTACCAGCCGCCGGCCCCGAGAATCGCCAAGATCACCAGCGACACCACCGCGCCGACAAGGCTGTTCAGTGCAGCGAGAATCTTCACAACGTCTTCCTCCTAACGCTGAAAGCGGGAAGCCGAAAGCGAATGAGACGCAGACTGCGATGTTCGATGCGAGCACGAGGATTCTTCGTAGCCATTAGCTGCCGGCTGTCAGCTTTCCGCTTTCGGCTTTCGGCTCTCCGCTTCTGCCATGCGCCGGGCTTCCCGGGCGATCATCAAGTCCTCGCGGGTGTGGATCAAGAGGACGCGGGCGGGGGAATCGGGCGTCGCCAGATCGGCATCGGGTTTCTGGTCGGCGTTCCTCCGGTCGTCCAAGTGAACTCCTACGCACTCCAGCCCCCGGCACACCTCCGCCCGGAGCCGCGAAGAATTCTCCCCGATTCCGCCGGTGAACACCAGGGCATCCATCCCGCCCAGGGTCACGACCAGGGCCCCGATCATGGTGCGCACGCGATAGGCGTAGATGTCCATCGCCAGCCGGGCCCGTTGGTGCCCCTCCTCGGCGGCCAGTTCCACGCGGCGGAAATCGGACGAAAGCCCGGAAATGCCGAGCAGGCCGGACTTGTGGTGAAGGATCTCGTCCAACTGGTCGACGGTCAGCCCTTTCTCCCGCTGTACGTAAATGAGGATCCCGGGGTCGACCGTGCCCGACCGCGTGCCCATCATAAAGCCTTCCAGGGGCGTGAAGCCCATGGTGTTGGTAACAGCCACGCCGTTGCGCACGGCCGTGGCGGAACTGCCTTGCCCCAGGTGACAAATCACTAGGCGAACGCCGGCCGGCCCACGGCCGAGCATCTCCGTGGCCCGATCGGTGCAGTAAGCGTGGCTGGTGCCGTGGAAGCCGAAACGTCGCACGCCCCACTCCGTGTACCACTCATAAGGAACAGGGTAGAGGTAAGCATACGGGGGGATATCGGCGAAAAACGCGGTATCGAATAACCCGATTTGCGGAACGCCCGGCAGGGCCGCTTCGGTAGCCTCGATCGCCTCCAATCCGGCGGGAATGTGAAGTGGGGCAAGGTGAGCAAATCGGAGAATCGCCTTCTTCATGGCCGCGTCGATGCGAACTGGCTCCCGGATTTCTTCGCCGCCATGGATCAGGCGATGGCCCACGACCCGGATTGGCCGGGCCCCATCGAGCCCACACTCCGAGCCGGAGAGCATTCCGAGGGCCTTGGTGACCGCCGAGCGGTAATCGGGGGCCTCGAGATCGCAGCGATGGGTAGCTAAGGTTGAACCCGAGGAGGTCCCAGGATTTCTCGCGTCTGAGGCATTGCTCCGCTCTGCCCCGGGGGTCCCTTCGGCCGCACCGGCCGAGGGCGTGATGGTCAGCGTGGCGTGATGGGAGCTGCCGGCCCAATCGAGCAGTGCCCGGGCCAACGGATTCAGCGTCGCGAAGTCGAACAGCCCGAACTTGACGCTGCTGGAACCGGCGTTGACGACCAGAATGCTCACGCGATCGCCTCAAGGTTCAGGGACATCCTCACCAGGCCGCCTCGGGCAAGACCAAGAACGAATGAAAAATGAACAACGGGAAATGAAAAATGCCAAATGCCAGAGTGACGCCGACCATTGACATTTTGCATTGTTCATTTCTCATTTTTCATTCCCTCGACCGCCAGTCGCGGCAAGAGCCACACGCGTCTCTCGATCTCCGCGTCTCCCCTCTCCGCGTCTCCGCGTCTTCCTCTACTCCCCTAGTTCGCTACGGAGCCGCTGCAAATCGTCTTCCGTACGGCGCAGGGCGGTTGTCACTTCGTCGAGGTCGGCGCGAAGCCGGGCTACCTGGGATCGCAGCTCCTCGACTTCCTGCTGAAGTTGTCCACCGGGCGGGGAGTGGTCTTTGTCGAGATGGGCCGGCGGCCGGGGGGGAGCCGCCCCGGCGAGAGTCGAGGCGGCCGGTACGGTGTCTTCGGCGGCCGCCGCCATCGCCGCAGCGGACCCGGCGGCGAATTGGGCCCGCAAGTTCTCCATCTCCCGGGGTGTGTAGAGCGTGTGGCTGACCACGCGGCCGCGCCCCTCCGGCGTGAGCCAGACGACGAGCCGCTTCGACTCCAGCAGGTTGAGGATCGCGCGCAGGGCGGTGAGGTCGGGGATCGGGTCCATTCGGGCAGCGCGGGCGCGAAGCTCGCCTTCGGTCTGCGACCCGCGGAGCAGCAGCTCGGCCATTACCGACAGCTCCGTCTTGTCCACGCCCAGCCATTCGTAGAGGTAGTGGCGGTACTTCGCCACCCGGCCGTAGCCTTGCACCAACCCGACCGCGCCCAGGTTGCGGAGCCGTTCGAGCGACTCTTCGGCGTCCTCGGGCTTCAGATCCATGAGGGGGAACCGGTTGCTCTTCTGGTTGGCGGCGGTGCAGATGGCGCTGAGCGACATGGGGTACGCGCTGGGCACCGTCTTGGCTTTTTCCACGAGCACTCCTGCAACGCGACGATCAATGGGCCCCAGCGGCTGCCATCGGGGAGCTTGCTGCAGCGAGGGGGGCGAAGCGGAGTCGTCGGTCATGTTCGGGGGCCGCGGCCAGGGTTCAGGGCATATCAAATTGAAAATTGCAAATATCAAATATCCAGTTTGATAGAGACTCTAGCATCAGTATTGGGTTCCATTAGGCCCGGACCGATGAAGCGATCGCGAAAACACGAAAAGGCGATAACGCGAAACGACTGAGGCTCTCGCGGCTTCATTCAGCCTCACTTGCCCCGTTCTCTTGCACAATTTCGCGTCTTCGCCGTTTCGCGCTTTCGCGATTGCCCGATAGTGACGCTAGAGTGTCGTTTCATATTTGCAATTTGCAATTCCCCCCTAGGTCCCGAACCGTCAATCTTCGCTACCGGTCTAGCCCCGCGAGCACGCCCTCGACCGCAGCGTCCAGGGGGAACTGGGCATACTCCGTGATCTTGCGCCGGTCGATTCGCAGCCTTGCCTTGGCGGCCTCGTCGCCCGATTCAAGCCGTGCGTCGAACTGTTTGAGTTTGGTCCGCGTCTCCTCGCGCCCCTGCTCGAAGAGTTTGACCGCGGCATCGCCGTGCGAGGCGACGACGGCGTCGAGCTTCGAGAGGGTCTGCGCCGGCGTGCTTCGCCTTTCGTCGACCGTCCCGGCGAACTCGCGGAGTTGCCCGATCCACGGGAACAACGCCTGGGTCTCCCGGGAGCTGGGCTCTCCCGGACCGCCCGGCTTGGGCATCTTATCGAGCAAGTCCAAGAGCTCGTCGACGCCGGCGGAAACCGTCCCCCGCTCGAACCGGAGCCAGGCCAAGGCTTCCGACGGCAACAAGAGTTTCGGCTGCTCGGCCTTCAGGCCCTCGAAGTGCTTGAGGGCGTCCGCCTTTTGGCGCGACTTCAGGAGCACCAATCCGAACAGCAACTTGGGCTCGATTTCCTGGCCGGCGGCTGCTTGGGCGGCGTCGTACTGGTTTCGGGCAACGGCTGGGTCGATTTCGCTCTGGCTCACCAGCCTGGCCAAGGTGCGGATCGCCTTCTTGGCGTCGGCCGAGAGGCGCGGCGGCCGATTGTCGGGCAGGAAGAGCTGGGGGGTTTGTCGCTGCTGGATCGAGCCGGCGAGCGAAGCCATGGCGTCGCTGAGATAGCTGTAAAGCTCCGTCGTCTCCAGGCGGTTGTCGCGGTTCTTGTCGGCCTTGCCGGCGAAGCCTTCCGAGAGGGCCTCGGCAAACAGTCCGTGCTGCCGGGCCGGCACGACTTGGCCCCGCTGCCCCTTCGAGCAACTGGCGATCCCCGTCACCGTGCGCAGGGCCGCCTGGCCCGGCGGGGCCTTGAGCGACTCGAACATCTCGGCCGTCGAGGGCTCTTTCTGGACAGTGATCCCCGGGCCGGCGTTGCAGGCGTCCAAGAGCAGGATCTTCTCCTTGGCCTTGCACTGTTCCATGGCGTCGACCAGCCACTGGAGACTCACACCCGTCGCGGCCGCCTGGTCCTTGCTGAATTCCCTCGGGGCAAGATAAACGGTCTTGTCGGAGTCTTGAAAAGCGTGGCCGGCGACGTACACCATGAGATTCTGATCGGGCGGAATCCGCTACAGGAAGGTGCCGATGCCCTGCTTCAGGCGGACCTGGTTTTCGTTGGTCAACAACAGGGCCTGGTTCGGCGGCACGTGGTAGCGCTTCACCAACGTCTCATGGAGCACGGTGGCATCGGCAGCGGCATACTCCAGCCTGCCCAGCGAGGGATCGTCGTAATTCTGGATCCCGACAAGGATGGCCCAGCGGCTCGGATCGGCGGCGCGCCGTGCGGCCACCGTGAGGGCCCGGGGCGTGGCGGCGTCGGGGGAGTCGTGGGTGATGTCGACGGTGTCGCCGGGAAGGAGGTCGCCCAGCAGGACCGGCTCGTCCCCCAGCGTGATCTTCGTGGTCTGATCGACGGCGAACGTGCTCGGCTTGTCCTCGCCTTCGATAGCCACTTCCAGGGCTTTCGGCTGCACGGCCCGGATCACCCCCGCCTGGCCGAGG
>Ga0172371_10009801_pt1 | contig 13089 bp, 9 predicted proteins | sample Lak12m_FD_114543 | JGI IMG/M metagenome (GOLD analysis project Ga0172371, IMG submission 114543) | Freshwater microbial communities from Kabuno Bay, South-Kivu, Congo - kab_022012_12m | ecosystem: Environmental > Aquatic > Freshwater > Lake | place: Democratic Republic of the Congo: South-Kivu... | reverse complement strand
GGATTAAAGGAAATAATTAAAGAATTGGCAAATTAATCATATCCTTTTATCAACAGGAATCTCTAAGTGAGAGTCTTCTATTTTTGTAAATAATGCAAAGAACAACGTAAAAACACCTAAGAATACTAACGCGTATGAGATTGAAAGATCTGCCAATAAACCAACAATTGGATAGAATATAAAAACAGTTACTCTTTCTATAAGAGAAATGCCAGACAAAACCGTAGCTCTGTTACTACTTTCTATGTGATGATTCATATAGCTTGTTAATAATGGCCGCCTCATTAGTTTGAATGCAGTTAAAATATAAATTCCAATTAAAACTAAGTAAAGGTTGTTTGTAAACGCAAGTGCAATATAGGCAATACCCGGAATTATTGCACTGTACCAAAGAATCTGTTTCATGGTGAATGTTTTTTCTAATCTTGATATGTTCCAAAGTAATAATAAGCCAAGAATGTTGTATCCTGCTGCAACAACTCCAAAGTAGCTTATGTTAACATTTGAACTTGTTAATAATGGCTGATAAAACCAAAATATAAAGAATGTTGTAACAGATATGAATATATTATTCAAAGAAATTCTAAGAAGATCTTTTTTATTTTTTGTGAATACGTACTTTATGCCCAGGATACCTTGTTTTATGAAATCATGTTCGATTGGTTTTTCTCTCTTTGGTTCAACAAGCGATAATGCAATAAAGAATGAGATAATGTTCGGAATTGCAGTTAATAAGAGAACAAATGAGATACTTTGAGGATATGCAATAAATGCAGATCCGGCAATGATTGATCCGACAGGCAGAGCAATCATTATTCCAATAGTTTTTGCAGATTCATAGTTTGATAATATTTGTTTTGATTCATCTTTCTTTTTCAGCTCTACAAGAGTATCATAAACTAATGCGTTATCTGCACCAGAAACTAACGAGAGTGAAATGGCGCATAGGAATTCACCAATAAAAAACAAATAATAGTTTGTTACTAATCCATATACAATCCAGGCAGCAGCACCAAATAGTCCAGCTAATATTAATGAAAGTTTTCTGCTATATTTATCTGCGATAACTCCTGTTGGAACTTCTAATAAAACAACACATATCATGAAAAATGCTTGCAAAATAAATATTTGGGTATAAGTCATATGCCCAACATCTAAAAAGAACGGAACCATTATTGCTCCAAAGAATTGCATATAATGAAGAGCATTGAATAAATACATTTTCCAAATGTTATGCTTTATATCCATAGGTTCACCTTGTGTTAGTTAAACTCTTCGATTTCTCCTTAATTTTTTTATTTTAAATTTGATAAATTCCTTTTCAATAAGCGTCCTTATAGTTTCAACCTCTTTATTATTTAATTTTGCTTGTTTATCAGCATCAATTAAGGGTGTAGGAAATGCATATTCCTTGAAGTGTCCTGCCAAAAAACAAATTTTGTTTCTAATGTTTGAGAAATCTTTTGAAAGTGTTTCAATTCTCAAGGGATAATCTTCATTTGGCTTTAGATATGATGCAAAGAATTCAAATTTGCCAAACTCTTCTAAATCTTGGTTAATAATGTTGCTATCCGTTGAAAAAATCTTAAAGAAGGATAATGCCTCGCCTTTGTTTAGAACCAGATCTAAAAACAAAGTGTCATTAATGCGATCATTTTTTTCTTTTATTAAATCTAAGAAAGAAGCAGCTCTAGAATCTTCAACACATCCTACTAATTTTGTGTCTTGTGATTTACAAATGTCATAAAGTTCTACAAAGTTTACAATCATGCCTTTGTAATCGTGATAAAGTTTTGAATTATTTAACGGCCGATCAACAGGTTGAGGTAAAACCGGGCCATCAATTAATAAAAGTTCTGGAGTATAATCTTTAACAATATTTTTTAAGGATTTAAGTTCGTCTCTGATTCTTTTTATAGATACAAATTTGTGGATTTCATCTTTTTGCAAAGGATAATCTGAAAAATAAATGTTTTTGTCCCTGTATCTAATGTCTCGTTTATAGTTTGTTAGTTTTCCATTTTGGTAATTAAAATAAGAGCCTGCGGTTTTTACATATGCAAAATCTAATCCTGTAAATGAATCAGAAAAAAATCCAGAATCAACTGCACAAACAGTTACATTATTGTCTTTTGTGATCTTTTGTATGTTCTGAGATTCTTCAAATAACGAGTACTTGTTTGCAAGCAAAGATTCTCTGATTTCTTTTGCATTATCTTTTAGACCTTTGTAAAATGTTTGATATTTTAAGACGCTTTCTCTAATCTCTTCAAGCATAAACAAAAAAGGTAAAAGAAGATATAAAGATATCTATTCTTCTGCGAATTTCTTTATATCTTTAAAGTATTCTACAATTAACTTAGCTTTGCTTTTTCCAAACATAAAAGGGTATTTTCCTTCAGTGTCCTTTTCGCTAATTAATTTTATCATTTTGTTTCCTTTAAAATCTGTGTATTCTACTGGCATTTTTTCACACTCCTTTATTAAATTTATTTTTTATCAACTTCAATTTCGAAGATAGCACAAGGCATCTCAAGATTGAATTGTTCTAATACTTTCGGATTTATTTCGCCAATAAATCCTTGTTTTTCTTTTCCGTCTATTTTGAATGTTACTATGGCGCTTCTACCACCGATAAACCAACTTAGATTATTTGTTTTTAACTTGATATCTTTAGCACCAATATTCTCCAAAAGGCTGAAAAGAAGTTTTTGAATATCTGTAAATGAAACCTTGTTGTAACAAAGAGTAACACAAAGTTTTGTTTTTTCAAATACATCTTTCTTATCTGTACTTAATGTTTGGCCAACTTCATATATGTTTTGAGGATAACTAATGTGTTGATTTCTCGAAAGTAATTCTAAGTGTTCAGGGAATATAAATTCTCTGAAAATAGAAATGTTTTCAGACATAGGGTTTGCAATTTCAACAGGTTGCCCTTCTTTGAAAAGTTTTTTGTATTGTTTTTCTTTTGATGTTAATGTAAAAGTCATAACTTCTTGTAAACCTAAGCCAAGAGCTGCTTCTCTAACAAGTGTTTGCCATTCTGTTTTATCTAAGAGTTTTCCAATAGTCTGTATTTTTAAGTTTTCTACTTTAATCTTGTTGAAATCAGCACTAATTATTAGGTCTTCAATTACATCAACAGGATGTAAAATGTCTTGTCTATAATTCAAGTAATAACATTTTATTCTATCTTTTTTTATTTCAACCCTGTAGCGTTTTCGTTCAAGCAAATCAGTTACTTGTTGATCAGTTAATGGTTCGAAGTATTCAAATATTTTTTTCTTATCAAATTCAATCGAACGTTCCTCAATATAGGGCGTTAAGATCTTTTTATTTTCGCGTTTATAAATCAATTCGACCTGTTCGATTGTTGCTCCGCGATCAGCTAATGCTGTGCAAAGAATCAATAATGCGGTATTTACTACGTCTTGATCAAAACCAGTTACGTCCAAAAACAAGTTTTTTGTAGTTACTTCTACTTTGCCTGAGCCTTCAGAATTAATGATCGGCGGCATTGAAAGAACTTCTTGTTTTTCATCAACAAGCAAAGGATATTTTTTTGATCCTTGTAATAAGAATCCATACTCTTTACCTTTTGGGTGCTCTTTTAAAATTTGTTCTAATGTTAGTTTTTTGTCAAATCCTAATGGAATAAAAGTAGTTGTTTTATCTGCACCAAAATAAATTAATTTTTTCCCATGTACTTTATCTAAATCAAATATTCCTATAGCCACATCTTTTCTTTTTTTACCATAAGAGCCACAAATTTTTTCTTGTATTTGAATTAAACTTCTTAAAAGTGCATCAGTTATTTTAACATTTTTTGCAATAGCGTATGCTGCCCGAGGCCTTACTTCTTCAACACCTTCAACATTAACAACGTAGTCAGATTTCTTAAAGTTGTATTTCGGAATGCCTTTATCAAAACCAATATGCGCCCTAAGTTCTCTAGCAACACCTTCAACACTCCACAAATCAGGTCTATTAGAATCTTTTACGTCTAATTTTATTGTATCATCTTCAAAACCATCAACTTCCCCCTTAACCGCAAGGAAGTAATTTTGGATCTCTCTAGCTGAGACATCTATACCCATTAACTCTTCAAAATCTCGTTTATTAAAGTCTATTGTTGGCAAGTTATCACCGTCGTTTAGCTATAATTATAGATATAATATATAAAGGAAAGGTATTAAAAGCTTCTCATAAGCAAAACAGTAAGGGGATTATGTAAACATAAGCCTATTTCTTTAAAACTGTTGCTTAACATATAAATAGTATGCAGCGTGATTTATATTCCGCTTCAAAAAGTGATCATGAACTTAGGGACTTTCTTGAGTATGGGAAGGTTAAGCAATTAGTAATTTCGCCAAATGCGCTTTTTGAGCTTGATAACGAAAATTATAAAGAAATTATCGATGACGCTAGTTCCGACGGATTATTTATTTTAAGTAAAGAATATGTGGTAGATTGGAAACGAAACCATACTAATTTTATACCTATTGATGAAAAACAAAAAGAAAGACCAATTGAAGCTCCAACTAAAATGGTTGAAATTGAAAAAACAAAATATGTTTATGCAAAAGATATTGATGCAGATATTAAAGTAAAACATGAGTATGATATAACTAACAGAGGATCAACAAAAGGGAAAGTTGGAGAATTTAAAGATTATTTTAATGAGAGATTTAAACAACTAAATAATATTCTGATGAAACACAGAACATTAAGTCCAATAACATCTAAAGATTTGTTAAAAAGAGTTGGAAAAAATGAAGATGCAGTTATTGTTGGGATGCTAATTGAGAAAGCAATTACTAAAAATGGAAATGTAATGTTGCGGTTTGATGACGAATTTGGAACATTCAATGTGATTGCTACACAAAAAGATAAAATGTTATTTGATGTTGCTAAAGGAGTTATAAATGATGATGTTGTAGCTGTACGCGGGGTTAAATTGAGCGATAATGTTTTGATTGCAAAAGAAATTGATTATCCTGATTTGCCACAAAGGGCATATAAGAAATTAAATAGAGATTTGAATGCAATTGCAATTTCAGATGTGCATTTAGGCAGTAAACTATTTTTTGGTAACGAATTCCAGAAATTTATCAATTGGCTAAGCATGAAAGATTTAACTGATGATGAATTTGATGTTGCTAGCAGAATAAAGTATATGTTTGTGGCAGGAGATGTTGTTGATGGAATAGGAATTTATCCACAACATTTATCCGAGTTGCAAATATTTGATGTTTATGAACAGTTTGAAAGAATTGCAGATTTTTTTGAACAAGTTCCTGAACATATTGAAATAATAATTGGGCCTGGGAATCACGATCCAGTAAGATTGGCTGACCCTCAACCAGCAATCCCAAAAGAGTATGCTCAAAGGCTATATGATATGAAAAATGTACATTTTGTTGGGTCGCCCTCTTGGGTCGAGATTGAAGGATTAAAAACATTAATGTATCACGGAAATTCAATGTTTAGTATTCAAGGAGCATTAGGATTAGATCCAACAAAGCCGGAAGAAACCATGAAACAAATGCTAAAAAGAAGAGACCTTGCGCCAACGTTTGGTACAAGGCACCCGATATTGCCTGAGAAAGGAGCATATTTAATAATAAAAGAAGAACCAGATATTTTCATAACTGGACATATACACGCAAACGGGTATGACACTTACAAAGGAACAGTTATTGTTAATCCAGGTACTTGGCAAGGACAAACAATTTATCAAACAGAACAAGGGCACATACCTACACCAGGACGGTTGCCAATAATAAAATTGAATTCAGGAAAGATACAAGAAAAGGTGTTTATTGATGGTATTACCAAAAGCTGATCTTCCAACAACCAAGTATTTTGAAAGAATAATGACTGAAACAAATAAGTTGTATGAAATTGCTGACGCTGCGAGAGCAGAGGGAAAAGATTTAGAAACATTTGTTGAGATAAAAAGAGCCGTAAATCTTGCTGAGCGAACAGAAGCAATTATTGGTCCGCCAGGCATTGCAAAAAGATATTTAGAGTTGATGGAAAAGCTAGGAGATAGAACAAAAGTCATATTTAAAATATTTGAAGAAATTGTTGATAGAAAATTAGGAGATATACCCGATGATGAAAAAAGAGTAGAACAAGCAATTAAATCTGCATTGGTTTTATTAACAGAAGGAACTGTTGTTGCTCCAATTGATGGAATCCCTGAAATAAAATTTGGACAAAATCAAGATGGAACAAAATATGTAGACCTTTGCTTTGCTGGCCCAATTAGAGCTGCTGGAGCAACAGCAGCTGCATTACCATTGATACTTGCTGATAGAGCACAGGTAATGTTAGGAATAGGAAGATATCAACCAACAGAAAGCGAGATTGCAAGATATGTTGAAGAAGCAAAGTTGTATGAAAAAATATCACCAAGACAGTTTAGAAGAACTGATGAAGATGTTATACACATTGTTAAAAATTGTCCAGTTTGTATGCAAGCAGTTGGACTAAAGGAAGAAGTAGCAATCAACAGAGATTTGCCTAGAGTTAAGACAAATGGAATAAGAGAGGGTGTACAATTAGTAATGGCTGATGGCCTTTGTCTGAAGGCACCGAAATTAAAAAAATATGCGGCAATGCTAGGGTTGGATTGGAGCTGGCTAGATAGATTTGTTAAAGTGAAGGATACAGGAACAAAGAAAGAATTGTTACCTGTAAAGAAATATATAGAGGGCGCGGCAGCAGGGAGACCAATATTTGCATATCCTTCACGATTTGGCGCATTTAGAATAAGATTGGGAAGAACGAGAACAACAGGATTAATGGCAAAAGCAATACACCCTGTTACAATGTATTTGTTGGAAGAGTTTCCGGCAGTGGGATCACAACTTAAGGTTGAAAGGCCAGGAAAGGCAACAGCAGTTAGTGCTTGCGATTTATTAGAGCCGCCGACAGTATTAACAAAAGAAGGAGATGTAGTCAAGTTACATACAATGGAACTTTTGCATGAGCATAAAGATAATGTTGCAAAGATTTTATTTTTGGGAGACATGTTAGTTAATTTGGGAGATTTTAGAAAATCAGGACATCCACTAGTGCCTGTTGGATTTTGTGAAGAATGGTGGCACAAAATACTTTTGAAAAAAGCAGAAGAAAATCCAGAATTGAAAAAAGAAATAGGAAAATTGGATTATAGAAATGTGGATTCTTATTTAGCAGTTAAATTATCTGTTGATTATGGCTTACCATTACATCCTAATTACACATTTTTTTACAAACAGTTAACAAAGGAAAACCTAGCATATATTAAAGAACAGTTAAATAAGGCAAATAGAGTAATTAAAGATGATAAGGTTGTAGGTTTGGAAATAGATTATGACGAAAAGTTGGCTAAGATTTTTGAGAATATAATTTTGCCATTTAAAATTAGATCTAGTAAAATAATTATTGGAAAGGAAGCATATCCGCTAATGAAAACATTTTGTGTTGATTGTAGTGAAGATTATTTTAATAACACAGATGATGTTTTGAAAATATTGTCATATGGGGCAGGCTTTGAGATAAAGGATAAGTCAGGAACCTTCATTGGTGCAAGGTTGGGCAGGCCAGAAGCCGCAAAGCCTAGAAAAATGAGAGGTAGTCCGCAAGGATTATTTCCATTGAGTAAATTAGGTGGAGCAACTAGAAGCATAAACAAAGCAGCAAATGCAAACTCGCAAGAATCAAAAGGATTGATGGGAAATAATGCACTTTCTCAGATTGAGGTTTCAATGTTTAAATGCAATAAGTGTGGAACAGAAACTCCATTTAGTTATTGTTATGATTGTAATATTAGAACACAACGTTTGGTTTTTTGTAGAGCTTGTGGGAAATCATACTTTGCAGAAAAAACACCAACAAAATGTAATGCTTGCGGGTCAGAACAAATTGTGCATTCAAAGAAAGGATTTATTGATATTAATAAGATATTTGTTGATGCAATAAGCAGATTGAAAGTTAGCCCGCCCGATATAGTGAAAGGCGTAGAAGGATTAATTTCTGATGAGAAAAATGCAGAGCCTATAGAGAAAGGAATATTGAGGGCAAAACACAAGATATATGTTTTCAAAGATGGTACAATAAGAGCAGACATGATGGATACAACAATTACACACATCAAACCTTATGAAATAAATTTGAATGTTGAAAAAGCAAGAGCTTTAGGATATACTGAAGATACTTATGGAAAATCTCTTGAGAAAAATGATCAGATTCTTAGAATGTATCCTCAAGATATAATAATTAACGAAGATGTTGCAGATTATTTTGTAAAAGTTTGTCAATTTGTTGATGAATTGCTTGTTAAGTTTTATAATCTTCCTGCATTTTATAATGTTGAAAAAAGAGAAGATTTAGTTGGGCACTTAGCGTTAGGTTTGGCGCCACACACATCTGCTGCAGTAGTTAGTAGGATAATAGGATTTACTAAATCTAGAGTTATTTTCTCACATCCGTACAATGTTTGCGCAAGAAGAAGAAATGTTGATGGCGATCAAGATTCAATAATAATGTTGCTTGACGGATTGCTTAATTTTTCTAAAAGATATTTATCGCTTAATAGAGGCGGACTAATGGATGCGCCTCTTGTTGCAACACTTGTTGTTGATCCAAACGAAATAGATGATGAGGTTCATGAAATGGACATTAATACAGAGTATGGATTAGATGTTTATGAAAGGGCAATGACAATGTCTGATACTTATTTTGATGGCATGAAAACAGTTTCACAACACCTGAATACAGAAAAACAATATGACCAAATATTTTTTACACATGATACAAAACAGTTTGATGAGGGCCCTAAACAATCAAGATACACGCAGATAAAGGATATGACGAAGAAAATTTTATTACAAATAGAATTGCAAGAGAAAATCCAGGCTGTTGATAAAAAGGCAGCATTAGAAGAAGTGTTTAATACACATTTATTGCCAGATTTAATGGGAAATGCAAGGTCATTTGCTAGGCAGAATTTTAGATGTACTAAATGTAATACAGTTTATAGAAGGTTGCCGCTAACAGGTTGTTGCACTAAATGTAATAATCCTAATTTGATATTGACAATTGCAGAAGGTTCTGTAAAAAAGTATTTAGAAATTGCGAAGCATATTGTGTTTAACAACGATTTGTCAAATTATACACAACAAAGAATGCGTTTGCTTGAAAAAGAAATCAATTCGATATTTAATGAAGATGAAGATAACCAGAAAAGTATTATGGACTTCTTCTAACAAATTATTTATTAATGCAAAATAGCTTATGGGCACCTTTAGTTCCAGGTTTGATGTTTAAATCATCATAAATTCTTTTTAATGTTTCATTGTCATAAGGAGTTTTTTGTGCTTTTTTATCTGCTGTTGATCTCATAGCGTGTGCTCTTTGTTCAATGATGCTAGGTGAAGCTTGTGGTTGACCTGGACCACCAACACAACCAAATTGGCATTGCATTACTTCTATGAAATGATAAAACTCGCCATTTTCGATTCTTTCTAAAATCTTTTCTAAATTGTTTAAGCCAAACACAATCGCAACATTTATTTTATATTTTCCGATTTGTAAAGTTTTTGTTCTTATTTCTGCGTCATTTCTAAAATCTAATATTTGTATTTCAGATCCAATATATTTTGAAAAAGCAGTTAAAAAAGCTTCAGTAATGCCGCCAGTGGTCCCAAATATTACTCCATCTTTTGAGGCATTATTTACAAACTCGGTAAATTCACTAGTTTTTATGTTGTGTAAATGCAAACCTTTTTTCTTTGCCCACGCGGAAAGCTCTACAGTGGTAACAACATAATCGACAAATTTTAACTTGTTAAACATAAGGTCTTGAGTTTCGAATTTCTTTAATGAACAAGGCATAATTCCTACAACAATAATATCTTCAGGCTTCTTGTTTAATTTTGTTGATAAATAGTTTTTTGCAATGCTTCCAACAACTTGATTTGGAGATCCTAAATCAGATAAATGTGGATAGATTTCTGGATGCATTCTTTTACTATACATTTTCCAACCTATACAACAAGAATTAAATAAAGGAAAATAACTTAAATCGTTTTTATCTAGAAGCATTTTGAAAACAGGAACTTCTTCATAAACACATAGATCTGCGCCCAAAGGGGTATCAATTACATGATCAAAGCCCAATGATTTTAACAAACCTATTGTTTCTTTTGTTAAATCTTCGCCTACACTATAACCAAATTCTTCGCCAATTGTAATTCTTACTGCCGGAGCAATTTCTGCAACTAATGTTTTCCCATTTTTTTTCTCATTTTCGATTGCAGCAATTAGTTCATCTAATTTGTTTAAGTACATTTCAGGCATATCTATTAAATGGGATAAATAATATAAACCCTTGCAATGTAAGGTATATACTGTTGTAATGTGGTAATATGATAGATTATTATAAGCGAAAGCCAAAAGATAAAGAGGTAACAAAAATAAAGGGATTTGAACAAGGTTGTTGGATAAATGTTACAAACCCAACAGAGTCTGATTTGAATTATCTAATTTCTGAGTATAATCTTGATAAAGACAAAATTGGTGAGGGGATAGATGAACAAGAATTACCCGGGATTTATTTTGATGAATCTGTTACATATATTTATACGAAATCGGTTACAAAAGAAAAAACATTAGTTACATTTCTAACAATATTGTTAGATAATGCGATAATTACAATTTGCAAATATGATGTGCCTCTAGTTTATGAAATATTAAACAAAAAGACAAAGTTTATTACATCTTTACCAAAGAAAGCAGCATTGGAATTGTTTGCATTGAACAATGATTACTTAGAAGATGTATCAATGTCTGTCGTAAAGAAAGTTAATTCTACAAAATCTGCCGATACTGCGCTTGGCGAAAAAGAAATAAACTCTTTGTTACAATATGAGGAAAGCCTTAATACGTTAGCGTCTGCGTATACGTACATGTTGAGAATGTATAACAAAATGATGCGAAGAATGGATTTTATTGAAGATGATCTGGATGATGTTGAAGAATTAATTGTTGAATCTGAGCAGGGACTTAACGTTTGTGTTAATTCGTTAAAAAGTATTTCAAACATTAGAAACTATCATAGTTTGCTGTTATCAAATAAATTAAATAGATCTATAACACTGTTAACAATATTTACAATTCTAATTAGCATATCAACTGCTTTTTCTGGAATCTATGGAATGAATATAGTGTTGCCGTTCCAACAAAGTCAATATGCGTTTTTCTACATATTAGGAATAATGCTAATTCTTATGTCTGTGTTTTTATTGATTCTTAAGAAAAAAGAAGTTTTTTAATTTTTTTCAGAGTTCCAATATCGCGAGACAATGAATATTGCGCCGACAACTATTATTACAGAAAATAAGCTATACTGTGAAATTAGATCATATGTGAAAACTACATAAGCAATTATGCAAATAAAAAGAATTAAGATAACCTTTCTTAATAAATCATTATTTCCACCCATAAAGATATATGGCGCAGGAAAATTTATTTAAGTTTCTCTTTTTCTAATGGTTGATACATAACTTTGGTAGGTTGTGATGAAAAACTATTTATAAATGCCAGAAAAATAAGACAAAGATTTAAATATAAGGTCATGTCGGAATTATATTAGAGTTAGCAAGGTTTTTAAATTTTAGTACTAAACCTTTATAAAGGTTTGGGCTCGGTTTTTTCAAAAATGGAAGGTAATATAACTTTTTTTAGGAGGATCTTTTATGGCAAGTAAATTGTGCCCAGAATGTGGCGGATCTAAGTTTGTAAAAGATAGAGAAAAGGGAGAATTAGTTTGTAAGGAATGTGGTCACGTATTTGAAGATGAACAAGTTGATTTATCAAAAGAATGGAGATCATTTGATGGCGATGAATACAGCGATAAAGCAAGAACTGGAAGCCCATTACAATATTCAAAGTTGAACCAAGGGGTCTCAACAATGATTGAAAGGGGCGGAAGAGATGCACGAGGAAATAAGCTTTCAAGTGAAACTAGAGAACAAATGTATAGATTGATTAGATGGCATAAGAGGGCTGCAGTTTCAAATTCAGTTCAACGGAATTTATCAATTGCATTAACTGAATTGAGAAGAATTGCATCTTACTTGAACATTCCTAATCCCTTAGTTGAGAAGGCCGCTGTGCTTTACAGAAAAACTGTAGAGAAAGAATTAATCAGAGGAAGATTAATTGAAGCGGTTGTTGCTGCTGTGTTGTATGCAGTTTGTAGAGAAGCAAATATTCCTAGAACATTAAATGAAATGGCTGAAGCTAGTGGATTAACAAAGAAGGAAATTGGAAGAAATTACAGATATCTTGTAAGAGAATTGGGATTAGATGTTCCATTAACAAATCCAATACATTATATCGCAAGGTTTACTTCTGAGTTGAATCTTAGCGGAGAAGTGCAAGAAGAAGCAAGAAATATATTGCAAACAGCTATTAACAACGGATTGATTTCAGGAAGAGGACCAACAGGTGTTGCAGCCGCGGCAGTTTACATTGCAGCTCTTTTGAAAGGCGAAAAGAGAACACAGAAACAAGTTGCTAATGTTGCCGGGGTAACAGAAGTTACAATAAGAAACAGATACAGAGAATTAAAAGAAAAATTGAACCTAACTGTTGAAGATGAAGAAATCGAATCGGTAGGACCTGAGAAAGAGGATTAATAAATCTTCCTCACTTTTTATTTTTCTAACAACACTTATTTTATTTAGAATAATCAAATGTTTATTAGATGTAGATTGATATGTCGAGAGAAGATAATTTAAAGAAATTTATAATTGCAATTCATCAAAAACGAAAAATCAAGGTTGAATTTATTGCTAAGTCTGATAGGATTATCAAAACAAGAAAGTGTGCGCCATATGATTATGGTAAATTCAAAACAGGATTTGATGATTATGAAAGATTTCATATATGGGATTATGATAGTTATGGTGGCAGCCACTATCTCGCATTATTGCCCGAACAAATCCTGAAGATTGAGATCTTAGATGAAACTTTTGATCCTGAGGAAATAATAAATTGGGAATTTGTACCAAATAGGTGGTACATAAAAAG
>Ga0172371_10009800_pt1 | contig 13090 bp, 3 predicted proteins | sample Lak12m_FD_114543 | JGI IMG/M metagenome (GOLD analysis project Ga0172371, IMG submission 114543) | Freshwater microbial communities from Kabuno Bay, South-Kivu, Congo - kab_022012_12m | ecosystem: Environmental > Aquatic > Freshwater > Lake | place: Democratic Republic of the Congo: South-Kivu... | reverse complement strand
TGCAGATGTTGTTGAAAACCTTGGCGAAGGTTATGTCTCTCTCCTTATTCAGGGAGAAGTTATGGAAGAGGCTTCCTTCCAAATATGGAAACACAGTAACGATGTTGTTTATAAAGTAGTAAACAAAGAAATTACTCTCCCTGGCGGAACCATTGGAACTCCGCCTGGTTATTTTTTTATGGATGGAAAGGGTCCAGACTGGAAAACGGTGATTTACACAAACAGCACAATGCTTTCCGGAAAAGTAACCATAAATAATATTTCGGCTCATGCGGGCGATATTATTGGAGCGTTTGTAAACGGAGAATGCCGCGGAAGAGAAGAAGTTATAATGAATCTCGATACCGCCTATGTTTCAATGCTTATTCAAGGAGAATCTGTCGAAACAATTTCTTTCCGGATATGGCAGGCAAGCAGCGATAAAGAATTATTCGTACCAAAACAAATTACTTCTGAACCGGGAGGCACGCTTCCATTTACAAATATTAACGCTATTAACGGGTTAGTTGCATTTTATCCGTTTGAAAACACTCTGACGGATGTTACAAAAAATGGATTTGATATTTTGGGTGACGGTTTACAATTTGTTCAAGATAGATTTAATAAATCAAATTCTGCAGTAGCTTTTGACGGAGTAACGAGTCAGGCAGAAGTTACCAATTCAACTAATCTTAATTTCCCTAAACATGGTTTTACAATTTCCACGTGGGTAAAATTTAGCGATAATACTGGAACGGTGTTTTTTGGAAAGCATGAAAACGGATATTATAACGGATATTTCATTGCTTCCGGAAGCCAACTTCAATTTTACGTTTCAGGAACACATGTAATTTCACCTGATCTCTCTAATGATGACAAATGGCATTTAGTTACCGGTGTATATGACGGCAACAACGCAGTTTTATATATTGATGGAGTTCAAAAAGCTTCTCAAGCAATTCAATATACAGCTATGAGCCCAAACCCGGTTAGACTTGGACACATGCAGACTCCGAATTACAATGCCCGCTACAAAGGATTAATTGATGACACACGCATCTACAATGTTCCCCTCTCGCCGGAAGAAGTTTCGGCTCTTTTTACCGAAAACAATTGGAGCGAACAAACAATTACTGTTGTAAATCCTAATGGTGAAAATAGAATAAAAGCAAATTCGATTTACCAAATTGATTGGTCGGCATCGCAATATATTGATTCGGTAAAAATAGAATTTTCATCTGATGACGGGGGAACTTGGGAAGTTGTTGCTCCTTCGCTTCCGGCAAACAGCGGAAGCTTTAACTGGCGCGTACCAAAGATAAGCACAACGTTAGGGAGAATAAAAATTTCTCATTTAACTTCGGGTGTGAGCGCAATCAGTTCCACTCCGTTTTATGTTGACCTTCCTCAAGTAAAAGTTCTTACGCCAAACGGAGGAGATTATTGGGAAGTTTATTCACCACAAGATATAAAATGGTCTTCAACTAACATACAAAATGTGAAGATAGATTATTCAACCGACAGCGGCGTAACATGGAGAAACATTACCGCCGCAGCTTTGGCTTCGTCAGCTGTTTATAGCTGGGATGTTGAACCTGATACAACCCGCCGCGCGTTAGTGCGCGTTTCCGATGCCGAGGATTCAACTTTTTTTGATGTGAGCGATTCAGAGTTTACCATTTTTGAGCCAAAGCTTTCGCTTGTAAACCCTGTTGGCGGAGAACGATACCGCTTGGGAACCACGCAGAATATTTCATGGGCGAGTGAATACGTAAATAAAGTTAAGATAGAATTTTCAAGCGATAACGGTTCAACGTGGTCAGCGCTTGCTGATTCCACACAGGCTTCTTCTTCCGCTTTTACCTGGATTCCAAACACAGAAACCGCCTTAGCAAAAATTAAAATAAGCGATTTTAAAAATCCTTCTCTTTATAGCATCAGTAACGCATTTGAAATTTTCGTCCCGAAATTAACACTCAGCTCGCCCAACGGCGGAGAACAATGGCGAACCGGAACATCGCAAAAAATTAGCTGGACGAGCAGCGACATTGCGAAAGTAAAAATTCAATACACAACCAACGATGGAACAAACTGGATCGTAGTTGCCGATTCTGTTTTAGCTTCAGTAGGTAGTTTTGATTGGACAATTCCTTCCCCGGCAACAAACCAAGCTAAAATTAGAATTACCGATTACAAAGACGTAACCGTTTCATCACAAAGCGCTGCGCCGTTTACTATTTACTTCCCAACCGTTACACTCACTTCACCTAACGGCGGTGAGCTGTGGCAGATCGGCTCGCAAAAAAATATTACATGGACTTCATCTTATCTCACAAAAGTAAAACTTGAGTACACAACCGACGGCACAACATGGAAGCCGATTGCCGATCAACTTGATGCAAATTTAAATAGTTATTTATGGACAATACCGAACGATCCAACGGTTAACGCAAAAGTGCGTATAAGTGACGCAACTGATAATTTAGTTAGCGATACCAGCAATACAGTTTTTACCATTTATCAACAAGAGCTAACGCTTACTGCTCCGGTTGGTGGCGAACGTTTCAAAATGGGTTCAGCACAAACCATTGCCTGGGCGAGCAAATATGTTAACAAAGTAAAAATTGAATTCTCTCAAGATAGCGGTAACAGTTGGAACACACTTGCCGATTCAGTTCTTGCGTCAAGCGGTTCTTTTAGCTGGACGGCAAATGTAGAAACTAAACTGGCGAAAATTAGAATCAGCGATTCTAAAAATAGTTCTTTGCAGAGCAGTAGTAATGTATTTGAAATTTTCGTCCCGAAATTAACACTCAGCTCGCCCAACGGCGGAGAACAATGGCGAACCGGAACATCGCAAAAAATTAGCTGGACGAGCAGCGACGTTGCGAAAGTAAAAATTCAATACACAACCAACGATGGAACAAACTGGATCTTAGTTGCCGATTCAGTCTCAGCTTCGATAGGTAGTTTTGATTGGACAATTCCTTCCCCGGCAACAAACCAAGCTAAAATTAGAATTACCGATTACAAAGACGTAACCGTTTCATCACAAAGCGCTGCGCCGTTTACTATTTACTTCCCGACCGTTACACTCAATTCACCTAACGGCGGTGAGCTGTGGCAGATCGGCTCGCAAAAAAATATTACATGGACTTCATCTTATCTCACAAAAGTAAAACTTGAGTACACCACAGATGGAATAGTATGGAAGCCAATTGCAGATCAACTTGATGCAAATTTAAATAGTTATTTATGGACAATTCCAAATGATCCTTCCACTGGTGCAAAAGTACGAGTTAGTGATGCGGTAGATAATTTAGTCAGTTTTACTTGCGAAGGGACGTTCACTATTTATAAACAGGTATTAACATTAACCTCTCCGCTTGGAGGCGAACGCTACAAAGAATTAACAACGCAGAATGTTACATGGACAAGCGAATATGTTGATACGGTAAAGATTGAACTTTCAGAGGACAATGGAGTATTGTGGGCTGTTATTAATGGAGCAGTTCCTGCGAAACTTGGTTCTCATTCTTATGTAGCAAGTACGTGGTTAACCAAGCAAGCAAAAATTAGAGTTAGCGATTCTAAAAATCCAGCGTTACAAAGTACCAGCAATGCTTTTGAATTTTACAAACCAATAATTACTGTAACGGCTCCCAACGGTGGTCAGCAATGGGTTGTTGGAACAACACAAAAAATAACATGGACAAGCAGCGATATAACTTCTGTCAAAATTGAATACACTACCGATAACCAAATATGGAATACAATTGCAGAGACTGTTACTGCGGCTACCGGAAGTTATGATTGGACAATTCCAAACTCGCCATCAACAAACTGTAAAGTTAGAATTAGCGATGCAACGGATACTCTCTCTTTGTATAGAGATTTGAGCGATAATGTTTTCACAATCATTCTACCAAAGCTTACTGTACTCAAACCAAATGGCGGAGAAAGTTTTATTGTTGGAAGAACTGACACCATCAAATGGACAGCCGCAAACGTTGCCAATGTAAAACTTGAATACTCAATTGATAACGGAGTAAATTGGAGTTCGATTATTGCCTCCACTCCGGCAAACGCGGGAAGTTATCTTTGGACAATTCCAAATAATTCATCAATTACTTGCAAAGTGAGAATCAGCGATGTTTCAAACAGTTCCTTCAATGATTTGAGCGATAATGTTTTCTCAATCATTTTGCCAAAGCTTACTGTGCTAAAGCCCAATGGCGGCGAGCGTTTTATTGTTGGAAAAACGGACACCATCAAATGGTCTGCTGCAAATGTTGCGAATGTAAAACTTGAATATTCAATTGATAACGGAACAAACTGGAATTCAATTATTGCCTCAACACCGGCAAGTGCGGGAAGTTATCTTTGGACAATTCCGAATACTCCTTCCAAGAATTGCAAAATTAAAATCACCGATACTCAAAATCCGGAGTGGACAGATGTAAGTAACTTTGTTTTTACTATCATCGCACCGGTTATTACTTTACTTTCTCCGAACGGAGGAGAAAAATGGCTGGTTAATACCGGTAAACAAATTTCGTGGACGAGCGCCGATATTGATACAGTCAGAATTGATTTTTCTTCAGATAACGGAGCGACGTGGAAAGTAATCGCGCCAAAAGTTTTTGCATGGGATGCTATTTACAATTGGAACGTTGACGCGCTTCCCACAACACAAGCCTTAATCAGAGTATCTCAGGCAAATGATTTAACGTTCAGCGACTTAAGCGATAACACTTTTACAATTTATAAAGAAGCATTAGTTGTTACTTCGCCAAATGGCGGCGAAAAATTGCGAGCGAAAACAGTTGTTCCTATAACTTGGAATATTTCTGAAATCGCAAATTCTACGGCAAGTAAAGCCGATGTAAGCAATAGACAAACTATTGCCGATGCTCCAATTCAGAATGTGAAAATTGATTATTCACTTGATAATGGACTTACCTGGAATAACATCGTTAGTTCAGTTAACGCAGGAATAAAAAGTTATAATTGGCAGATTCCGGTTGCCGAATCGAAAGATTGTAAAGTAAAAGTAACCGATATAGCTGATACAAATCATGCTGATATAAGCGACGGCACATTTGAAATTTATTATCCCAAAATCATTGTAACCGCCCCGAACGGCGGCGAAAAATGGCGTGCGGCGACAACTCAAAGAGTCGAGTGGATTAGCAGCGAAGTAAGCAAAGTAACGATAGAATATTCTATAAACGATGGCTTTACATGGAAAAGTATAGCCGATTCGGTAGAATCCACTCTCGGAAGTATTGAATGGATAATTCCTTCTGAAAGAACAACCAGAGCAAGAGTAAGAGTAACAGATATTTCGCTAACCACAACCTCTGATACAAGCGATAACGCGTTTACCATTGTAGTCCCGGAAATCACGGTAACAATGCCGTCTGGAGGAGAAAGCTGGAAGACAAATACAGTGCAGCAAATCAAATGGAACAGCGCGGATGTGGAACTTCTTACCATTGAATATTCAACCAACAGCGGCGCCTCGTGGCAGCTGGTTAAAGATTCTGTAGCATCTTCAACAGGTAGTTTTAATTGGACTGTACCGCGTACGCCTACTGAGTTTGCTATGGTGAAACTATCTGATGTTAATTTAAAAGAAATTGTATCTATCAGTAAAGCGTTCACAATTATTAAACCATTACTTCTTGTCGCACCGCAAGGAGGTGAAAAGTGGTTCTCCGGAAGTGTGCAGCAAATTAAATGGAGTTTCAATTCTGTTGATTCTATTAAGATTGAATACACCATTAACGACGGCGTTTCCTGGCAGGTAATTGCAAACAGTTTACCTACTGCACTGTTAAGCTATGACTGGAGAATTCCGCAAAATATTGCTTCAAATGAATGCAGAGTAAAGATTACCGACAGAAATAATTTTTTAAGCGCAGACTCATCCGTTGATTTGTTTACTATTTTGCATCCGGCGCTAACGCTACTTACGCCGAACGGCGGAGAGAATTTGCGGGGCGGAACTGAATATCAAATTTTATGGAAGAATCAGAATTCTGATTCCTTAATTATTGATTACTCACTTGATAATGGTACAACTTGGGCTTCGGTTACAAAATCGTGCGATGCAAAAACTGAAAAACTTACTTGGGTTGTTCCCAAAGTTTCATCGCCACAATGCCTCATTCGCATTATTGATAAATATTACGCAACGGTGGGAGATACTTCAGATAGAGTATTTTCATTATACACGCCGGTGATAACGGTACTTTCTCCTAAAGGAGGCGAAACCTGGTATGTTGGGCAGACGAAGGAAATTAAATGGGCGAGCAGTTTTGTTGATTCCGTTAAAATAGAATTAACCACCGATAACGGCGCGAACTGGAGAACGCTCACAAGCGCATATAATGCGGCTGATTCGGTCTTTAACTTTTTTGTTGAAAAAACTCCGTCAACAAACTGCCGCGTTAAAATTCTTGCAAGCGAAGATTTTACAGTTGTTGATTCAAGCAGAAGTAATTTTGCTATTGCAACTCTTCCGCCGACCATACAGGTCGCGATTTATCAAAATCCGGTACTCACACAATATTGCAATGTCGTATTAGTAACCGATTCACTATTAAGCGCGCTGCCTGTTACAAAAGTTTGGCGTGGCTTAGACACTTCCAAATATGAAATGAAACCAATTCCAAATTCAGCAAACGCCTATGAATGTTCTATAAAATTTGATACAACGGCAGTTTATACTATTGCTTCCACTATTGTTTCTAAGATGGGAGTTGTGAAAGATACAGTGCGGCAATTTGCCGTCGGAATGGTTCTTCCTAATCTTTTGGCAAAAATAAAAAGTAAAAGTGAAGGATTATCGCTTACGGTAAACCCCGGAGTTGTAGTTGAAAAAACCTTCATAACCATTGAAGAAGAGAACGTAAACAAAGAAACTATTTATCGTTTGCAGCCCGAAAAAACATTTAAAAAAGCTATAGGCGTTGAGCTGTCTTTTGCGGGAGAAGTTTTTGAAGAGGTTAATAAACTTTCAATCTTTGTTTTTGAAAATGGAGAATGGAAGCCCGTTCCGAGCGAAGTGAACACGAAAACAAAAACCGTTACCGCTTGGCTTACCACTTTAGCAAAAGTAAAGTTAGGAATTGATGCAAACAAAAAAGAAACAATAGACCTTCCGAAAACTTTTGCTTTGATGCAGAATTATCCGAATCCGTTTAATCCTTCTACCATGATTGCTTTCAATTTGCCGGAAGACTGCGATGTATCACTTGAAATTTACAACATACTCGGAGCAAAAATTACAACGCTTCATTCGGGCTTTGTCGTTGCCGGGAGATACTCGGTAACTTGGAACGGAACGAACGACGCAAACAACCCAGTTCCGTCTGGCATCTATCTTTATAGAATTAAGACAGGGAAGTTCGATCAAGTAAGAAAAATGATTCTCTTAAAGTAATTAAAAGATTTTGATAAAGGAGATTATGATGAAAAATAAATTAGCGCTGATTCTCGGTACGTTATTCATAATTACAATGTTTGTCGGCTGCAATATTGAACCCGAAGACCCGCTCCTCTTGTATGAAACAGAAATTAACGGCGGATGGATTGCCTTCACGAAAAACGATTTCGCCGAAGCATACTTACGGTTCCATCAGGCTATTGAAGTTGACTCTTTAAAAGCGGAAGCCTATTCCGGTTTAGCATGGATACTCTTCAAGCAAGATAGTCTTGAAAAAGCTATCGTAATGTTTGATAGCGCCGAAACGATGACTGTTCCTAACGCTTCACTTTTTGCAGGTCATGCTTTTGCTTTAAACGCTTTGAAAAGCTACGCCTCATCCAATCAATTTTCGGATGTTGCTTTACAACTTGACCCGGCTTGGTATTTCCCGTTTTTGGGCGGTTTAAATGTTAACGACTTGATTGTGCTTAAAGCGGAGAATTTTTTCATGCTCGGTGATTTTCCGCAGAGTTTTAGAGAAGTAAATAAAATAAATCCAGAGTTTAAAGCGGCTCTTGATACTCCTTCGGGTCAAGCAGCTTTGGCGGCTGAAATTGAAAAGTTAAAAAAATATTAACTTGAATCAATCCGTTATGTCCGCGTAATCTGTGCGCCGTTGTTTTTAACTTTATAGCGCGCTGATTATGCGGATCAAACGGAAATGCTCAGATTTATTTTAAGACAAACGTATCTTTCAATTCAATTTTTTCCGAAGAACTTCCAATCAGAATTTCAAATTCTCCCGGTTCGGCAATAAACGATTTTGAGTTTACGTCATAAAAAGATAAAGCTGATTTATCTATGGTAAACGTTACCTGTTTGGTTTCGCCGGGTTTTAAAAAGAGTTTCGTAAATCCCTTTAGTTCTTTTACCGGTCGCTCAACACTCGATTTTACATCACGGACATAAAGTTGCGGGATCTCGCTTCCGGCAACTTTTCCGATATTTTTTATTTCAAAAGTAATAGTGAGTTTCCCATCGTTAGTTACCTCGTCTGCAGAAAGCTTCAGTTTACCGTAGGCAAAATTTGTGTACGATAATCCGAAGCCGAAAGGAAACAGGGGTTTAATGTTATTGCGTTCAAAATGACGATAGCCGACAAAAATTCCGTCGGAATAGTTGGTAACGCTATCAATTTTTTTGTATGATGAAAACGCAGAACAGTCTTCCCATTGCTTAGGAAAAGTTATCGGTAATTTACCTGAAGGATTAAATTTACCGGCAAGAATATCGGAAATTGCATAACTCATTTCCTGCCCGCCAAACCAAGCTAAGGCAACGCCTTTCACTTTACCGAGCCATTTATTCATCAACACCGGAGAGCCGGCAGTGATTACAACTACGATGTTTTTATTTACTTCGGCAATTTTTTCAATCAGTTCATCTTGATTTTTCGGAAGCGTTAAATCTTTTCTGTCAAATCCTTCGGACTCATACGCTGAGGAAGTTCCGACAAAAAGCAAAACTGCCTCGGAGGCTTTAGCCGCTTTAATAGCTGATAGCATTGGGTCTCCGCCCGGTAAAGTCCATCCGAATTTACAAACAGCTCCGCCGCCATTTTCATAATATTCAATTTTGATTTTATAATCTTTTCCTGCAACGAGGTTGACTTTATACTCACGCGATTCCGGTGCGTGGTCGTTCCAATGATCAATCACTAAGTTGTCATCAAAAAAAAGACGCACGCCATCATCGCTGATAAGATCGAGAATAAATTCTCCGCTTACCGCCGGTTTAATTTTGCCTGTCCATCGTACGGAGAAAGTATCAACATTCCAATTTTCATTATTAAAAGGAGAATCGCCGCCCCAATCAAAATAAACGCCGCGATCAATTCGTGTGTACGCTGGTTTTCCGGTTAAGTCTTTATTAGGAAAATATTCGCCGAGCAAACCTACTTCACCATTATTTGTTGAAAGATATTTAGAAGGAATAGGAATTGATTCGCCGTCGAGTTTAACACCTGCAGCATAATTGATTTTCACTTTCGAACCGAAATTTTCTTTTAAGATCGCAAGCGGTGTCGGCGCTTCGAGTGGTTCAACTTGCGAGCTGCCGCCTCCGCCAGTTCTTGCCTTACTTGCATTGGGACCAATAACAGCAAGTGATTTAAGTTTTGAAAAATTTAAAGGAAGTATGTTCGATTCATTTTTTAAGAGTACAATGCCTTCGCGAGCGGCAAGAAAAGCAGTTTCACGATTTTCTTTTGAGCCAATTTTGTAAGCATCTTGCAAACTTGGCTTTTCAAAAAGACCAAGTTTAAAAATTGTGCGTAAAACTCTTCTAACTTTTTCATCAATGCTTGATTCTTTTACTTCTCCGTTTTGAATTGCGGGCAGTAAAGTTTTTTGGTTCAAGTATTCGCCCTTTGGCATCTCTAAATCCATCGCGCCATTTGCTGTTGGAATTGAACTGTGAACGGCACCCCAATCAGACATCACCATTCCGGTAAAGCCCCATTCTTTTTTCAATTTTTGATTTAAGAGATAATCATTCTCGCTTGCAAAATGTCCGTTCACTTTGTTATAAGCATTCATTACGCAAAGCACATCTGCTTCTTGCACTGCCGCTTTGAATGCCGGAAGATAAATTTCGTTTAACGCTCTTTCGCTTATTTGGGCATCAACAAACATTCGCTCATGCTCTTGATTATTTACCGCAAAGTGTTTTACCGTTGCGGCAACTCCTTCGCTTTGCAATCCTTTAATATACTCAACCGCCATTCGTGAAGTTAAAAAAGGGTCTTCGCCAAAGCTTTCAAAATTTCTTCCGCCGTTGGGTATGCGTGCAATGTTTACGCAAGGCGCAAGCAGTACATGCGCGTCGTGAGCTTTAACTTCGCGCCCAAGCGCGTTCCCTACTTTTTCAACAAGCGAAGGGTTCCAGGTTGCCGCCAAACTTATTCCCGAAGGAAAGGCAACAGATTTATCAATTCGAACTCCCAAAGGACCGTCGGTCATTCTCAGTTCGGGGATACCAAGCCGTAGATTTGGTTTTGTAGCAAAACCGGTTCCGCCAAGCATATCAATTTTTTCTTCGAGCGTCATCCGTTTTAATAAATCTTCAACTCTTTGGTCAATCGGAAGTTTCGGATTTTTATAAGGCGGGGTATTGTTGTCCTTGCTTCCCATGAGAGTAAATAGGAGAATTGATATGAGAAAATATTTTAAAGAACTATTCATAACATTCCTTTATTTTTTTTGCTTTCGTTTTTCAAATTGATAATTGTTTTATTTCAAAATGATTTTTTCTTTTCCGGTTTTTATGGCGAATGTTTTTGTCCCAAGTGTTGGATGAATAACTTTTAACAGAAATGGTTTGTCGCATGCAACATTTATGATTGCCGGACTATTTACATTCTTCCGCTTTTCGCACTCAACGGAAACGGTTACTTTGCCAAATCTGAGATTTTTTATCCCGTGATTATCTATTCTGTTCAACACCCAAGTTAGGCTATTGTCAATTCCGTTAGGGCGCAGCCCGATAGTATTTTCGATGAGCAATTCAATTGGTCCGCAGCCGCTCCAGCCTACAAAATCCGGTCTTGACCACAAACCACGGGCATATGAGTCGGGCGCATAATTTTCCCAAATCGTTCCCGTTCGTTTGTAAACTTCATACATGCCTTCAAGATATTTTTCGGTTGCTATGGCGGCAAATTCATTAAAATACTTTGCGTTTTCACCAACGCCGTATTTATCCAATCCTTTAATTACCATCACATTAGTCGAAGCCCAAACGCTGCCAAGCCAATAACTGCCGTCTGCTTTGTAGTTTTTATCATCGGCGGCAAGTGAAGCGAAAGGAATTGTCCGCCAGAAAGTTTTTGTATCTTTTAAATTTTCCAGCATTTTTTCAGCTTGATGTTGATTTGAAATTCCCGCAAGCATTGGCCAGAACGAAGCGATCGTTTTGCAGGTAACTTGATTTCCGTTATCGTCAACATCGTAGTATAATCCATCTTCTTCATTCCACATGAATTGATTGATTTTTTCACCAATATTTTTCGCTTTTTCTTTAAATGAAAGCGCCTTCTTTTTTAGATTAAGTTCGTCGCTCATTAACGCCATGTCGTTGTACATCATCGCCATTTGCGCCGACATATCAACCCAGCCAGAGCCGCTGCGCGGTGTATTATCCATGCCGGAACCGAGTCCCGTCTGCCAATATAACTGATGTTTTGTGTTTTCTTTTTTTCGAAATTTTTCCAGCCATTCGGTATATTTCTCCAGCACCGGCAGCGCCAACTCAAAACGCGATTTATCTCCGGTGATCCTAAAATTTTCAACTTCAGCCCAGCTGAATAACGGCGGATTTACGGTGTGTTCTCTTCCTTCAAAAACAAAATCTTCACCGGTTGCCTCAACAATTTCGCGGCAGATATATCCGTTTTCATATTGGCGGCAGTAAAAATTATCAAGCGATTGAATTGATGGGAAAAGATGATTTACGTAACGGGCGAACATCAGCATAAAAAAAGTATCCCACTGAAAAATATTCGGCGCGAACGCTTCATCAATATAATTTGAAACAAACGGCGAACCTTTCGGTGGTTTTTTAAAATGATCGAATGCCATGTCCCATGCAGCCCAATAAAGTTTTACCAACTCGGGATTGTTTTCCAATATTGGCGAAGGAAGCAGTTTAGCGCCTTCTGCAAAAGTTGGAATCGGGCAGTCGGTGTAAGTTTTTTTCTGAAAGTACAAACCGCGTCTTCCGCTATCTTCGTACTGAGCAAAAATTGTTGAAGCGAAAAGCAAAAGAAGTAAAATTTTCTTCATGGGTAAATCCAAATTTATAGTTTAGTAGCGCTATTGTTTTTTTACGCCGAGAGCTTTCAAATATCCAGTATTAATTGTGCAATTTCTGAATTTGATATTTTCCAGCAAATCAGCCATAGCTTTTTTTACCACCGCTCTTGTCGGACGCTTGGACGTATCATATTCAAAAGGTTTGCGGTCTGATTTTGTATAAGCGATAATCGAATCCCACTCCGCCGTTCTTGCAAATGAAGCGATCCCTCGCGGTGAATTCATTTTTTTATAAGGCCAGAAACACCAGCCGATATTATTTTTTTCAAGCACTACGCGAAACGAATCAATCCACGAATCTTCGTTCTCCCCCGATTCGCCAAGCCACATCGGAGCGTTATATTTTTTGCTGAAGTCAATGTGCTGCTGTATTTGAGCTTGCACCGGAGGCATCCAATATCCGTGGAATGTGTAAGCGAGTTTGTCGTCAAACGGTTTGCCGAAGATGCTGAAATTAGTATTCCACTGCGCGCCGCCGAGAAAGAGGATATGCTGCTTATCAACTTTTCTAATTTCGGCAGTAATTTTTTTATAAAGCGGTTCGAGCTGTTTGTTCAGCTCTTCTTTGTTTTCAAAATAGGTTGCAATCGGCTCGTTTAGCAAATCGTACCCGATAACAATTTTTTCGTTGGCGTAACGCTTTGCAATTTGCTTCCAAAGCGTTACGCTTAAGTCCTGCGCATCTTTATTTTCCATAAGATAAGGATAACCCCAGCTATCATCAATGTTGGCGCCGGTTTGTCCGCCGGGAGCCGCATGCATATCAAGCACAACGTAAAGTTTTTCCTCACGGCACCATCTGATA
>Ga0172371_10009799_pt1 | contig 13091 bp, 7 predicted proteins | sample Lak12m_FD_114543 | JGI IMG/M metagenome (GOLD analysis project Ga0172371, IMG submission 114543) | Freshwater microbial communities from Kabuno Bay, South-Kivu, Congo - kab_022012_12m | ecosystem: Environmental > Aquatic > Freshwater > Lake | place: Democratic Republic of the Congo: South-Kivu... | reverse complement strand
CGACGATTGGGGAGTTTGAGTGATCAGAATCCCTGTTTCTTTCGCTTCTTCGCCCACTCCATCACATTGGCCGGTGGTCGTTCGTTCAGCAATTCCTTTTTCATGAAGTCCATGTACGGGGCCACATGATGGTAAAACATTTTCCATCCGGCGCAAAGATAATTGAGTCCGGGTTCGCCGTCTTTGGTTTTGGCAAAACGGTTTTTGGGACATTCACCATGACAGGCAAACAGCACGTCACATTCCCGGCATTGTTTGGGTAATGTGTCGTATTTGTCGGTGCCGAATTTCAATTGTTTTTCTGAATACATCATGCCTGTGAGGGTATCCGTATTGATATTTCCCAGTTTGTATTCCGGAAAAACATAATGATCGCAGGAGTAAACATCCCCGTTGAATTCCATTACGCCGGCATGACCGCAATGGCGTGCGAGCGTACAAACGCCGGGTTGTTCACCCACCCAGTTGGCTAATGTAGAGTCGAATATCTGAATATAGAATTTGCCCACATCCTCCTTGATCCATTCGTCGAACAAAGCACAAAGGAATTTGCCCCATTGCAAAGGTTTTACCGAGAAATCGGCTACCTCAGCTTCACCTTCTTCCGGAGTGGTAAGTTTTAAACCATTCCCCTGCGGATTCAGGCGTTCAACGATGGGTGCAAACTGAATAAAGCGGCAATCAATTTCTTTGAAGAAACGATAAAATTCGAGCGGATAATCAGCATTAAAATCATTCACCACGGCCATCGCATTGTATTCCACCCCGTGTTTTTTCAGAAGCTGAATGCCTTTCATCACTTTCACAAAAGTCGGAAGTCCGCCTTTGTTGCGCCGGTATTCATCGTGAAATTCCTGTGGTCCGTCAATCGAAATGCCTATCAGGAAATTATTTTCTTTGAAAAATTCACACCAGGAATCATTCAGCAGGGTGCCATTGGTTTGCAATACATTATCTATCTGGCGGCCACGACCATATTTCTTCTGAAATTCCAGTGCTTTCCGGTAAAAAGTGATGGGTCGCAACAGCGCCTCACCACCATGCCAGGTAAACAAAACCTCGTTCTGTGTTTGCGATTCCAGGTATTGCTGTATGAATTTTTCGAGGATGATGTCGCTCATCATCTGCGTTTTAGCTTCGGGATATAAATGCTCCTTTTCTAAGTAATAACAATATTCACAATTGAGATTACAGGCCGACCCAACCGGTTTCAGCATCACATAAAGTGGTTTTGCAAAGGGAGCAACAAAAGTATTATTCAGCATAATTTGGATTTCAAAACCTCAAAGATAAATAAATTGGTTCGGATTCAAGCGGAATATTTAGTTAATTTAAGAGACAATAAAGATGCTATAGACTAAATGCATTAAACTTAATTCTTTTTTGAGTTAGTTCTGTATTCGGTTGGTGTTACCCCCAATGTAATTCTGCTCGACAATGAAATTTCACTTGCATTGGAATCTAATCCGCCTGCAGGACCCGGGGAGAGTTTTGGATACAGCGATATGCATGCAACTTTTTCAGTTTTCAGTTCGTTAAATTCCTGAATTATGTTTTTAGAGCACCTTATAACAAAAAGAAGGTTCTTTAATCATTTTTTAGAATTTAATATGTTCCGTAATAGTCTTCTGAGTTTGTTCAAAAAGGTTGTCAAAATCTGAATCGCGTACACTAACAGGATTGTGAACAGTAATGCTTACATTCAGTCCCATGTGAAGTGGGAATGCTCCGTATTTAAATAATTTCCATGAATTGTTGATCGTAACCGGCACCACAAGGGCGTCCGGAGCATATTTGCAAAGAATTTTCAAACCATTGGGGGCAAAGTTTTTGGGTCTGCCGTCTTTGGAACGGGTACCTTCGGGGAAGATAATTGCTGAACGATTGTGCTGGTTGATGTATTCTCCCATCTGTTTCAACAAAGGCAGGGCCTGTCTTGGATTTTCGCGGTCTATCAAAATGGAACCTCCGTGCTTCAGATTGAAAGAAACACTTGGGATGTTTTTGCCCAGTTCAATCTTGCTAACATACTTCGGATGAAATTTCCGGAGATACCACGACATGGTGGCAATGTCGAAGGTCCCCTGATGGTTGGAAACAAAAATAATCGGTTTGCCGGTTGGAATATGTGATAAATTGTTGCAGGAACTTCTTGAGAAAATGAACAATAACGAGTTTGTCAAAAAAAAGCTCAGGATATCCACGCTCACTTTATGTGCCTGATATCCAAACAGACGCAGGCAAATCCACTGGATGGGCTGAAAAATCAGCAGTGCAAGTAAAAACGATGAATATGCCAAAAGCGAAAACGGGTAAGAAAGAATCTTTATCATGTTGAAAATAATTTGTGCAAATTTACCAAAATATTATGAAACCGGCATGGTAATCATCATCCAAACCCCGTAAGGGAAGAATAATTTTTAACTTAACTGTTAAAAAGATTTTGTCATGTTCGTTTCATGTGTTATTTCAAGGCACCAAAATCCACTGCTGCCTTCAGATATTCCTCCTGTGTGGGCATCTTTTTGTTTTGCTTTACATAATTCCGGACCCAGCTTTTACCTTCCTCAAGAAAACGCTGATGGGTGTAGTATAAGGGCGTTTTTTCACCTTTGTCGTTGATGAGCCAGAATCCGCGGTTTTTGCCGTCTTTGGTAAGTTCGTTGTTGTACATTTCCCACCATAAAATAAACGGACTTCCCCATTTCAAAGCTGTTTTAATCACCCATTTAGCGCGTTGATTTACCTCTTCAGGAGTACGATAAGCGGGTTCGTTGGAATAATAACCCAGTTCAGGCCATCCATATTCTCCGATGAAAAGTCTTTTACCATTAATTCCCGGTTTTGTTTGAATTTTTGATTCAATATAGTTCAGATGTTTGGTGAGATTTTTCTCCATTTCTGCTTCATTTGCCGGGGGATTGGAGGCAGTATAGGATGAGAATGATACATAATCGGGATTGATATGGGGCAGAATGCTGTTGATAACACAGTCCTTTCCTTCAAGTGCAATATCGGAAAGATTGACTTCCACATAATGATACATTTCCACATGCTGATGTTTGGTGTCGCGTTTTGCATCATCAATGGCTTTCTGGCGAACATTAAACCAGCGGGTCATACCATCAACCGATGCTTTGTCGACAGGTTTTGTACGATCGTAATGCCAGCGCAAATGCCAGTCGCCCTCCCAGTTACCCAGCATGAAAACTTTACCGGTACCGGAATAGGTCTTCAACAGGTAACATGCCAGTTCATATACTTCTTTGTATGAAGCTTCTGCATGTTCATCACTCAAACCGCCGATATATTTTATCTGATTTTCATCCTTTTTTTGTCCCGGAGGCTCTTTGGTATATTGAGAAAATTCATAAACCCAGATTTGATAATATTTGAAATCCATATCCAACACTTTTTTCATGGATTTTTCCTGTGCCAGTTTGGTCACCGAATTGATATGCTCATCTTTGGGAATATCGTAATTTTCCCACCAGTAACGGGGTCCGATGCTGAATTTCAGCAGATTACTTCCCATTTCCCGGATGGCTTTGGCTGTTTCCACCAGATTGGTCTCGTCGGTGAATTTGTATTTTGCTCCAACTGTTTGGGTGCCAACAGCATAATTAAATCCTTCAATTTGTTTCTGAAGTCTGCAAATACCCGTTTTTGCAGAAAAAAGGCTTGTTGAACCAAGCACAATGGTAGCGATTAGTAATAACTTTTTCATCCTTATAAAATTATTTTTTGTGTTGATATTTGATTTTTTTGTTGAATGCTGACTAAATAAATTCCCTTTGGTAAAACAAGAGTTTTATGTTCTCCTGAAAGCAAACTAAATGTCTGAATTTTTATTCCGTTCAGGGCATAAAGTGAAATCTCAGCATCGAGGTGATGATTTTCGACAAAAAGGTTATCGTTCTCTTTCCGGAGTTGAATGCCGGTATAAATGGGATTTTCCACGCCGGTAGGTGTGGGTTTGGTTGAGAGGTAATTTGCCGTCCATGCCGCGTATTCAAGGTTATTGGGTAAAGTTTTGTTAATCAGTTTATAATTGGTAACGTATTGTTTGGCAGCGCTGTAGAAATAGGTAAAGGTGTAATACAATGGCTGTTTTTCCTGTTTGTCGTTGATAAGCCAGAATCCCCTGTGCCGGTTGTTGTTATTGGCATCAAGTTCGTTGTTATACATCTCCCAGTACAGCACAAACGGACTTCCCCACGCCAGGGCAGTCCGGAAGAATGCACGGTTGTCCGATTCATGTTTGTTGATGTCCCAGCCCGATTTTTCAAGCGAATTACCTACTTCACCGATGAAAACTCTTTTCCCGTTGAGATTGGGTTTTGGAGTAAGAAAAGATTGAATATAATCAAGTACTGAATTGTATTTGTTCTGATCGTACCATTGCGCATCGTAGGAGGAATAGGATACAAAATCGACATTGGTAAGGGGCAATACACAGTTTACCACCCTTTTTTTATTGTTGAATTTTGCATCAACAACCTGATTTACTTCTGCATAATGATAAACATTTACACCCGAAAACTGACTGTCGGCTTTGGCTTTGTCCACTGCATTCTGGCGCGTGCGATACCATTTGGCCATGTTTTGACATCTTTCGTCGGACGGTACATAATTGCGGTCGTAGTTTGGAAGTAAATACCAGTCACCCTCCCAATGACCGAGATAAAATGTTTTACCCGAATTATTGTACTGCATAAGCAGGTATTTGGTAAGGTTGTAAATCTGTACTGAATCTTCATTCCTTTCCGATTCTGAATATCCGTCGGCCCAGTTGGCATGACTTCTTGCCCAGAAAAAGTAATCTCTGAAGGGCATGTCGGTTACATACCGGAACGAGGAGTTATCTCTTATCAGGGATGTGAGATTTGAATAGCTTCCGGAAACACCGGTATAGGATGATACATTCAGGCTGATTTTCAATGCTTTTGAGCCCATATTGTAAATCGCTTTGGCAGTTTCAACCAGGGCATCATCATTGGTGAATTTGTATTTGGGACCAATTGTCTGTGTCCCCAGAACGTAATTATAATTCTCAACATCCGGGTCGGTTTGCGCCACAAGAAAGGATGTGAGAAACATCAGTAAAGTGAATAAAATTAATTTCATATGTTGTGTATTTACCTCATAAATTACAAACTAATGTTTACACATGTGTCTTATGTGGTTTTTATATATTTATTTTTCCATATTTTCTCAATTTCCACAGCCACCGGTTTTTTATTCCCATCAAAATCGATGATTGAAGTATTGGCAGGGCAGGGGAAACAATCATGACCCATCCAGATTAAAAATCCACCGCAGGATGGAAAACGTTTTTTAGCAGCATCAACGGCAATGGCCAGTCCTTTGGTTTGGCGGTTTTGTTGCCATTCAACATATTCTTCAGGGGATTCAGGTTTCCGGCCTTTCTCCTTTTCAAATTTATCGGCTTCAATCCACCAGGAAAATTGTCCCCAAAGCGGATTTTCAGCATTTATTGGCAAAACAGGGCAATCTCCCTGATATTTACGGATTAAGTTCATGTCTGAGGCACCGGGAACACCGGCTTCGGAATGAAAGAGGGCATCGGAGGATTCCCAATACTCCCGGATATTACTCATTTCTTCATCAGATGGTTCAAAAGGAAGCCACCACGGACCATGAACATCCCATTGTAATCCTTTGCCATTCAGAGCAGTATCGTAATATATTGTTGGTCCGGATGGTGATGAAGGCATCATTCTCCTGTCGGGATCAAGGGCGTCGCAAACACTTTTAGCTTTTGCGAGTAAAGGATGTGAAAAGTCGAGAGGGCTGTCGTTTTGTTCATTGTATAACTCGTTCCCACCACTCCAGGCAATCAGTGATGGATGATGTATTCTTCGCCGGATGTAACTTTCCACAATTTCGCCCATGAGATTTACCATGTTTTCGTCGGAAGGAGCTGTATTGCAAATGCCGGATGAAGATAGCGGAAATTCCTGCCAAACCATCAGACCCAGTTCATCGCAGATATCATAAAAACAGGCTTTTTCAATCGTTGCACCACCCCAGACACGCAACATATTTGCCCCCATGTCTTTGTATTTCATCAACCAGTCCCGGTACATTTCCGGTGTTACATCGGCAAACATGGTTCGGATGGGAGTCCAGTTGACTCCCTGCATGAAAACAGGTTTTTCGTTTATAGCAAGCAACCAGGGATCGGCATCCGGATTGGCGTTTTCACAGGCTAACCAGTCAATTTTACGGAAACCAATTCTCTTTTCTATGGTTTGCAAAAGCTGATTGCCGGCAGTATAGAGACGGCAAATCAGGGTATATAAATGTTGTTCTCCCGATCCATTCGGCGACCAGCATTTAATGCCGTTGATTTCATAAACCAGATTTTTCGTGAATGCAGCATCAATCGTTTTCTGTAATACAACCTGACCATTTTCGTCGGTTAAACTCCAGGAGCATTTTTCGCATCCGGGATCAGTGGAGAAAATCGTATTAATTTTAATTGTACCGGTCTGATTATCAGTGTTAAATGAAGTGTTTATCAACAGGTCGCGCAGGTAAATATCCTTGCTGGTTATCAGATTTATGTCATCCCAGATGCCGGTTTGTATAATTCGCGGACACCAATCCCAGTTGTAATAAAAGCGGGGTTTGTTCAGTTTGGTTATTGAAGTCCAGTAAACCTGCCCCTGATACCTTTCGGGACAAAAGAAGATGATGGCAATTCTGTTTTTCTGAGGTCTGATCAATGATGTCAGATCAAACGTATATTCGAGGTGCGTATTGTTGAATTCCCCTGCTTTAGTGCCATTGATCCATATTTCGCCATCGCCATCAAGTCCCTGACAATGAAGGAAAAGCTGTTCTCCAGGATTTATCATTTCATCCGGCAGATCAGCAAAAAACAACCAGTGTCTGTTCTCAACCCATTCGATATTTCTGTAATTGGTGCCGGTATTCCAATCGGGAATTATTCCGGCATCGAGCAGCGATTGTTGAACAGAACCCGGGACACGTGCCCTGACAGACTCATTTTCGGGATGTTTAATGCGCATTTCTGCCATTTGATCCCAAAGGCGCCAGTAATGAGGTTTTGTGCCCACCAACTCCCAGTTCAGCGAGGCAAGCGAATGTTTTTTCATCTGTTATTATTTTATTCCTGATACGAATCCCACAAAGATATAACACTTAAATCCTTTTCCGGTGTTTTTAGATTTTTAAGTTTATAAACCACCGTTTTTGTTTCACCGGGTAATAAGTCGAAATAATTGTCTTCGAAAAATCCTTCATCGCCTTCAAAATTCAGATATACATCTTTTGCCAGTTTGTCGGTTTTCAGACTGATAATCCATTGACCTGACTCTTTCACGATTTTCTTTTGAATATCCGGTTTTTGAAGTGCCAGATTTTTGGGTTGGGTGAAGAAATGAATTTTCCGTGCAATCACTTTTCCTTCACTTTTAAGGGTAAGTAAACCATATGTACCTTCTGAATAATCCGTTAATTTGTTAGTCGGAGCTTCGAATACTTTTGTGGATGCATTGGCAGCAGGATTTGCAGCGATTTCATATTGTTTCAATAATTTTCCATTGAAGTTGTATAGTTCCATGAAAAGTGTCCCGTTTATCGGATTTAACAGATCGGAAATCAGGGTGATGCTTGTTTTCCCGTTTTCTTCAAATGCAGTGATGATTATGGGTTCGAACGACCGTTTGATTTCATACTGAAGTGCTTTCCATCGTTTATAATAATCGCAGCCGGACCACGAAGCCACCGGCCAGCAATCATTGATTTGCCAAACAAGAGAACCCATGTTGAATGGCATGGCACGGCGGTGTGCTTCGATTGCAAAGCGGATTCCGTAAGCCTGCAGAACCTGTCCGACATACAGGAACTTTTCGAAATTCAACGGCCTGCGATAATACATGTCCATGTATTCTTTGATGGTAACATTTCCGATACTGCTTCGCTGATGGTGTCGCATAACTTCCGATTCTATGTCGTAATCTTCCGGAAGCGCATATTTTCGTACAGATTCGAGTTCGGGAAACGACTGAAAACCGTATTCGCTCATGAAGCGACCAATGTTTTCTGCGTATTTTTCAAATGGATGTTTGCCCCACCATACACCCCAGTAATGTACATCACCATCAGGATTTTTATCAGTAGCATGTTTTTGAAAAGCCTTGCTGGCCGGTGAAGAATGCCAGTAAGCTGTGTTGGTCGCAAATGATTGAACTGCAGCAGGTAATATTTTATTGAAAATATTATCGTAAGCACGCCATATTTTGTTTTTTTGTTCGTCGTTGTAAGTCTTTTTCCAGCCCCAGCCTGCCTCTTCCCTGAATTGTTGCCAGGCTACATCAATCTCATTATTGCCGCACCACAAGGCAATGGAGGGATGATTGCGAAGCCTTTTTACCTGATATTCAGCCTCTGCAACTACAGATTTAAAAAATGTAGGATCCTCCGGATACAAGGTACAGGCGAACATAAAATCCTGCCATACGAGGATGCCGCTTTTATCACAAAGACCATAAAAATAATCATCCTCATAAATTCCACCACCCCAAACCCGCAACATATTCAGGTTCGATTTCAAAGCCGTCTGTATTTCCCAGTCATATACCTCTTTCGTCACTTTTTCCAGAAACATATCATTGGGGATGTGGTTTTCTCCTTTGGCAAAAACCGGAATTCCATTCAGTTCAAAATAGAAGCTATGACCTGCACTATCCGGTTTCTGAATAAGTTTTAGTGTGCGTAACCCGATATTGTGCGTGATTTGATTCATCTCTGCACCAGATTTGACCACTGCTTTTATGTTGTACATATAAGGCTCGCCAAGTCCGTGCGACCACCATCTTTTCGGATTTTTAATCTCGAAAGGAATTTGAATCAGATTGTTGCCTTTTTGTAAATTTACCTTTTGTTTCTTCAGTATTTTATCATTGACCACAATTTCGATGGTAGCCGTTTGTTTTGCATTGGAGGCAATATCAATCTGACCGTTTAATTGTGCCATATTGTCGTTGAGCGACTTTTGTTCGGCAAAGAAATCATTCATTTTAAATGCATTCCAGCCATGCAGATAAACCGGCTTCCAAATGCCCGAAGTAACGAAACGCGGACCCCAGTCCCAACCGAAATGATAACCCGCTTTGCGGATAAACGGACTTACCAGCTCATCTTTTTGAAGTCCGCCATTCACCGCCTGGTCGTTGGCTGCATGCAGTGTAAATCCATTGTTTTTAAGTAGTTGCAGTCCCTTTTTAATGGGTGAATGAAAAATGATAAGCAGTTTATTTTCTCCCGTTTTCAGCAATTTTTTCACATCAACAGTCCACGCCCGAAACATATTATCTGCCGATAAAATCAGTTTTTCATTCAGATAAACATCGGCATAAGTATCCAGTCCTTCGAAAACCAGTTCTATGTTGCTGAATTTCAGATCCTGACTGCTTAGTGTGAAAATCGTTTGATATTCCCAGTCTTTTTTATCAATCCACTGAAGTTCTTTTTCATTGGTGCGATAATAAGGTTCCGGAATTTGTTTGTTCTGAAGCAAATCGCTGTGCACACAACCCGGAACGATAGCCGGCATCCATTGTTGAGAACCTGCTTCGTGAAATTTCCATCCCTGATTGAGTGGAATCATGTTATTCCCTGAGTTAGATGAAAAAACTATCAAATATGTAAGCAGAAGGCCTGAAATAATCAAGATTTTCTTTTTCATTTTATAGTGATTTAATGCTTAAGTAATTTGTAATGATACCTGTTTTTGTCAGTAACCAGATCAATGAAAATAATTCCGGTACGAATAGCGGATATGTTTTTGATATTTATGCTGTTATCGCCTTTAATGCTTTCAATTTTTCGTCCGCTGATATCATATAAATTGATGCTCAGGATTTTTTCATCCCCGCTATGAATGATAATATTTTCCTGCTGGAAATATATTTTTATGTTTTCAGTAGTGATATTGCCGGTGTTGGTTTGACCTGTTTGTTGCCAGATAACAACTGAGTCGAAACGGCAGGCATCATTATAGGAACCAAATCCAATTTTACCGGTAGAAAACTGTTGTTCGGATAAGGTTGTTGTTAATTGATTGTCAACATAAATTTTTGCTTCCTGTTGTTTTACCTTCAACATTACCCGATGCCAGGCGCCTGCAGTAAAGGATAAGGGAATATCAGCCAGTTGTGTTGATTTTGAGCCGTTTGTGATTTTGAAAATGCCTGAACCTGCATCATCATTGTTTTCACACAGATGGGCATAAAAATAACTTAATGCCGGATGCTGGTGTCCCCAGATCAGACAAAGGTCATTCCAGGTGGATGTGGTTTCGTCTACCCACATATTTCCTGTCATAACAAAATCCCCGGTGATTGTGTTATTGAAAAGGGCGATGTTATTCTCTGGAGATGGTACCACAGCTCCCACCGGATTTGTGAGACGCAATTCACCTGATTCATTGCTCCAGTTGCCTCCGGGTAGGAATGTAAGGGCATTTAAATTCTCAAAATTTTCCACCAAAACTTTCTCCATTACATCAATCCTGAATGATTCTGTTTTGTTACTTTCTGTGAGTATTATACTTATTGTGGCCTCTCCATTGGCAATGGCAGTGATTTTTCCGTTCGCATCTACGGTAGCTACTCCTTCGTTGGATGAATGCCAGGTGTGTGGCACTGACGAACAATTATTGCAGATCAGTTGCTTTTCTACTGTAAATGTTTCTCCGGTTGATAAAGGCACGACGGGAATACGGGTAAGCGTAACTCCCTGAAAGTTTGCCGAACGAATGGTTTGTGCATTTTTACTGATGGAAGAACCTCCCAAATCTCCAACCGGCATGCTAAAATTAAGTATTTCCTGTGGATAGGCAGAATATCGCAGTGTAATATTAATCGATGATTTTGTTTGTGCTGGGTCTGAAAGAGTAATTCTGACCGGTTCCGATTGTTGATCAACCAAAATGGCACAGGGTTGGTCGGCACTCACAGCCAGTCCGTTGTCAATCGTAATTTGTCCGGCGCTGTGAAATACTATACCCGTAAGTTGTTGATTTACATGTGTTACCGCCTGTATCTGAGATGAGTTCGATAGTATTTTTACAGGGAGATTCAGTGCATATCCCGGAAGGTCGGCATTGGCGATTCGGGGAACCACCACATAGGCATAACCTGCATTCGATGGATTTTTTCCGTGATCAATCCAGGGATTAAAAACCTGTGCAGTAATCACATCTTTGGGTTGAGAAGTGTTGATGTCATACCAGGCACCGGCTTTGTAACTGTTGGTGAGTTTAATATTGGTACTATCAGGGAATACATACGCTACATTATCGTGCCAGATGTGTTTAACTTTCTGATGTACACCTCCAATGGCTTCGCTGGCTGTTTTCCCGTTTACAAAAACGCTGTTTCTCATGATGCTCTGAGCCAGCGATGTTGTTATAGCATTGGTATTTCCGGAGGTAATGCCTGCACCCAAAGCAACTATCTCTCCGTTGAACATAAACCATGATTTTTTACCATACAGGTTGCGGGTTGTCAGATCCATGGTTGCCACACCGCAATTCCCATCTGTTACGCCCCCGACAAAAGATGTTGCCTGGTTCAACGTGGCGCCAAAAGACGGTGTTTCTTCCGCAGCGGTTACTCCGGGAACTTTGGTCCAGTCCCACAATGGAAATATACTGTTGTATTCTGTGGCATCCCTCATCAAACATGTGGCACCAAATGGCAACCAGTATCCTTTTGCATTTTCTCCGTTCATAAATTCTGTCCCGTTGGTGCGGGCTGAACACATTTTGACTGAAAAATAATAATCCGACCGGCGTTGAACCATCATATCGGAACGGAAAAAGTGTTTGTTTCCTGTAACATTGTCGTTTTTTGTGCCGTTGATGTGGTCGATTAGCAATTGATATTTTGAGGCGTTAGAAGGGTCAATTCCCTTCATGCGCTCTGCAGGCGTTTTCATACCTGTACTTGCAATCTGCCAACGGCGTGTGATATTCCTGCCGGTAGCACCAAAATCGTATTGTCCGCGACGAATCATCCATTGATCACCTTCGAGAATCAATCCCCGTAAATATCCTATGTCCGTCGCTGAAAACTGAAAACTGAGTCCACGGGTAAGATAAAACCAAAAAGATACATCAACAATAAACCAGTTGCCATATCCTCCGTTATAGATTTGTAGACCGTGATACAGGTATGCATTGTCTTTTTGAATGCCCTCGCGACCTTTGTTAACAGGATTGACAGTTGAACCGATTTGGGAAACTGCCTGATTGATTAATGTTATGTCGTTTTGTACTGCTCCCCTGATCATCACCATCGAGGCCATCCATACTAAATTGGTGCCTGAAAAGCCGGATTTGGTTATCAGATAATTACATGCTTTTGTAAGGGTAGTGGGTTGTAAATAGTTGTAAATGAGTGCAAGTGTCGGTCCGATTTCCCTTTGTTGACCTATATCGTTGAAAAACCAGTTGTCGGATTTGTAACCTCCCGCATACCAGGCATTGAGTGCGTTTTCAATTCCCGCCAGCAAATTAACTGCCTGAACCGATTGTTTATCAGCAATATCACAATAGGATTTAGCCATAGAACGAACTCTTTGCAAATGTTTAATCGGATCCCAATTGGTTATACTTCTGTCGGCATAATTGATGTCGGGCCACAATCCATTGCTTTGCAGGGATGTGAGATTGCTTGTGTTGCCTGTTGTGGTCGCATAATATTCTGCATAAATCCGCTGTCTTAAAGTCAGAATATCTGCGTCCTGAGCTTTTAATGTAACTATCAATAAAGATGCTATCAGGAAGATTGTTGTTCTTAGCCGCATGGATTTAATTTGTTAATGGTTTGAATTTTACCACCAGTTTTGAGGCAGCAGATTGGAATTGCAGACAGATTTTGCTGAATCCTTTGTTTTCCAAGTTTTTTGTGAACGGTAATTGTACTCCCGGCAGGTAGCTGGCCGGTAAAACCTGAAATGCAGCTTTTCTGACTCCTGAAAAACTCATTTCCATTTTTTTTCCGTTTTGTGTTAATATTGCTTTTCTCCCGTTT
>Ga0172371_10009798_pt1 | contig 13091 bp, 11 predicted proteins | sample Lak12m_FD_114543 | JGI IMG/M metagenome (GOLD analysis project Ga0172371, IMG submission 114543) | Freshwater microbial communities from Kabuno Bay, South-Kivu, Congo - kab_022012_12m | ecosystem: Environmental > Aquatic > Freshwater > Lake | place: Democratic Republic of the Congo: South-Kivu... | reverse complement strand
TGCCTTAGGTTTGCTTGCATTAGTATTTAAATTAATAATGCCTTTTTTGGTTTCTTTTCTTATCAATCTGATAGCGCCTTCTAAAACTTCCCAAACCATCAACGGCTCACCCTCGCAACCCTGCCCAAAACTAACAACGGGTTTGTCCACGGCTTTTATATGATGCAAGGCAACTTCTGCAACCTCTTCTTTTGTAGGAGTAAACTTTATACGCGGCTGAACCTGCGGGCATGTCTTTGTATGAGATATACTAATGCACCCAATGCAAGATGAATTACAAATCCTTGAAGTGGGCAAAGGGCATTCATATCGCCCAAGAAAAAAATTAACAGCAGCCGGGCAGCCATAACTACAGGCACATTCTGAAAGATGTTTTACAAGCCTGTTTTTAGGATACAGTTTTTTAAATTTTAAAACATTCTTATACATAAGCGGCATATTCATGAGCCGCAAGTCTTGCCTTCTTTCCCACTCAACCTTAACAGCGGCTGAGTAAAACCCGCCATTATACCAGCAAACTGCTGCATAAGAAAAAAGCGGAAGTAATTTTGCAGAGGCCTCTTCTCGATAAGCGGCGCTAAAAGTAGCTGTGTGACCAGGAGATACAAAAGCCGCTACAGGAAAACATCTTTCCTTCTTTTTAGTAAAAGGGTTATAAAATAACTCTGTTAAACTGCCGTTTGAAGCTGAAAAGCCTACGGCAATCCTGTCTTTCAGAACAAATAGCTCGCTTGCAAACGGAAGCCGGATAATCTGCTCCTTGCTCAATGAATAAAAATTACCAGCTTTCATGCCGGCTGCAATTGTACCTTCGACCTCAAAAATTCTGTTTTTTGAATCTACTATTAGCATTTTTGGCTGCATATTGTTTTTATTTTATCATACGGGATTTACAGTGTAAAGAACAATGACATATATACCTGTTTATTATAATAATAAAATTATTGATTTAGGATGCCTTTTATGATAAGATTTGCTTATGAAAAATACAACAATGACTTACTCAAGGAGGGGCAATTAATGGAAAGCAACAAAACAATACTTATAATAGACGATGAAACTGGCGTATGTTACGGAATATCTGCAGCTTTACAAAATTGGGGTTACAAGGTCCTAACTGCTTTTAATGGCAAAGACGGCCTGGCCATGGCAAAAAAGCATCTACCAGACATAGTATTATTAGATGTGACAATGCCTCAGATGGATGGCTTTGAAGTCCTTAAAAGAATAAAAGAAGATCCAAAGACAATGCAGATATCAGTAATAATGCTTACGGCTAAAGGCGACATGGACGCCCGTTTAAAAGCCGTTAATTTATTCGTAGAGGATTACATAACAAAACCCGTTAAACTAGAAACCATAAAAGAAGCTATAGAAAAAGTTACGGCAAGAAAATAATCCGGCAATAAAAACAGAAAATTCTACAGACTACGATATGTTGCCCTTGTCTATAAAAAAATTACCTTTAATGAATAAAAAGCGCTTTTCTTCTTAAAAATAAAGAAGAAGACGCTTTTTTGCTTTGTAACACTTAAAAACTCAGGAGAAAATACATGAAAAAAGTACTTATAGTTGACGACGAAAAAAGCGTCACTAATACAATAGCTTCATTTTTTAAGGCAAAAGAAACCCTGGAGCCATTAACCGCGTTTACGGCTGAAGAGGCTTTTACTTCCATAGAAAAAAATAAACCGGAGATTTTACTAGTAGATTTAAGGCTTGGAGGCAAAAGCGGTTTTGACGTAATGAAATTTGCTAAAGACAAATTGCCGCATATTCATATTATAGTCATTACCGGGATACCGGATGAAAACACTCAAGCACAATCTAGGACGCTTGGCGCAAAACACTTCCTGCGTAAACCCATAAGATTAGAAGAATTAAATATCTTGGCGCAAGAATTAACAAAATAATGGCTAAAAAAAAGAATATCCTTATTGTAGACGACGAAAAAGAAGTTATACAAGCTTTGGAAAAATTTTTTTCTTACAAAGGCTATAAGATATCTGTGGCCTCTGACGGCAAAGAGGCTATATCTAAATTATCTCTTAAGCCAGACCTAGTTATTCTTGATATAAAAATGCCAACTGTAGATGGTATTGCAGTTTTAAAAATAATCAAAAAAGATTATCCTGCCACAAAAACTATAGTCTTAACCGGCTTTGCAAATGATTACAAAGAAGAAACAGAAAAAATAGGCGCAGATGCTTTTCTTACCAAACCATTCAGCCTTGAAAAACTAGTAGCAACTACGGGGCTTATTCTAAGCAACAAAGAAGCGCTGCCTGAAGAAAAAGTTAATTTAACAACTGCTGACCTTTATCTTGTCGCAAAAGCAAAAATACTTATTTATCCGTCAAACTCTATTACATACGGCAATATAGCAGCCCATCTGCGGCGCGTACATTATTCTGGAGGAGTATACGAACTTCAATCCGCCTATAATGATAAAGAATTTATTGAAATGATAAATTCTTTTAAACCAGACATAGTACTAGTAGATATTGCATATTTTGGCATAAATAAAAATCTAACTAAAGAAATATTTCAACAGAAACATCACCCAAATGACCTTATAATATTCGGTACACCGGGTGATGAAACGCCTTCTAACACTCTAGACAAAAAAACCGTTGGTGGATTCTTTGACCCTCTTTCAACGGCCTTTAACAAAAGTTACATGAATAGCCTGCTAGATACCCTGCGCCAGACATGCATACAACACAAATTATGCCAAAAATGGGAAAAACGCTGGGATATAGACTACGAAAAAAAACAACAGGAAGAAATCCAAAAACAAAAAGAAAGGGAAGAAAAACTCGTCCGGCGTTCAGATTATCAAAAAATGCCTGTTGCAATAAACCAAATACTCGCTAAAAATTTCAAAACAAACCAATGGCACATTAAACCTGAAAATAACCTAAAAAAAGATTTTAAAACCAGTGATTTTACAAGAATTTCTGCAATAAGCGAAATAGAAAGGTATTTTGATATAAATATACCATATAAAAACCTTGAAAAAATAAAAACAGTCAAAGATATTTATAGCTGTATATCAAAATTGGTATTCAATAAAGAATACGCCGGAAATTAAAAATACTGTTTTTCCTTGCATTAGCAAATTATTTATGATAGAATTTTTTAAAAGTTATTCTCGGAGGACACATTAACATGAAAAAGCAATTTTTGCTGCCAATAGCGCTGATTTCTATATCTGCGCTTATAGCCATAAATGGATGCGGGGTATCCAAAAATAAATATGACGGCCTTTTAAAAGAAAAAAATTCTCTCCAAGAAAAATTAAACCTTGCACAAAGTGAAAAAGATGCTATAAAATCCGAATACGACAAGATGCTTAGTGAAAAATTATCTTTAAAAGCAACTTATGATGCCCTTTTCAGCGAAAAAATGGCTCTTAAAAACGAGTATGATAAAATTTTTCAGGAAAAGGTCCAGCTTGCCATACAGACAGATAAGCTAACTTCCGAGAAAAACAAGCTGCAGGAAGAACTTGAAAAATATAAACAACGGAAGAAAAAATAAAAAACTTTAACTTTATGAAAGGAGTTTTCACATGCACAAATTTTTAGTTATTTTTATTGTGCTTCTGTCAGTAGCTGTAATAGCTACTGGCTGCGGCAAAAAAGAGGTTACTGGTTCTGAGGCAGAATTAGGAATGCCGATGTCGGTAACGGTTGACGGCTCTACGGGAACAACAAATCTTATAACAAAAACCGGAGAAACGGTTGAGGTTGGCACATCACAGGTACAACCAAACGTTATGGAACCAATGCAGGCCTCCAGTGCTTCAACTGCCAGCGCAATGCCTACCACCCAAGAAATACAAACAGCACTAAAAAATGCTGGCTTGTACACTGGCGCTGTTGATGGCAAATTAGGCCCAAAAAGCAAAAAGGCTATCACAGATTTTCAGCAGCAAAATGGATTAACTGCTGATGGAAAAGTTGGGTCAAAAACTTGGGAAAAATTAAAAACATACCTAAATCAAAATCAGCAATAATTAATTAGATATTAACCAAGATAATGTAGGGGCGGGTTTAAAACCCGCCCCTGCTATTTTAATCATGTTAAAACAATTAATTCCAACAGAATATTGCTTAAAATGCGACATATGCTGCAGATTCGGACAAAAAAATAGCGCTTATGCGCCTAAATTCCTGCTAAACGAATGTAGGGGCGGGGTTACCCCGCCCCTACTAATTAAACAATCCCAGCAACGCTCGCCGTGCAGCGATTTCATCTGCCAATTTTTTTCGCCGGATACAAACACCTGCAATATTTACGATCATCGCCCGCTTGACTGCCAACTTTACCCATTTATGTTAACCTATGACAAAGAATACGAAAATATAATTCTCGTTTTAGACACAAAATGCCCTTATATAAATAGTCCACAGTCCACAGTCAACAGTCCACAGTTTGAAAAATATATAAAATACGTTTCTGATTTGGTAAAAAAACAGAGTCTACCGCACAACTTTATAATGCCCTATCAAGAAGACACGATCACGCTGGCAATTCTGAAAAACCTAGGCGGATTTAAAGCGTTGGCGCTTGAACATAAAAAAATATTCGATGAATATTTGATTGGGGCACAATTATCTACGCGATCATTTGCCAACATCTATATCTGGTCTGATTTATTTAATATATTATGGAAAATTATTGATGACAATCTTTGCATATTCTATGAATATAAAAACGAATTTAATATGTTGATTCCGCCGATACCCCATTCGTCATTGCGAGGAGCCCCGCAGGGGCGACGAAGCAATCTTCGAGATATTATTAGATTACTTCGCCCTCACTTCGCTCGGGCTCGTAATGACGGATATTTGGGTGGCCGCATAGAAAATATTGCAGAGGAAGAAATTAAAATTTTAAAAGACTGCAAAATTAAAATTTATAAAAATACGGATGAATACATATATCTTGCTAAAGATTTGGCAGAACTTAAAGGCAATAGATTTGCCTCTCACCGCGCCAGTATTAATCAATTCGTCAAAAATCAAAAATATACCTATAGGCCATTTGATATCCTAGACATGGATACTTGCCTTGAATTATATAGGCAGTGGGCCAAGCAAAGAAAAGAAAAATGTTCAGATAGCGTATATCAAAAACTTCTGGAAGAAAATTTTACGGCGCATAAAAGAGCCATGTTAGACTATGAAACCTTGAGGCTTATAGGAAGAGTGGTTGAGGTGGATGGAAAAATACGCGCGTACACATTTGCATTTAAATCAAATGATAACGCAACATATTGCGTCATGCTTGAAACAGCTGATCTTTCCATAACAGGCCTTGCGCAATATATCTACAAAACACTCGCGCAGGAATTAGTTGATTTGGGGGCTAAACACATAAATGCTATGGACGATTCAGGAATGGAAAATCTAAAAAAGGTCAAATTATCCTACCGACCTTATAAAATATTAAGCAATTATATCGGCGTGATTTAAATGTAGGGGCGGGGTAACCCCGCCCCTACACAAAAAATTACCTTGCCTGCAATACGAAACCTTTAAGATAATAGGATTCCGGGATAGTTACGCAGGCAGGATGATCTTTAGATTGAATGAGTTTCGCAATAAGGCATAAATCTTTTTTTGCATCACCGGATGCAAGCCTTACTGTATGCAACAACTCTTCTTCGCTAAAATTATAAGAACACGAAAAAGTTACTAAATACCCGCCCTTATTCAGGCATTGCATAGCGCGCAAATTCAATTCTTTATAGCCCCGTTTCGCAGCGCCTATTTCTCTCTTTGATTTTGCGAAAGGCGGCGGGTCAAGCACTATTACATCAAATTTTACATCTGATCTTACAAACTCTTTTAATTTATCAAAAACTTTGGCATTTACAGCTGTTACATTTTTAATATGATTTAATTCCAGATTTTTATTCAGCATATCCAAAGAAGGCTGCGATGAATCAATTGATATAACCTCTTTGGCATATTTTGCAAGATGCAACGAAAATCCACCCTGATAACAAAATGTATCTAACACACGTGTAGGGGCAAAACATTGTCCTGTCCCTACAATATCGCCTACAATAAACCTGTTTTCCCTTTGGTCAAGGTATGAACCCGTTTTATGGCCATTGGCTACATCTACAAGATATTTAATATCTCCTTCAAAAACCTCAACCAATTCCGGCATCTTGCCAAACAATACTGATTTTTCTTCTTTCAGGCCTTCGAGCCGACGCATTGGAAAATCATTCCTGCAAATAATGGCCTTTGGCTTAAAAATATCTATCAGTCCATCCTTAATGTCTTCTTTCATTAAATCCACACCCAAGGAAGCAAACTGAACAACTATTATGTTATCATACAAATCAACTATGAGCCCCGGGATATTGTCTGACTCTGAAAAAACCAATCTGTAGGCATTGGTATTTTTTACAAAACCTTTCCTATAATCAAAAGCTTGTTTTATGCGGCCGGACCAAAAATTCTTGTCAATCACCTCTTCTTTTTTTGTGATTATGCGAAGAGTTATCTGAGAAACTGGATTATAGAAAGCCTTGGCTAGAAATTTGTTATTTTCGGTGACAACGTTTACGATGCAATCGGAAACAGTGTAGGGGCGGGGTAACCCCGCCCCTACAGCTATATCATCCTTATATATCCACGGATGGCCTGTATTAAACCAGGCATTGCCTTTTTTTGTGGTTTTTATGTTCATATATAATTAGGGGGGGCAGATTCGTAAAACCTGTCCCCTGCTTTTAAGGTTGGTTATTTTATAAATACTGTGGCAAACAAGAATAAAGACAATGCTATCATAGCTACAATGACTACTAAACAAATAAAATTGTAAAGCTTGCTATTTGTATATTCGCCCATAAGCCTTTTGTTATTTATCAACATTATCATAAAAATTAATATAAACGGCAACAATATACCATTTGCTACCTGCGAAATCAGCATTATCGGTATTAAAGGAATTTTTGGAAGCAAAATTATAGCTGCGCTTATTACTATTATGCCCGCATACAAAGAATAAAATTGCGGCGCCTCCCTAAAACGCTTGTTTACACCAGCATCCCACCCCATACCTTCACACACAGAATATGCAGTTGATAACGGTAATATTGAAGCGGCAAACAAAGAGGCATTAAACAAACCAAATGCAAACAACAAATAGCAATAATTTCCTGCTAAAGGACGTAAGGCCACAGCCGCATCTTTGGCAGTTTCTATCCTTATGCCTTGTTTAAACAAAGTTGCCGCGCAAACAACAACTATAAAAAATGCTATTATATTTACAATAAAAGACCCGACCACCACATCAATTTTACTGTATTTGTATTCCTCAAGCTTAACACCTTTTTCAACAACAGCCGCCTGCTGGTAAAACTGCATCCATGGGGCTATTGTTGTACCGACTACGCCTATTAGCATAAATAAAAAATCTTTATTCATTTGAAAACTAGGCTTTATAGATTCATAAAACACTTGGTTCCAGTCGGGCTTAGCCAAAAATCCAGATATAATATAAGAAAGATAAAAAATACATGCCCCTAAAAATATTTTTTCGACAGACTTATAAGTCCCCTTAACCACTAGCCACCAAACCCCAATAGCGCACAACGGAACAACAATATATTTACTTATACCAAATAACTCACTGCTGGCTGCAATGCCTGCAAATTCGGACATTGCATTTCCAATATTTGCCAAAACTAAAATACCCATGCAGTAAAACGTAATCTTTACGCCAAACTCTTCCCTGATTAAATCCGCCAGGCCTTTACCGGTAACCACGCCCATCCTGTTACACATCTCCTGTATTATTACCAAGGCCACCAAGATAGGGACAAATGACCATATCATTGCGTAACCGAAATGCGCACCGCACACTGAATATGTTGTTATGCCTCCGGCATCATTATCAACATTGGCAGTTATTATTCCTGGGCCCATAACTGAAAGGAATATGATAAAATTGCGCCAAAATTTACTTATCTTTCGCGGCATTAAGCTTTTCTTTTTAGTTTTCTGCGTTTAAGCCTGCCCCACGCAAGAGAGATTACCTGGCTTAAAATATCATCTATGGTAATTATACCGCGCAATACACCATTATTATCGATAACTGGTATTGCGTGGCATTTATATTTATCCATAAAATACGCCACTTCTTTAACGCTGGCATCTATATTAACATACAATGTTTTAGGAAATGTTACTTTCAAAATATCTTGTTTGGGATCTGCAGAAAGAAGCCTTCTCATATTAACTGACCCTGTCAAAAAACCTTTTTCATTTATCAAATAAACATATTGAATAGTCTCGACGCCTAAAGGCTTTTCCTCTATCTTTTTTAAGGCATCTTCGACTGTTATATTTTCAGGAAGGGCTATGTATTCTGTCGTCATAAGTCCACCTGCTGAATCGCTTGAATACCCCAAAAGACTCGAAAGGCGCTTGGAACTTTTGGTTTCCATTAAACCTAATAACTTTTCCGTTTCTAAAGAAGGCATTTTTTCAAGCAAGTCAGTAGCCTCATCAGAGGGCATAAGCGACAATACCTCTGCCGCCTCTTTTAAATCTATGGCTTCAACTATAAATTTTTGATTTTGAAAATCCATACTTGACATAACCTTAGCCTTGGTTTCTAAATCAAGGGCTTTAAAGAGGGCTATGCGCTGTTTATGATCTAAATCTGCCATAATCTCGCTAAAATCAGCGGCGGGTATATTACGCAGGTCTTTTTGAGGAGCATTGATTTTTATAGTCATGCTCGCAGGATTTATTGTTAAAGGCTGGATATGTTTCCAAGAAATAAGAATCTCTTTCTTTAAATATTTTGAATCTTTATCAAAAAAAATAATTAAGGAATCTACAAATTTTTCCCATTCAAGCCGCCTGATAATGCCTCTTAAACCTATATCTACGTGAGCTATCATAAGATTATTTTCAACTTTCAAAAGATGAACGTCATTTACTCGTATAACGTTATGATTATACGTATCAACAACCTGTTGGTCTAATATATCCCTGCGCAATGTCAGCTCTTCTTTATTATTGCTGAAGGCGTTAAACTTAAGAGCGTCTTTGCTTATCTTTAGCCTGGTATAACCTGAACGGTTTTCCGCTACATCATTCCAGTTTACCGAAGCATAACGCGGCCTGAAAAATCCATTTTTTATTATCAGGCGGCTAGAGATGGGATAAACTTCTGTAGGCTTTAAAACAACATCATAAAGCTTGCCTATAAAATTTTCGTCCTTATCCAAAACCTCTTTGTCTAATATACTTGAAAAGTATATAAACATTTCCATAATAACGCCTATTATTATTTTTTATAAAACTTTTTCATTTCAGCCAGCGTAATAGATTTAACATCCTTTATGTGGCCTGCTGTGCCGAAATCCTGCATCCTCTGCGCGATAATCTTAGAAAGCGCTTCTCGCGCAGGCTTAAGGTAATCGCGCGGGTCAAACTTATCAGGAGTTTCTACAAAAACTTTTCTTATGGCTGCTGTTATTGCAAGCCTTCCGTCAGTATCTACGTTTATTTTATTCATGCCAAGCTTTATCGCCTTTTTTAAGCTATCGACTGGCACACCCATTGTCTTTTGCATATTGCCGCCGTATTTATTAATCTCATCTATCAACTCGGACGGTACACTTGAAGAACCATGGGACACCAAAAATACATCCGGTATATTTTTACGCACTTTTTCAATAACATCAAATGCCAGTTTTGGTTCTACCTTAAATTTATAAGCGCCATGCGATGTGCCTATTGCAATCGCCAAGGCATCAACGCCTGTCTTCTTTACAAAATCAACAGCCTGATCAGGATCAGTAAGATGAATTTTGCCAGATCCGACACCGTCTTCTATGCCCCCTAAAGTCCCAAGCTCACCTTCCACAGTCACGCCAAAACTATGCGCATAATCAACAACCTCTTTTGTCACTTTTAAATTATATTCGTAAGTCGAGGCTGTTTTGCCGTCTTCCATCAAAGAGCCGTCTATCATAACTGATGTAAAACCAAGGCTAATTGATTTCTTTACTGTATCCAAATTATTTCCATGGTCTAGATGCATTGCTATAGGGACACTGGGATTTAATTCCTCTGCTGCCTGCATAAGATGTTTTAAATAATCCATCTCTGCATATTTTAAGGCGCCGCGGCTTGCCTGTATAATAAGCGGGGACTGCGTCTGATTCGCAGCCATCATTATCGCCTGTATCTGTTCCATATTATTTACATTATAGGCCCCCACGCCAAAAGGTTGCCCCTTTTTGTATGCATCCAAACTTGCCTGTAAAATTGCCCTCATCGGTACTAGTGCCATTTTATTACCCCTTTCTTTTTTTAATTAAATTAATATTTGTTCACGTTGAACGTCTTCCTCTACTGCCCACTGCTCATAACAATCCTGATTTAACTCTTCTACAAACTGCGAAGGCCTTGTTATTACTGTGCCATAATTATAATCATACCTTGTCATTGGCTGAACAAGGAAAAGCTCTTTTTTTGCCCTGGTTGTTGCCACATAGAAAAGGCGCCTCTCTTCCTCAAATTGCATAGGGTCGTCTTCTGATTTCGAATGAGGAAATTGCGTATCAACCAGGCCTATTAAAAATACGACATCCCACTCAAGCCCTTTCGCCTGGTGTATAGTAGACAACACAAGGTGTTCTTTTAAGGCGCTGGAGGGCTCTAAAACCGTCTCGCCTTTAAAACTCTCTCCCAAACAGGCATCTGCTAAAAATTGTTTTACATTTTTATACGTATGGGCAAAATTTATCAGTTCTTTTAAATCATCAATCCTGTCTGAGGAATTGTCAAAATTTGAAATGCAATAATTACGGTAGCCGCTTTCTATAACAGCTTCTATCATCATATCCGCCTTGCCGAAAGTCCCTTCTTCAACAAGGTATTTTATTGTCCTGCTAAAGGCCTCAAATCCTAAATGTGTTTTTTTGGGCAGAAAAGACCAATTTTCTTTAATAAAAATGCCTTTCAGGTCTTTTACCTTTTCAATGAAATTCTTGTATATTTTATCCGCGTAACCAGCGCCTATGCCCTCATGCAAGGCAAGCGCCCGCATCCAGGCAATTTCATCAGCTGGGTTATTTACAATCCTTAAAAATGCGAGGACATCTTTAATATGAGCCTGTTCAAAAAATTTTATGCCTCCGCGCATCACATATGGAATATTACGCTTAATGAGCTCCATTTCCAGCTCTGCAGATTGATAATGGGCCCTAAAAAGCACTGCCATATTATCAAGCGGCAGGCCTTCCTCATAAAGTTCAAGGACTTTCTGCGAAATAAAAGCCGCTTGCTGACTAGAATCTCTTAATTTTATAAAAGCGGGCATCTGGCCATCAGGCCTTGAAGCCTCAAGATGCTTTTCAAACTGCCTCTTATTGTGGTTAATTGATTCATTTGCCAGGTTTAAAACCTGCGGGGTAGAGCGATAATTGATTTCCAATTTAAAAATTTTTGTATTGGTAAATTCTTGTGGAAAATCTAAAATATTATTTATATCCGCTGCGCGGAAAGAATAAATACTCTGCGCATCATCCCCTACCACTAAAATATTCCTATGGAAACCCGACAAGATTTTCACTATTTCAAATTGCAGGCGGTTGGTATCTTGATATTCATCAACTAAAACATATTTAAACTGCGAGGATTGGATATCTCTTGCTTCCTGCGATTGCTTTAAAAGCCTCATCCACTCACAAAGAAGATCATCATAATCAAAATTGTTGGATTCTTTCTTCTTTGTCGTATAGCGGCCATAAATATTATTTATCTCCTGCGTAAATTCCAGAAAATCAGGATATTTTTTTTCAAGGACATTTTCAATTTTTTCTTTTGAATTTCTTGAATAACTTATTATTGATTGCAAAACTCTCGGCTTTGGGAAAAATTTATTTTTGCTGTCAAGCCCCAAGCTGCGCATTACATTTTTCAAAAGCAGGCTGGAATCTTCTTCATCTAAAATACTAAAACCGCTATCTATGCCGATATGCCTGCCATATAAACGCAAGGTGCGGTTTCCTATATGATGGAATGTACCCCACCACGTCTCTTTAGGCTTTATGCCAAGAAGGGCCTCAACCCTATCACACATCTGATGCGCAGCCCTGTTTGTAAAAGTAAGCAATAAAATATTTTTTGGGTCTATACCTTTTTCAAGGAGATACGCTACTCTGTAAACAAGGGTTCTCGTCTTTCCGCTCCCTGCGCCTGCCAAAACAAGGCATGGGCCTTCGCTTGAAGTAACCACCTCAAGCTGCTGCGGATTAAGCTCTTTTTTGTAATCAATCCTTGCCGAAACCGTTGGGACAATATTTTTTAAAATATATTGTTTCATAATTATCAAAATTATATCATATGGCTATACTTTTATCAATTCATAATCCAGATTGCCTATCCCAATTTCATGGGCATAATTCAACTGCTTAGACCAATCTCTTTGGGGGTGAACCTCTTTAAAAATATCCCGGCCGCAGAAGCTATTTACCACATCAACGCCTGCCTTATCAACGCTGACTGGGTCTAATGATGCAAATATACCGACATCCGGGCAAATCTTCGGGTCATCCTTAGCAAGACAATCACATTCCTTGGTAATCTTAATAGCAAAATTTATAAAAGCCCTGTTATGTTCCTTGCCTAACAGCACTGCCTTTGTATATTCAATCATCTTTTCCTGTATGTTTCCGGAGCCGGCCTCCCAATGCAAGTCTATAGCATGATACCTGCAAACGGCTATACAACTGGCGCATCCAATACATTTTGCTGTAGTTATGTTGGCTTTTTTATTAACAATAGAAATTGCCTGCGTCGGACAAACCTTTTCACATTCACCGCATCCAACACAATTTTTAAACCTTATAAAAGGCGAAACATCAGAATGCTGAGCCAGCTTTCCCTTTCTTGACGCGCAACCCATTCCTAAGTTTTTCAATGCGCCGCCAAATCCAGTCATTATGTGGCCTTTAAAATGAGCTACGCCCACAATCGCGCTCACTTTTTTAAAAATCGGCGCGATCTTTGCTATTTTAACAAATTTTCCGCCCACTTTTA
>Ga0172371_10009797_pt1 | contig 13092 bp, 11 predicted proteins | sample Lak12m_FD_114543 | JGI IMG/M metagenome (GOLD analysis project Ga0172371, IMG submission 114543) | Freshwater microbial communities from Kabuno Bay, South-Kivu, Congo - kab_022012_12m | ecosystem: Environmental > Aquatic > Freshwater > Lake | place: Democratic Republic of the Congo: South-Kivu... | reverse complement strand
CGTAGATGATGGCGACGGACAGATCCGCCTTGCCGCTGGCCATCTCCATGTAGTGTTCCATGATGCCTTCCGGCTCACCACGCCAGATGACGCCATGATCGGGCGCGATCATGTCGATGGGAATGCCCATCTCCCGGATCTTCTTGATCTTGGATTTGATCAGCGATCCGAACGGCATGAGGATGTTGGCGTAATAGTCGATGACCGCATCTTCCAGATGGGCATGAGAGGCGCAGTTGACGAAATCATCATCGAATCTGACGCTTGAGGCCAGATGTTGCCCGAAAGCATCTTGCGAGATGAGCAGTCTGGCCTCCCGCACATAGGTCATGATCGAGTCGGGCCAGTGGATCATCGGAGTTTCGATAAACTGCAGCGTGTATTTGCCCAGCTTCACCTCATCGTCGGTTTTGACCACCCTGATGTCCCACCCTGAGGTATCAAAGAAACTCTCGATGACTTCCTTTCCCTTGGCGCTTATATATATCCTGGCTTTCGGAACGATCGCCATGAAACGGTCGAGCGAGCTGACATGATCGGTCTCGACGTGGTTGATGACGATGTTGCTGATGCGGGTGGGATCGATGATACCGGCGATGTTCTTGTAAGTATTCTCGAAGAAGTCGTGCTTGACCGTATCTACTAACGTGACCTCATCGTCGACGATCAGATAATTGTTATAGGTGGTGCCGCCGGGAGTGACGTAGCCGTGGAAATCCCGAATGGCCCAGTCGATGACGCCGACCCAGAAAATATCTGGCTTGATCTCAACACCCTTCATATAGACTCCGTTTCCGATGCTTTACTTTCCAATTCTCCTATTTTCCCCGCAACTGTCAGTTTCAACCATGAACGCGCCGTTCCCGTATCCGATTGGCGGTTTTCACTAAAATAAAACCGAATCAAAAAAGGTATTTCTATTTGCAGGGAAAAAATATAATGTGAGTACTTAAATATGGTTGTCTTACGATAAAGCGATAAAGGGAGCTTCCATGATCAAACGGGCAGGGTTAGCAGTCACCTTATTCCTCATGCTGGTCTTTGGCTCGATCTTTTTCATAGGCGGTTGCGGCACCCAGCAGACGACCATGGATCCGCCCAAGATCGACGACTACAACAAACCCGGGACGGTTTTTATCGAGACCACCTGGACGGCAGACATCATCGTTCCCATCCTGACATTTGATGAGACGGCGATGTATAACAAAATTGCGCCATTAGTCCTTGCCGGCCAGGTTAAGACTGACGATGAAATCACGACCGCCATCATCAACGAGTTTCTGACCAACCCGCAGCTCTACCTGGTGCCGACAACGAGTAATCAGAAAAAGTCGGTCGAGACCAGCGGCTGGGGCTCCGGTTTCATCATCACCGCCGATGGCTACGCAGTCACAAACGCTCACGTGGTCATCAAGACCGATGATGAGGTCAAACAGGCGCTGGCCCTGTCGGGAATGAGCGACATCATCGATCAGGACATCTCCGATATCGAAACCGCGCTCAACATCACCATGAGCGACGAGTCCTATAATCGCGTTGTCACCGCCGAGGCGGAAATCTATGCGAGCTATCTAACTTCAAGCAACGAGACGTCCAGCAGTGAGCTGTTCCTGAATACAGCCGGCCCTCCGGGTGGTTTGGTACAGGATGGCATGCCGGCCGAGACGGTTAAGATAGGCGAAGAGACCCCCGGTAAAGACGTAGCCATCCTCAAGGTCAACGCCAACAACCTGCCAACGGTGCCTCTCGGCGATGACACCCAGACCAAGGATGGGGAACAGGCGATCGCACTTGGTTATCCCGATGCCCTGGCAAACCCTGCCCTCGAGCAGTCGCAGGAGAATATCAAGCCCTCACTCACGATTGGCAGCATCAGCGGCCGCAAGACGATGCCGGGCGGTTGGGAAGTTATCCAGACAGATGCCTCCATCTCCAACGGCAGCAGCGGCGGCCCGCTTTTCAATAACAAGGGTGAGGTCATCGGTATCACAACTTTCACGACTCAGAAGGACGTGGGATCGAATGGTGGTGCGGCGCAGGTCCAGGGCTTTAACTTCGCCATCCCGGCGACCGTCATCAAGCAATTCCTGACTGAAACAAATGTGACGCCAACCGAGGGTTCGTTGACCAAGACATACCACGAAGGCGTTGACCTCTATTACAACGAGCACTACGGCGCCGCCAAGGATAAATTCAAGGAGGTCTCCGACGCCAACCCGGCCTTCCCTTATATTGCCGACCAGATCTCGGCCTGTACCAACAAGATAAACAGCGGCCAGGATAAATCGACCTTCCCGATACCCATGTGGCTGATAATAATCCTGGCCATAGTCGTTATCGGAGGTGGGGTAGCGACTGTGGTTTTGGTCATCCGGAGCGGCAAAGGCAAGAAGCCGCCAGTCGGGCCGCCGATGCAGCCAATGGCTGGACCGCCGACGCAACCTTCAGCTGCCAGCCCGGGAGCGACGCCCACTACTCAGCCGGCGCCGTCCGCACCTGAGCCGGCGCCACCGGCAGCCCCAACTGCTGAAGAGACAACAACGGAAATGCCGGCGCCCGAAACTGCGGCTGCGCCGCCGGCTCCGGCGCCCGATCAGACCGGGGCTGGAGAAACCGCGGCAGGAAAGGAAGGCGAAGAGCCTCACTTCTGCGCCAGCTGCGGCCATTCCATTCCGGAAGACGCAAAGTTCTGTCCCAACTGCTCCAAGGAGATCAAGCGCTGAGACAGAGGCTTACGTAATAATGAACAATCAGGGGGGCGGGCTTGCTTCGCAAGCCCGCCCCCCTTTTATTGCGTCCAGCTAACCACTGCCTGATGAATGAACTCGACCGCAATGGCGGCGAGAAGTATGCCCATCACCCGCGTCAGCAGGTCGACGCCGGTTTCCCTGAGAATCCTGACCAGCCAACCAGCCACCACCAGGGCTATGAAAACAACCGCCAGCGCCAAAACGATCCCGCCCGCGACCAGCGCCTTATCGCCGATTGCCTCGTTACGGCTCATCAGCAGCATCGCCGCCACTACCGCCCCAGGTCCGGCCAGCAGTGGCGTCCCGAGCGGCACCAGGGCGATGTTGGTCCCCAGATGCTGCCGCTCGCCGGCATCGATCTTTCCTTTCATCATGTCCAGCGCCACAATTCCCAGGAGAACTCCGCCGGCGACGGTAAGGCTCTCCATCGAAACGCCAAGGTAATCCAACACATAATGGCCAAAAAAGGCGAAAAGGAAAATGACTGTGGCTGCCGCCAGCACCGCCTGCATGGCGAAGCGCTGGCGCTTGCCGGCGCTCTCTCCAGCGGTTAGCGCCAGAAATACAGGCGCATTCCCAACGGGATCGATGATCACCACCATCGTGATGAATGTAGTTATCGGTAGCTTCCAATCCATTGCTCTCCAATGTTCTAACGTCGTGATTCGAAATTCTGATAAGAGATTTAACAATCGAACGGCTACCGGCCGTTTCGGTGGTTAATAGCGGGATGCCCCGTCTCCGGTAAACCAAAACCCCCGAATTGGGCTTGAGTCAATTGTCACATAATCACTTGCATCGCCTTTTTGGGGATGCTATAGTCGCACTTCGGCCCGGGTCCAGAACCCTATGGTCATTGAAAAAGTGGGGAATATAGCGGAAATTGCGACATTTTCTGGAAGCCGTGGCCCTTTTTTGCGGGCATTTTAGGATTACGGTGGGGATTTTGACCACCAGGGGTGTACTGTTATCAACAATCGGAGGATGTTATCCTAGCGGGTTTTATCAGACAGACTGGCAAGCGTTTAACTTCGTTCCTGCCAAAACTCTTAATTTTACTTCCCACTCTTCTCATCCCACTTCTCGGCATTCCATCAGCGATGGCGACACCGAGTAACGATCTCGGCTCCGCAAACCAGCAGATAGGCGATCTGGAAGCGAAGTCGCAGGAACTGGATGCGAATTACCGGCAGGCGCTCTCCGATCTTGTGGCGGTTGACAGTGAAGTCACCCGCTACAGCAACGATATCACTGACACGGCCCAGCGACGAGCTGAGATCGAGTCGGCCATCGCCGAAGAACAAACCCATCTCAGCGAGTATCAGGATCAACTCAATATCCGGCAGGATGCTCTCGAGAAAAGGCTGCGCAGCTCCTACAAGAGCAACGATACCAGTTATCTCGAAGTAGTGATGGGCGCCGGAGACTTCTCCGATTTTCTCAACCGCGTCGACATGATAAATCTGATTGCCGACGACGACCGGCAACTGATCGTTTCCGTTGACGAGGCCAAACACGGCATTGAAGACAAGATCGCCAGTCTTTCGGACAAGCAGACACAGCTGGCAGCCACTATGGAAGAGCTAAGCACGGCGCAATCGAACCTGCAGGGCGCAAAGGGTCAGCAGCAGAACTTCGTCGATTCACTCCAGAATGAGAAGCTCGCCAACGATGGCCAGCTGGCCCAGATCCAGTCGGAAGCCGCCGCTATCGAGGCCCGCATGAACGAGATTCAGCAAACCGCTTCACAGGGGTCAGGTGGTGGATATTACGGCGACGATTCCGCGCCACCAGCCGGAGGCGGCGCCACCCTCACCGTTTCGGCCACGTCTTACTGTCTCGGCGGCACTACCGCCACAGGCATGCCGGTTGGACGGGGCATCATCGCGGTCGACCCCAGCGTCATCCCATTGGGCAGCCGCGTCCATGTATCCGGATACGGTGACGCCATAGCCGCTGATACCGGCGGCGCCATAAACGGCAACCGAATCGACGTCTGGCTGCCGTGCGGCGAGGCCTATGCCTGGGGAGTGAGAACAGTAACCGTTACGGTTTACTAGAAGAACTGCGGGCATCAAAACTGAATAAATCCAAAAAAGGCCGGTTCACCGGCCTTTTTTATTGGCACGACCTCAGCAAAGTCATGTTTGATACTGGGCGTTTGACGGCATAATATATGAGTATGAGCTCACCTATTCATAAAAGATCGGTTCGTACCGGCAAGCGGCCTCCCAGTAATGCGAAGCCGCAGCCGGCTGCCAAGCCTCGGCCGAGGGCTACCGGAAAACCTGCCGAGGAGTATATCTGCGATGTTCAATGCATCCATCCCGAGATCGTCGCCAAACTCGAAGACGGCGCCCTCGACTGGGACAGGGCCTCGGAGCTCTCGCAGATCTTTCAGGTCATGTCCGATCCCACGCGCCTGCGAATCATCTCGATCCTGGCTCAGAGCGAGCTTTGTGTCTGCGATCTCGCCGCTGCACTAAATATGACTCAATCAGCGGTTTCACATCAGTTGCGGGTACTGCGCATCACCGAGTTGGTCAAGGTCCGCAAAGAAGGACGGGTCGCCTGGTATTCCCTCGACGACGACCACGTCCTTAAGCTTTTTACCCAGGGTCTCGAGCACAGCGGTCATTCGGAAGGGTAAAAGATTGCATCAAAGTCACGACAGCGCCCACAGCCTGGGTGGCGGCCATGCGCACGGCGAAGGTGACGCCGGCATCAAACGGGGCCTCACCGCCGGAATCGGCCTGAACTTTCTTATCGTCATCGTCGAGGTAGTGGCCGGGCTCGCCGCCGGCAGCCTCGGCCTCATCAGCGACGCCGTGCATAATTTCACGGACATGGCCGCTCTGGGCATCGCCTGGTTCGCCATCGCCCAGGCCAGGAAACCGCCCACCGCCGAAAAGACGTTTGGTTACCATCGCACCGGCATCATGACGGCGCTGATCAATTCCCTGGTCATGGTCGCCGTGACGCTGTGGATTTTCTATGAAGCTTACCAGCGATTCCTCAATCCTCAACCCGTAAGGGGAGCGCTGGTAATAATTACTGCCATGCTGGCTCTCTGTGCTAATCTGATAATAGTCGGCGTTCTGAAAAACCGCGCCCACGGAGATCTGAATATTCGCGGCGCCATCTTGCATCTGATTGGCGACGCGGCCTCCTCGGCCGCAGTTGTGATAGCAGGCGTAGTCATTCTTGCCACCGGCTGGTATGGAATCGACCCGCTGATAAGCGTCGTGCTGGGACTGGCGATTTTGTGGGGCGCCTGGCAGATCATCAGGGAAACGCTGGAGATTTTTCTCGAAAGCTCGCCGCGATCGATTGACGTCGACCGGCTGGTGGAAGAAATGAAACAGGAAGAGGGTGTTCGCGACATTCATGACATGCACGTCTGGACACTGGGATCGCAGATTTACGCGCTCAGCTGTCATGTGCTCGTAGATGATGTCATGGTCAGTGAGGGCAGCCGCATTTTAAGAGACCTGAAAGAAGTTCTGGAGCGCGACTTCGGAATAGTCCATTCAACACTGGAGCTGGAGAGCGTTTCCTGTGAGATCGAAGGTCCCTTCTGCGACATTCATAATCATAAATAGTAAAGCTAAAATTAAGACCAAGAAATTTGAAGGTGGTGAAAATTGGCTAAAAAGAAAAGCAAAAAAGCAGTCAGCAGCGGCATATCTACGCCGGTCTGGATCGCAATCTTTGCCGGCCTGGTATTTGTTGTGGGAATTGCCGGCGGAATTATCGGATGGACGCTCACCCGGGAAGGAGGCGGCAGCGATACTGGCGCCAGTTCGCCCAAGCCCCCAAGCTTCGCCTCGGATCCCACAGCGCCTCGGGGCGCGGTCGAAGCTTACCAGTTTGCCATCGATTACCCGAACATCCTGGCGCAGATTCCCTGTTATTGTGGTTGCGCCGATGAAGCAAACCACAAGAGCAATCTCGATTGCTACATCCAGTCCCGAACCGGCAACGATATCGTGTTCGATGACCACGGCTCCGGCTGAGACTTATGAGTGGAAATTACCCTGGCCGTGAGCCAGTGGCAAAAAGAAGGAGTTCCGCTCAAGGAAATCAGAGCCCGGATTGACGCCAAATACTCGGCGATGGGCTTGACACCGACGCCGACGCCGCCGGTGCAGTAAGAATATGACAAGGCGAGGGCCGCGTCAGCGGCCCTCGCCTATCTTTTTTTCAAGCAGCGACAAGAATTCCGCTTCGCTTAAAACAGTTTTCTCCAGGTCCTCAGCCTTTTTCAGTTTCGACCCCGGATTCTCCCCGGCAACGACATAATCGGTGCCTTTGCCCACCGAACCCGAAACCTTGCCGCCCAGAGCTTCGATTTTCTCGGTGGCATCGGCGCGGCCCATCGCCACCATGGTGCCGGTGAGAACGAAGGTCTTGCCGGCCAGCGGCTTGGGCGACTCAGCCTCCCTGGCTGCCTGTTCGAGCTGAAGCCCGGCGGCACGCAGTCTTTCGACCGTCTCCAGGTTGTGGGGCTCATCAAAATATTCACGAACCGCCTCGGCAATGACCGGGCCTATGCCCTCAACCGCTGATATTTCCTCCGGACTTGCCTTCTTCAGGGCATCGATACCCTGAAAATGGCCGGCCAGCAGTTGGGCGTTGATAGAACCGACATGACGGATCCCCAGCGCGAATAGCACCCTGTGAAAAGGCCGCGCACGCGAATCATCCAGAGCCTTGAAAATGTTGGCCACACTCGTTTCCTGCAAACGCTGCGGCACCCTCTTCCCCATTTTGTTGATCGAATGTGAGACTTCCAGCCCGATCAGATCCTCCTGCCGCAGCGTGTAAAGATCGGCCATGTTTTTTAGCAGTCCCAGCTTGAAGAGGTTTTCAACCAGCTTCTCGCCAACGCCGTCGATGTCCATGGCGCCCTTGCTGACGAAGTGCTTGATGCTTTCAACTATCTGTGAAGGACAGGAGCGGTTGGGGCAGCGAACCACCACCTCGCCCTCGTGATGCACGGTCTGCGAGCCACATGACGGGCATTCTTCCGGCATGTGGAACTCCTTCTCGGAGCCGGTTCGCTTCTGGGTTACCGGACCGACTACCTGGGGAACCACATCGCCGGCACGCTGGACAACAACCCAGTCACCAAGACGGATGTCCTTGCGATGAATGTCGTCCTCGTTGTGCAGGGTAGCGTGGCTGACGGTGACACCGCCGACGGCAACCGGCTCCATGACCGCATAGGGATTAAGGGCCCCGGTGCGGCCAACGTTTATGCCGATCTCCAGTAGTTTCGTGATCGCGGTACTTGGCGCGAATTTGTAGGCGATTGCCCAACGCGGGTTGCGTCCGACTACTCCGAGCGCATCATGCATCGCGTAAGAGTCGACCTTGATCACGGCGCCATCGATGTCGTAATCGAGGTCGGCACGCCGCTCCTCCCAGGCGCGGCAGGCATCGATAGCCGTGGAAAAACTTTCGTGACGCTCCACCAACGGATTCACCTTGAAGCCATGCGCCGTCAACCACTGAAGCGCTTGCCAGTGGGATTCCAGCTCCAGGCCTTCCGTGTAACCGATCTGATAACACCAGATGCTCAGGGGCCGCCGCGCGGCAATACGCGGATCCAGCTGACGTACCGAACCGGCGGCGGCGTTGCGGGGGTTGGCGAAAGTCGGTTCGCCGGCGGCAGCTCGTTCCTCGTTGAAGCGCTCGAAAGCAGCCAGCGGCAAATAAACCTCGCCGCGCACCTCGAGGACTGCCGGCGGCCGCTCCCCTGGTTCCAGCCGCAGCGTCAGCGGGATGGCGCCAATCGTACGCAGATTGGCGGTGACGTCTTCGCCGATCTCACCGTTGCCGCGAGTGGCGCCGCGCGCGAGACTGCCGTTCTCATAAGTCAGCGAAATGGCAAGCCCGTCGATCTTGGGTTCCGTGACATAGACAGGATTCTTCGGGCTCATGCCGGCGTCGGCCAAAAGTTTGGTGACGCGACCATGCCAGTCCTCCAGCTCTTTCTCATTGCGCGCATTGGCGAGTGAAAGCATCGGCATGGGATGCCGCACCTGTTCGAATGCCGCCAGGGGCTCGGCTCCGACACGCTGGGTCGGGGAATCGGCAGTCAATAGCTCCGGGTGCTTTTCCTCAAGCTCCTTGAGCTCAGCAAACAGCCGGTCATAATCAGCGTCGCTGATCTCCGGCTGGTCGAGGACGTAATAGAGGTTGTTATGACGCTCCAGCTCGCTGCGGAGCTCCCTGACCCGCTTGATGATTTTTTCCGGTGGCGCGGACATGTCACCCGCTATTCTACCCCATGGAGTCACAAATTCGGGTAGCTCACAGGAAGACTTTCAGGGAGACTTATCTGATGATACAGGCAGGCTTCAAAGAAATGAAAACGAGCTGTTTTTCCTGCCCTAATTGGTAGTGCCCCGGAAAACGTCCATCGCTCATTACCGAGGTGGTAAAAACAGCATAGGCATTGGACTCAAAATCCGGCGAGAAAGAGAACGCCTACGTCCCCTCAACCTGCGCCAGCAACATTACCGCGTGATCGTTGCCCAGCTTTTCGTGGAGCAGGCGGTCGGCTGTAACCAACGGCGCGGAAAGTGATTGTGAGAGAGCAACGAAGGCCGCATCGTAAGCAGTTATCTCGTGCCGGTAAGCCAGCTGGACCATGCGCTCGCTCAGAACCGAGTCGATCTGATGGATTTCCATTCCCATAGACCACAGGGCTCTGATCGAAGCAAGCATGTCGCCTGGTTTAAGGCCTGATTTGTATCTCAGAAAGTTCCCGAATTCGTAGATCAGCAGATCGGGAACGATCACTTTGAGAGCCCCCTCAAGATAGGCCTGACGCAACAGGAGTGCCTTGTCGACGTCTTCCTCGTTTTCCCGATGAAACCATTTGATGATCACCGAGGTATCAAGGATCGCGGATTTCAATCCTTGTTATTCTTTTCTACGGATGGCCCGTAACGAGTTTCTCTCATGTCGCGAACTGCCTGAGCGGCATCCGAATCTGCGTGCATCTTTTTGGCGATTCTGTCCATGGAGCTTACGGCCTCGCGGACTCCGGGATCATCCATCGGCCGCGGGCGGCCCGGCCTTTCGCTAATATAACGGCGGGTGGCCTCCCGGATCAGCTCGCTGCGGGAACGGTGTTCCTCGGCAGCAACATTGTCAATCTCAGCCAGAAGCTCTTTGGGCAGCGAGAAGAGGATTTTTTTCGATGGGTGCGGACTTTCCATGATATATATATTATATATCTATGTATATATCAGGGCAATGCCATGTCCGACCGCTCGGCCATCATCAGATTCTTTGGCTGGTCAGAGCAATCTGTCCATTATCGAACTCGCGTGAAGTACGACCCATGCGCGCAGGGACGGCAAAGCGTGACACCGTCGCGCCTGACCTCGCGTATGTCGACGACTGAGTCGCCGCACTGCTCGCAGACCACCCGCGAGATGGGACTTCCCGGCATGTCTTCAGCCGGCGTCACGACTTTGACTTCCTGAAAACTCAGCAACTCCTCGTCGGGCATGACCCGGTAGGCCAGGCGCTGCTGTTCGTACTTGTTCTTCTCGCCCGGGGCATACCCGGCGGCCAGTTCCCTGGCCTCTTCGCGCGCCACTACCCGCACGGCTTTTCCGGTTTCCAGGTTGATGAAAGTTGCGGCCATGATGCCGTAATCCATGATCTTGAGCGTTCGCTTGCCCACCCGGCAGCCGGTAACGACCATGATGGCGTCGGCGGCACAGCGATCGATTTCGACATAGACCATGATGTTTTTGCGCCAGCGATCGGCAAGGGGGTCGTCAATGCCGATCTGGGTCAGACCGGCCCGGGCGAGGCGCACGCCCAGGGTCTGGCCGGGGCAGTCGCCGCCGTGAAAGGCGGCGGCCTCGTCCAGATGTTCTTCGAATGTTTTTTTAAGAACGGTCATTTTTCGGATTGCTTTGCTGAGCGTACGATGGCCTGCGCAGCACGCGCAGATTCAGGCGGATTTCCCGAATGGGCAAACCGGGAAATCACATTCTGGACAGTCGAGGCAAAGTCCACCATGCCCAAGCCGGGCGATATCGGCGCTGGTGATCTCCTCGCCAGCCAGCACCCGGGGCAGGATCAGGTCAAAGATGGTGCGCGCATGATGTATACCGCAGGCGGGGACCCCCAGCACCGGTGTACCGTCCTCAAAGTAACTGACCATGAACATGGCGCCCGGCAGCACCGCCGAGCCGTAGGCGGAGATCGCCGCGCCCGCTTCCCGCGCCGCCAGCGGTGTCAGATCGTCGGGATCGACCGACATGCCACCGGTCATAATGATCAGATCCGCCTGCTCGCGGACGTTCAGTAGCGCCTGGCGTATAGCCTGCATATTATCCGGGCACTTGGTGACGTTGACCACGTTGCAGCCGAGCGACTCGACTTTGCCGCGGATGATCGGCTCGAAGGCATCGTCGATGCGGCCCGTAAAGACCTCGTTGCCAGTGATGATGATTGCAACACGCGCCGGCTTCAGCGGCAACACCGAGATCAGACCGCCCTGACCCTCGGCGATCGCCACTGCCTGCTCGACGAATTCCTTTTCAACCACAAGCGGGATCGCCCTGGTGCCGGCGATTATATCCCCGGCCTGAACGACGGTGTTGGTGTGACGGGTGGCGCACATCACCTCTTCCACCAGATTGAAACGCTCCAGCACTGCCGCGTCAACTTTCAGGAGCCCGGTGACACCTGCCAGTATATTAATCCTGCCCTCGCGCGGCTCCGGCAGATACTCGGCGTTCTTGCCGGCCAGCGCCTTCGCCATCAGCAGCACGGCGTCGTCCTCATGCAGCTGGTCTTCGCCGATATCCAGCACGTAAATATTTTCCTTGCCCAGGTCCCGCAGTTTGGGGATGTCTTCCTCGGTAATAACATGGCCGCGGCGAAAGGCGCTGCCCTTGAGATGCTTCACCGCATTGATCTCGGTGATGTCGTGTCCAAGGGTCATACCGACGGCCTCTTGCACGGGAACGGTTATCTGGTCGGGTTCACACATGATTTTTCTCCCTTTTCTTCCTTTTGCTTCTTTCCAGACCCCCGGGCGCTCCAATTCAGTCGATTCAGTCCCCGGCCTTCTCGATCTTCACGGCGCAGACCTTGTATTCCGCGGTCTTGGAGATGGGATCATAGGCGGAATTGGTCAATTCGTTGACGGCACATTCCCAGTAATGAAAAGTCATGAAGATGATCCCCGGCGGCACTTTGTCAGTGACCGTCACCCTGCTGACAACAGAGCCTCGCCGTGAACTGATCCTGATCTCATTGCCCTCGGAAACGCCGATACTGGCTGCGTCCTCCGGGTTGATCTCGGCCAGCTCATGCGGCCGCATCGATTCGAGCGTTGCGGATTTACGGGTTGACACATTGTAATGATAGAGCATACGACCGGTGGTCAGCAGCATCGGGTAATCTTCATTGGTCAGCTCCGCCGGCGCTTCATACTTCAGTCCCTGCAGCAAGCCCTTGCCTCGGGGGAAACAGTTTTCGTGCAGATATGGCGTGCCGGGATGGGAGACATCAGGGCAAGGCCACTGCAAACCGATGATTTCCAGCCGGTCGTAGGTGATGCCGGCGTAGACGGGAATCAGCGGCCTGATCTCTTCGAAGATATCCTCGGGCGAGTCGTAATGCATCTCGTAGCCCATGCGAGTTGAAAGATCGCAGATGATCTCCCAGTCGGCGCGGCAATTCCCCGGGGGGTCCACGGCCTTGCGAACCCTCTGCACACGGCGCTCGGTATTGGTGAAAGTGCCATCCTTTTCAGCATAAAGGGCAGCGGGCAGGACCACGTCTGCGTATTTGGCCGTTTCTGTCAGGAAGATATCCTGGACTACAAGGAACTCCAGCCCGTCAATGGCCTTGCGTGAATGGTTGGCATCTGGATCGGTAAGAATCGGATCCTCGCCCATGATATACATCGCCTTGAGATCGCCGTCGAGTATCGCGTCGAACATCTCGGGAATGCGCAACCCGGTCTGGTCTCTTAGTTCGACGCCCCAGGCCTTTTCGAAGCGGGCCGCGTTTTCCTTGGCCGTTACGGTCTCATAGCCTGGTAGCAGGTTAGGCAGGGCGCCCATGTCGCAGGCCCCCTGGACATTATTCTGACCCCGGAGTGGATTGACCCCGGCGTGCTCGACGCCGACGTGGCCGGTCACCATGGCCAGGTTGGCAAGGTTCATGACATTGGCGGTGCCGGTCGTGTGTTCGGTTATACCCAGCGTATAGAAGATGCCGGCCCTGGGAGTATGAGCATAGATATCGGCGGCGGCATAAAGTTTGTCTTCCGGAACGCCGGTGATCTCGCTGACCG
>Ga0172371_10009796_pt1 | contig 13093 bp, 13 predicted proteins | sample Lak12m_FD_114543 | JGI IMG/M metagenome (GOLD analysis project Ga0172371, IMG submission 114543) | Freshwater microbial communities from Kabuno Bay, South-Kivu, Congo - kab_022012_12m | ecosystem: Environmental > Aquatic > Freshwater > Lake | place: Democratic Republic of the Congo: South-Kivu... | reverse complement strand
TAAATATTGCCGCGAATAAAAACAATGTAATTTTCGGTGCCAACGTTGTTGACCGTTTTGGTAATAATATTTACCATATCAGCAATATTCTGAACAGTAATCCATTTACTCATAATTCAGATATTGATAAGTATCAGTTCTCAATAAAAAATAATCTCCGACCTGGAACATACAGGTTAACATTGTGTCTCACCATTAATGATGTGGTACAGGATTTTTTAGTTGAGATGATTGAGTTTACAATTGATGAAGGAAACCCGTATGGTTTTTCAAAGACAGGATTTATTCAGGGGATGGTGTTTCCTGAGTTTGGGATAGGGCACAAAAAGGGGAATTAATATATTTGCTAATTAACTAAATGACATTTAATGAAAAACGAGGATTTCTTTTACAATCTAAACAACGAAGTTCATAGTGCAAATTTTCTTTCTGATATGAATGTCAGGCTTCATGAAAGTTGGTTTAAAGAAGATACCGTTGATTTTTGGAGGCATAATAGAATGTATGAAACATTCAGACCTGTAGCGGAATATTTCCGCGACAAAAGGTGGCTGACTATTGGTGATGGAAGGTATGGGCTGGATTCAGTGAAAGTAAAAAAGAAGTTTTCAATAAAGGATATTTTACCCACTGATATTAGTCCTGAAATGCTTGCTTTTAGTAAAGAAAAGGGTTTGTTTAATGACTTCCGTGTTGAAAATGCGGAGAAGCTTTCCTTTGAGGATAATTCATTTGATGTGGTTTTATGCAAAGAAGCTTTTCATCATTTTCCACGACCAATTATTGCTCTATATGAAATGATACGGGTTTGTAAATCGGCAGTCATTCTTATTGAACCACCAGATTATCCATCATACAGTTTAAATAAGAAGGAATATTTACAGTCATTCTTTAAAATTGCATTATCAATGCTTAAAAAGAAAATTGTTGTTCCGCCATTAGTAAATATAAATCCACTGGATTATGAGTTTGAGGAAAGCGGGAATTATATTTATTCTGTTTCTACAAGAGAGATGGAAAAAATTGTTCAGGGTTTGGATTTGGGAGGAGTTGCCTGGAAATGTTTTAACGACTGTTATGAAGAAGGTTGTGAGTTTGAGAACGCTGAGGATGGTAATCCGATGTTTGAAAGGATTAAGAAGTATATAGAAGAAAGAGATGAGAATTGTAAAAAAAATCCTGATTTTTACAGATACGGAACCGCAACTTTTGTAATCTTCAAAAATGAGTTTGACAGTAACTTAAAAAGTAAAATGGAGACGTATGGTTATTTTTTCCCGAAAAAAAGGATTAATCCATATATAAAATAAAGTGCAACTACATAATGTGTAAAATCTTTGTTAAAGCAGACACAAGGTTATACCCATCCCAAACATAATCAAAGTCAAGGGCTCTTCCGATGGGAACAATCCTGTCAATTCCTCCTCCTTTCGATATTTCCGAAAGATTTTCAATGTCCTCTGTATTTAATCCGAAATAACTTAAAGTCTGAATTTTGGGGTTAATATACTCCTGAATACTGTAAACTGATTTGATATTTACAGAATAAAAATATCCTCCTCCGCAGCCATGCTTCATAGGTATATCTCTTGACTCAACAGAATAGGTAAATGCAGTTTGACTGATAACCTTATTTGTGGAGTTTTCAATTACATCGTTTGTCAATTCATTAAATTTCATTACTGCAAGCGAGGCAGTATCATAATCATATTGATCTTTTGCAAACCCATCAACCAGTTTAAAAAAATCATTAACAATTTCTTCATATTCTTCTTTTGTTCCTACAAAAAATACTTGCTGTGGTGAGGAACAACCTTTCTGGTCAAAAGTGTATGAATCATTATAAAACTTTCTTGCAGTTTCTTTTTTTATTTCTGATGGGGCATTTAAAAAGGCTGAACATTTTATTACAGAAAACGAAATCCGGTCAGCAAAAACAATGTCGCGGCAGCGGGGATTAGTTATAATACTTTTGAAAAGCAAGGCTGTATTATCACCTCCCCAGATTATTCTGGAATCAACTTTCTTTGAAATGAATGCGCTGATTTCAGTATTATGAGGATAACTGACTATGTTAATATAATTGAAAAATATTTTAAATTCATTTTGCAGGCAAAGTGAATTGATTGTTTCAAAGAGGAAATCGAGAAAAGCAGGCTGTGTTTTAGATGAAACGCGCAGTATGTTTTTATTCCCTGCAAGCAATGAAATCAAGAGTGAATAAACAAAAATAGTATCCACGTTGGATGGACAGATATGCAGCACTTTTCCAAGCGGAAGAATTTTTGTATCAGGTATTGAAAACAAGCTTTTGTTTTCTTTTATAATTCTTTGAATATTACTTTTCCTAAGCCAGAAAGCCAACGCAGCAAGAGCCGGGATGTGGTTAAAATCTTTGTTTTGTAAAATGGTTTTTGAAAGCGCATCTGAAAATGCGATGGTTTGTTTGTCAAATACCTCTAACGGAAATTCCTTTTCATTAAGAGCAGGCAGCAGGCTTATCTCCGTCTCTTTCTTTTCAGGTGTTATCAGTTTTACCCTTAGTTCTTCCATTACTGTTATTGTTTTGTCTGTGCAAATGTATCGCTGCAACCGCGCAATTCTGCTTTCTTAGCTCGTCCTATTATTTTAAAATACTTTCCTTTCCAGCCTGATTTTGAGTCATCTTCACCCATACAAACACCAATATCTTCCGTAAGCAAGGAATGTCCAGGATAACTCTTTGGTAGAATACTTACAACCTGAATCAATCCTTCTACACCATTTGGCTGAACCGAAAAATCATAAGGATTGCGAATGATTATATCTGAAAAATTAGGACAGTGTAGATAACCTTCAGTGTTTTCAAGAAATACACCGCCAACCTGTTCCACCATTCCATAAAAATTATAAATCTGTCTTAACCCGAAGCGCTCAAATAATTTTTGCCTGAAAGTTTGATTATCAACGGATAGTTCTTGCAGTTTTTTCCAGCCGCCACTATGAATCAGAATTGCATTGCTTAAATCTATTTCTTTGTTTTTACTCTGAAGAAATAAATACTGCCATACCATGAATGTAAAGCCGAATATCAACATTCTTTTCCCGTTGAATTTCTTCAGGAATTCTGAAAGTTTTTCTTCATCCAGCTCGTAATTCTCATCGAGGATGTATTGGTGGTTTCTTCCGAAAATGGAAAGCCCTAAAATTCCGGCTCCGCGTGCAGAGAAGGAAGCGCGGTCTTTTAGAACAGATTGAGAATCCACTATCAGCATAGGCAAACGTTCATTGCCAACCACTTTTGTAATTATTTTTGATAGAGCAAGGGTTTGCAGTTGAGAGGTTTCTTTGTCCAGAACCACACGGCTTGGCACTGTTCCTGTGGTTCCGCTTGATGTAAGCACTTTAAATACATCTTCATCAGGAACGCTTCTTAAATAGTGTGTTTTAAAAATACTTACCGGAAGGAAGGGTATTTCTTCAATACTGTTAAAAGAATCATTTTCATTTTTATTAAAAATCCCGGAACTTACTTTCGCATACGCTTCATTGTTTCTGAAATGATGCCGGTGCAATTGATTCAAAAAATGGATCAGGAGCAGTTGCTTTTCAACTTTATTAATTGAAAATTGGGGTGTATTGATGTATTCCTGTAATTCCAAATTATCTGTTTTCTTCAAATAGACTTATTATTTTCACGTAATCAGGTTTTCCATTTCCTGTAAGAGGTATTTCATCAAGAAATAAAGTTTTAATAACCGATGGGTGAATTTTCAAGGTATCAAAGATAAATTGCTTGAGTTCATTTTCATCAATAAGCGAGTTTCCGGCAAAGCAAACCAGGAGGAACTGATCGTTTATTCCCACGCATGAAAGTTGTGTTTCATTGAAATTATTTTTTAGAAGGTGCTCCACTTCATCCAGGTTAACACGGTTACCGAATAGTTTTGTAAAGCGTTTCAATCTTCCTTTGATGTAATAAAAACCATCTGAGTCCATTTCTGCAATATCTCCTGTATGTAGTTGCTTCACTTTTTCAAAGGTAGCTAGATCATCCCTTTTTTCTGCATACCCTCCAAAAACATTCGGTCCTTCATAGAGCAATTCCGAAGTTTCTGTAATGATTGAAAATTTCCCGTTCTTAATTGGTTTCCCGATTGAGTTTTTTTTTGTATCCAGCAAAGCGGGTGCGAGGTATGACATCCTTGCCGTAGCTTCTGTTTGTCCATACATGATATAAAACTCAATATTATTTTCATGGCTGTATCCACTAAATAGTTCTATTAATTTCCCGTTCAGCTTTCCTCCGGCTTGTGTAAAATATCTCAGTCCCGGATGCAGTTTTTTTGTAAATCCCAGGCGGTTGAGCATTTCATAAAAGTAAGGAACACCGGATAAGGATGTATAGCCGAATTTTTCCATTTCCTGCCAAAACTCTTTTTGCAGGATATCTTTGTTGCTGCATATAATTTTCCCTCCGGCAATTGAATTTGAAGTAAGAACCGATAATCCGTAGGAGTAATAAACAGGAAGGTTTAAAGGAGTGGAATCGGTTGATTGAATTGGGAGATAGTCAATGATTGATAATGCATTTTCGACCAGGTTATTTTCCGATAGCTTTACAAACTTGGGTGAACCTGTTGTTCCTGATGTACTCAATAACAATTTTAGTTCCTGATGCAGATTGGTTGCAGCAACCTGTTTGTAAAAAAGATTGTTGGCGCAGTTTGAATAGGTTTCAATTGCGATGCGTTCGGGGTCATAAATAAATGAAGGTGAGTAAATCTGTTCAAGATTACGCTTCAACTTTTCATTAAGTTTAGTATTCAGCAGAACGATAACGTGCGATGAATTAAAGAAATTCAGCAATGTTGAAATAGAACCGATACTGTTATCGAGGTATAAAAATGCAAGTGTGCGAGGAACCTGAATTTTTTCTGAAATTATATTTTGCAATAGTTCAGAAAGTGTGAATACATTATCTGTTTCCGCATCAATAAACTTAAGTGCAGGGTTTTTAGATATCAATTCAATTAACCTGCCCATGAATTAAACAACAGAATTATTAAAAAACTAAATAATTGAATAACGAACATTAGAACATTTGAATAATGAATTAAGAAATTGTTTTGGGTTTTGATGCTGTTTCAATACTCTTAACAAAAATTGAAATTAGTTCATTGCATTCTATTATCAGTTCTGCTACTTGTTGCTCTGATTTGTAAATTTTTGCTGTATGTATTATTCTCAAACAGTTGTATGTCTCTCTCAGTTCTTTAAGACAAACTTTCATTTTATGAAGGAAATCATTTTTCGATTCAGCACTTTTTGCTTCGCCATAATTTAACGATGGAGAGGTACCTGACCTCATTAATTGTCCTCCCAGATGAGATGCAGATTTTGAATTCGGTAAATTTTCAACAAAAGATAATATACCTACAGCAAAATCAATTAATCGTTCTTCAATATCATATTTCTTTTCACCCATCCTGATTACTTCGTTATTCTCAATTCAAATGTTCTATTATTCTATTGTTCAAAAATGCACAGATGTTTAAATTCTTGTTACATCACCATTCCTCCGTCAACGCCAATAACCTGCCCTGTAACATACTCAGAAAGGTCGGATGCCAGGAACAGGATTACTTTAGCAACATCATCGGGTGTTCCGAATCGTTTCATTCCAATGGAATTCAGATTTTTTTCTTTAATTTTTTCATCTATGTCTCTTGTCATTTCTGTATTTATAAATCCGGGAGCAACAGCATTGACACGTATATTAAAGGGTGCAAGTTCTTTAGCCAGCGATTGTGTAATACCGATTACAGCTGCTTTACTTGAACCATAAACAACATTTCCGGTATGACCTTTAACACCTACAATTGATGAAACATTAATGATAGAACCTTTTCGTTTGCGCATCATACTTTTCATGGCAACTTGACAGGCATTAATCACCGCAAATACATTTGTTTCGTATGTATTTCTAATCGTTTCTGATTTTGTAACCTGCAACATGGAAACAGGCATAACGCCTGCATTGTTTATAAGACAATCAACTAAAATCTTTTCTGAGTTCAGTTGTTTGAAAACTTCAGCCACTTGTTCTTCTTTTGAGATGTCACAGGCAAAAACGTAAATCTTGCCTGAATTTTTGGAACTGATCTCTGTTTTCAGTTCATCAAGCAGAGATTTATTCCGGGCTATCAGAACAAGATCAGCGCCCTGTTCCGCACAAAGCAAAGCCGTTGCTTTGCCTATCCCTTTTGAGGCACCTGTTATCATTAATGTTCTATCTGAAAGTAAGCCACTCATAGTTCTATTCCGTATTTTCTGATTATTTCTTTTGCCTTAGCAAAGCTGCTCATCTCAATGATATCATCTGTATTAATAGCAATATCAAATACACTTTCCAACTCAGCAATTAGGATCATGTGCGTAACTGAATCCCATTGGGTTATTCCCTGGTATTTTAAGTCATCGGTAATTAATGCTTTGTTGATGTTGAGTGCTGTTGCGAAGGCTTGGGTTAGTTTTTCGGGGTTGGTCATTTGTTAATCTTTATTATTTAATAGTTGAAAGCCAAATTTTTGAAAGTGTGGTTTCCATAGATCTATATCATATTTCCACCACCCATGGCAACCAAAAGGCAACTCTGCCGTTTATTTTTTTCATAAAGTTTTTTTGGTGAATGTTCAAAAGCAAATTTTATTGCTTCGCCAATAGGTTCAAGACAAACTATTAAAAGAGCAACGTATTCTGATGGAATCCATTTTGATATCTTTTGTTGAATTAATTCGGATTTATCTATTTTCATTCAATCTATTAAATTTTTCACCATTCCTTATATTGGTAAAACTGAATTTACTCAGTGTAATAGTTCTTCATAAATCTTCCTATAATGGCTAGCTTGTATCGCAATGTTGAATTTTTGAAGTGCGAATTTGCGAATAATTGCGGTGTCAAAGGCATAAACATCATTCAAGAAATCGCGGAGACTGTTGAAGAGAGCTGATGAATCGGCAGAAGGGGCAAGAATGCCTGTTCTTCCTGAAATAATGAAATCAGAAATTCCTCCAACAGGGAAACCAATCACTGGAGTGCCACAGCTTAATGATTCAATCATAGTATTTGGCAAATTATCGGCAAGTGATGGGAGTAAAAATACATCAGCTGCATTATAAGCCTTTGCCAGAGTTTCTTCATCTTCAATTTTTCCAGTGAAAATTACTTTTTCATTTTGTATATAATCTTTGTTGGTTCCTATCGCAAGAAAAATAACATCATTCCTGTGGAACGAATTAATCAGCGATTCAACAAACAGGAAACCCTTCCGTTCTTCACCAAGTTTGTCAGAAATAAACAAAATGACTTTTTTGTTTTCGGGAATATTGAAAAATTTTTGAGAACTTAGTTTATCAAGGGGTTTATACAACTCAGTATTCAAACCGTATGGAATGGTAAAACATTTTAGATTATTAAAAAGTAAACTTTTTTGGGCTTCGGCTGTCAGCCATTTACTTGGCGCTACTATTATAATTTTGTTATTTTTTCTGAAAAGTTTTTGTTTCACAAATAAATTTTCATGTGCCATATTCAGGTTTGAGGTACCTGATAACTGAGGGCAGTTGAAACAATCAGTTTCAAATTTTTTGCAGTCGTAGGAATAATGACAGCCTCCGGTAAATGGATTCTGATCGTGCAATGTCCAAACGATGGGCTTATCTATTTTTGAAAAAAAACTTTTGTAATCAACAAAATCAGCTATCCAATGCAGGTTGATTATATCCGCATTTTTCAAAGAGGAGTGAGTGTTGATGTTGAAATCAGTTTTTGGGAAAGTGAACATATCGCTTTTATAAGCGCTTTTTCCAAATAGTTTTTTTTTGTTCTTCTCTGTTTGAGGTTTGAAATATCCTATTTTATGAATAGTTCTTTGAAGCAACCCGGGCGGTTGGTAAAAGGAATAACTTTCGGGTACAGTTTTTTTATTTTGTAAAAAAAGAATTTTGGAATTCATACCTTGCTTCAATAATCCGTAATGCAGGCGTGTTGCAGCTATGCCTGCGCCACCGCTGCTTGATGTGGAGATATGTAGGATGTTAGGACGTAACATTTTTTTCGAAAACTACCAGAATAGAATGACCCTTGATTTTTGAAGCAAATATTCTCAATATTTTTGAATAATGTTTTTTTAAAATGACATTAATAGCTCTTTTAATGAGGTTAGAGTAATTCTCGATTTCAGATAATATTTCTTCATAAAACCATTGATAGTGGTATTGTTGAAGCGGCTCAAATTCTACATGAACTAATTTTATTGGGTAATATTTTCCCAAAGATTTTAAAGATGTTAGATTCCATAAGCCCATGTGATGTGGAGGTAAATTTAACAATCCAGTTTTTCCTTTAAGTAAACGGCTATCATTATTAGGAACACTGATTATTAATTTGCCACCTTGTTTTAAGGAATTTAAAGTTGCGGTAATTACAGGATCAATGTCGTAGATATGTTCAATAACTTGGAATGAACAAACTACATCATAATAAGATGATTTTTTTACTGAATGTTCTTGAATTGTTTCTCCGCTAACAGAAAGACCCTCTAAAGTACTTTGCAACACGCTTTTGTTATTTAGTTCCAATCCGTGTGCGCTAATTTTGTTTTTTTTTAAATTTTTTAGAAAAGCTCCCTTACCGGAACCTATTTCTAATACTTGATCACTAATTTTAATATATTTTTTTGCGATTTCATTCTCCCATTTCCAATCCATGTAATACCAGTCAAATTTTTGTAAATACTCATAGAACTTACTATCCCCGCTTATTGAATATGGATAAAAAAACATATACCCTGTATCAAGACAAATATACTGGTCAATTTTTGTAAGGTCATTTAAAAATCGAGAAATATCCATACCGTAGGTCTTAAAATACCCATCAATAATAAATTTTGAGTCAATTGATTTTACCAATTTTGTATTTGTGCTGTTTGTGATAGGGCTTTTAACGGTCATTTAATATAATTGATTTAATCTTCTGAAAAACTGTAATCTTTTGAGGTTGTTTAATTCTGTTGCGCAAGTAAAGATTGAAATAATTTTCGTCAGCAATGATGTTTCTTTGAATTATTTCCGGATGAATTAGATTATTTCCAATTCCGGTAACTTTCATATTTGCAAATGGGGAGTCTCCTTTGGTATGGGTTGCATCTTCATTAAAGCCTATGTTTGTTACAAGATTTTCATTTGGGAGAATAGCTATTCCATTGTTTTCCCAAACAGAATATAGCCATTGATAATCCCATGTGTCAATTTTACCCTTTTGTGTTTGTGTGAAAATGTCTATCCAGTATAGGTGTTCGTTATTAAGAATATAAGAGTTGAACCTTTCAGTTTTTTGCACACGTTCTAAATTGCTCATTCTTACATCATACTTCTTCCATGCTCTGCGCCAGGTAGCCCAACCCCAGATATGAGTGTATTTTGAAAAATAGTAAGAGGCAGATGTTTTGTGTTTTCCGTTTTGAAAGTTGCCACCACCAATATGCATTATCCTCTCATCATCCCTGTACTTCTCCAAGAGCGTTTGGCAAAAGGTGAAAAAACTCTGATCAGGTAAACAATCATCTTCCAGAATAATTCCTTCTCCCACATTATCAAAAAACCAGGTAATGGCAGAACTTACCGCATCGCGGCAGCCTAAATTTTTTTCACGAAACAATGTTTTTACTTCACAATTCCAGTCTATTTTGTTTACAACACTTCTCGCTATTTCGCATTTCTCAGATTCTCCTTCTTTCCCTTCTCTTGGTCCGTCTGCTGCAATGAATAATTTTTCGGGTTTAGCTTTTCGTATTTCATCAAATACTCTGAAAGTTAATTCAGGGCGGTTGAAAATGAGAAATAGTACAGGCGTTTTCATTAATGACCTTAAGTTCTTTATCGCGTAAAGATAATTGATACCATTGTTTTATAAAAATAAAAAAGCAGCCCCTCCTTATAACGGGGCTGCTTTTCCCTGGCTCACTCAACTTACTTTGCCCTAACCTGGGCTATGTCACTATGTGCACCATGCCCGCTTGCGCCTAGCGCCCTTACACGGAACTGGTATATGTGACCACTGATGAGGTTGATTGCCTTAAACCTCGATGAGGTAACGGATTCAAGATGTTTCCATTCTCCGCTTCCTATACCGGGGGTGGGCGTGCCGGGTGTGCCGGCAGTTCCACCATCACCAGTGAAGCCCAGATCTTTTATGTCAAGTTCGTAAGTTTTGGCTGCTTTCACAGGGTCCCTGCTCAAATAGATTTCGCCTTCGGCAAGTGTAGCCGCTGCCACTAAGTTCTTCACCTGTGTCATCTGGACTTTTGGTCCGGGCTTTTGCCTTATTTCGAAACCAGAACTGATAATCATATCAGCATCTCCATTGCTTACGCTCTGAACATAGGCAGCAAGTTGTTTGATAAATAATCTCAATTCGTCAGCCCTCAGGTTCCTTGCGATTATCAGGCTGCGGTCAAAGTTGCTGGCAGCGGTGATGGCGTTGCCCAGCGAGGTAATTGCCGCAAAAAAGGTCACAAGGTCAGGGATAGGATTGAGAAAATTTACGTTTCCGGTCAATTTCCCGTGGATGAGGATGGCTTTCGCCAACAACTTTCCTGGATTTAGTCCTGAAACTCCAACTTTAACAGTTGCCATATTCTGGATGTTCGTTACCGGGATGCGCCCGGTGTCGCCTTTTCCGCTTTGTGCGGGTTTCACAGGGTATAATCCAAAGCGTATGCCAAAGTAACAGTGTACATTGTTAAAATATGTTAAATTGGTTGTGATACAAATATATTTGAGAGGCAAAGAACCCTTAAATAATAGGTTCAGAAGCGTAATGATGATTTGATATAATCTTCAATGTAAAATTGCCTGAATCATCAGAATTTTGAAGGTCAGGTAATCCTTGAATCTTAATTATTGGGGCTTTTTTCCAATGGAAACAATGGTTCCCGAAAGAAATGAGCAAACGCTTTTTCTAATTAAGAAAAGTCTTTACTTAATATTACTTTTGTTTTTTCTAATCTAGAAAAGTGTTTATTCAATATTGTTTTTGTTTTTAATAATTAACAAAAACCTTTACTTAATACTGTTTTTACTTTCTCTAATTCAGAAAAGTGTTTTATCAATTATGTAAAGCCTTTTTGTAATTATGTAATGCTTTTCTTTGATTAAGGATTTGAATTCTTTAATTGAGCAAAATGGTTTTTCAACTGAGTGTTTGGTTTATTCAATTAAATAAAGCGTTTCTTTAATTATGTTTTCCCTTTTCCTTAATTTCAATAGATTTGTGTTTCATTTACAATTTGATCCATGTCGCAGTTATTCTTTTTTCGCCAAGTATAAAGCATGATAAAAAAATTCGTTACCCTCAACAGTATGATCCTGTTGCTTATAATTTCATTTTTAGGTTTCCAGCTAATTCTTGCCTTTAACAATAACCTGACGGTTGACGACTATGATTTTCTGTCAAAATTAAATGAGTATGGTTTTTTAAATTCTATAAAATACTGGTATTTTTCATGGCAGGGCAGGGTAGGCGGATATTTTTTTATTAATATATTTTTATGGATGAATACTTTTTTCAATGCTTTGTTTTTTTATAATCTTTTCTATTTGATCTTTTTTACCTTCAGTTTGTTCCTTTTACTTGAAAAATTAAGAAAAAGAGCAGGGTTACAAATAAACAAGTTGGACTTGCTGATCTGTTCCATGTTTTTTTATGTTCTTTTCCAGGAATTCAGCTATGATAAAACATTAATTTTCTGGTTAGATGCTTCCATCCTTTATTATTTAAGCATTGCAATCGGAGTTTATGTTGTCAGCCTCATTTTTTCAGATAAAAGAACACCGTTTTATCTTGTTTTGGTATTATGTCTTTCTCTTTTGGCAGCTACATTCCTTGAAAATTTTTCACTATTATTTTTTGCTGTTTTGTTTACCGGACTGGCAGCAGCAATTTACAGACCCGGCAACCTGTTTTTCAACGGGACAAAAAGTAAATTTGTGATGGCGCTGTTGGGATGTTCCATCGGACTTCTCATTTTAATTACCTGCCCAGGGCTAAAATTTAGGCAGAGTTCTTTTATAAGGATTGATTTTATAAGCATTATAAAAATATCTCTTAACTCCACTTACCATTTTTATAAAATCCTGTTGCTCCCGGAATTGGGTAAAATACTTTTGATGACCTCTCCTTTTATCTATTGGGGAGTGATGTTGAGAAAACGGAACTTTAAGGATTTGATAAAACGCCCTTTCCTGACGGTAGTTGTTTTATTGGGGATACTAACAGGATTAATATGCTTTTCTTTTTTAATCATGGCTTACGGGACAGGAGGAATAGGACAGCCGAGAACTTTAACCCCTGTTGTATTTCTGCTCACAGCAACATTAAGTATCGTTTTCTTTATTTTCGGGTATTATGCCTACATCAGCAGGAACCTTGCTTTATTGATGACCATAGCAGGATTAGGCATTTATTTTATCAATGCCGGATATGATTATCTTAAACTGATACCAGAAAGCATAAAATATTCGAACAGTGAAAAAAACAGGATGGAAATTATTGATAAGGCTAAAAACGAAAACCAAACGGATACACTGGTGCTTGATACGCTATACTATAACAAGTATGTGATTTACCGTTCAAATGAATTGTCAGTTGATGCAGAAGGGATGTGGAATAAGGCTGTCAAAAAGGCAAAAGATCTGAACTTTGAAATAAAAGCTAAACATGCTGTGAGCTATACGAATGATGTTCAATAATATTCTGACCGTTTTATATAATCCAGGTCGAAGTACAAGGCTTTTATTTTTTCTTATTTTTTTATACCAGTTATTATTTATCTTCCGAGGGATTGATTTTTCTGATCAGGGTTGGAGCGCAACCTTTTATCGCTATATATTTACTGATCCGGAATCAGTTAAATATAATTTCCCTGTATGGATGACAGGGATGATTGGGGGAGCCTGGTTATATATTTTCCCTGGATTGGGTTTAATTGGTCTCAGGGTTTTTGGCGTTATTACTTTTACAGCAACACTGCTGTTGGTTTATCAACTCC
>Ga0172371_10009794_pt1 | contig 13095 bp, 11 predicted proteins | sample Lak12m_FD_114543 | JGI IMG/M metagenome (GOLD analysis project Ga0172371, IMG submission 114543) | Freshwater microbial communities from Kabuno Bay, South-Kivu, Congo - kab_022012_12m | ecosystem: Environmental > Aquatic > Freshwater > Lake | place: Democratic Republic of the Congo: South-Kivu... | reverse complement strand
GCCACGAATCCGCCTCGCTGACGCGTCGGGTGACGCTGGCGGGCGTGGCTGCAACGCGAGGTCATAAGGCATCTTCGCCGGTTTCGCCAGTGCGGATGCGGATCACGTTCTGCAGGTCGGACACGAAGATCTTGCCGTCGCCGATTTCCCCGGTCGGAGCCGCCTGTAGGATCGTGTCCACGACCTTTTGCAGGTTGTCGTCCGAACAGGTGATCTCGATCTTGACCTTGGGGACAAAGTCGACGGTGTACTCGTTGCCGCGATACCGCTCGGTCTGGCCTTTCTGGCGTCCGAATCCGCGGACCTCCAGGACCGTCATCCCGTGAACGCCGCTGCTGGTCAACGCCTCCTTGACGTCGTCCAGCTTGAAACTGCGAATGATGGCCTCGACTTTTTTCATTACGTACCCCCCTAGATGTAAATGTAGCCTTCTTCGCCATGCTGGCTCAAGTCCAGCCCTTGCGTCTCCTGCTCTTGCGAGACTCGCAGTCCCATCACGGCATCGAGCAGCTTGAGCAGCACGAACGTCGCCACGGCGGCCACGACGTAGGTGACCAGTGTCGCCACGATCTGGCCGACCAGCAACCGGCCGCCGCCTTCGAGCAAGCCCAGCGGCTGGCCGGCGTCCATGTCGGTGCAGACCCGCGTGGCAAACACGCCGGTCAGGACGGCGCCCAGGGTGCCGCCGACGCCGTGCACGCCGAACGCGTCCAGCGAGTCGTCGTAGCCGAACTTGGCCTTGACCGCCGTGCAGGCCAGGAAGCAGACCACGCCCGCCGCGGCCCCGATCACCAGGGCGGGCATCGGATTCACGAAGCCCGCCGCCGGGGTGATGCAGACCAGTCCGGCCACGGCCCCGGAACACGTTCCCAGGATCGTCGGTTTGCCGCGTGACGCCCACTCGGCGGCCGCCCAGCTGAGCGCCCCCGCCGCGGCCGAGAAATGCGTGGCGGCAAAGGCGCTGGCGGCCATTTCGTCCGACATCAACGCGCTGCCGGCATTGAAGCCGAACCAGCCCACCCACAGCATCGCGGCGCCCAGGGCGGTGTAGGTCAGGTTGTGCGGCGGCATCGGCTCGCGGCCGTAACCCAGCCGCCGGCCGATCAGCAACGCGGCCACCAGGGCCGAGACGCCGGAACTGATGTGGACGACCGTCCCGCCCGCGTAATCCAGCGCGCCGCCCGCCAGGCCCGGGCCTTCCGCGCCGGTCTTGACAAAGGCCAGCAGACCGCCGTCCCAGACCCAGTGGCACAGCGGACAATAGACGCAGGTGCCCCAGAGGACCATGAACACGACCAGCGTGCTGAATTTCATACGTTCGGCAAACGCCCCGCAGATCAGGGCCGGGGTGATGATAAAGAACATGCCTTGAAACAGCATGTGAGTCAGCCGCGGGATCGCGCCTTCCATCGGCGTGAACGGGGTGTTGGTCGCTGAGTCCCAGCCGCGAGCCACGTTCTGCATGAACAGGAATTCGCCGTTGCCGATCCAGGGATGGCTGCCGCCGAAAGCCAACGAGTACCCCCAGAGGGCCCAGATGACGGTCATCAAGGCCATCAGAAAGATGCACTGCATCATCACGCCCAGCACGTTCTTCTTGCGGACCAGGCCGCTGTAGAACAGGGCCAAGCCCGGGGCGGTCATGAACAGCACCAAGGCCGAACTGGTCAACATCCAGGCATTATGGCCTGCCAGGGCCGCGGCGTCAGCCTTCTGATTGACCTCGTCCAGCGTGGGCGTCACGCGGGGCTCCGCCCCCGCCGTCCCCGGCAGCCAGACTCCCAAAAACAAACAGCCAACCAAGGCCAGCTTCCCCCAGGCTGGCCGCCATCGAGCAGACTTGTCCATGAAACCGAGTACCTTGTTCCGAGTCGTTCGTCGCTGGTTGCAGAGCAGACAGCCGCCTGATGGAGCCACGCCCATCCTGTGCCGAACCCTGCATCGAGATCTCGCATGCCCCGCCGCGGCGGCCGCACGAACAGCCGATGACGGGCGGCGGTCTGCGCTGGGGGAGCAGGCAAACCGCCGGCGGCCAGAGACTGGTCTGGGCTGGTTCGTGGATCCACGCGACGGGCCTTTGCCTGGAGCGAGGCCTCGACTTGGAAACCCACAAGATACCTGCCGGTGCGTGGCGAGTAAAGACGCGGGAGGGCGAAGTGTCAGGAGCGGTGCGACGAACACCGAACGTAGGACGGATTGCCAATCGTCCCACGCCGCATGGCAGAATCCGTCCCGAATTCACCGACGAATGAACAGTCCGTCCAACCGGGCGAATCATCCGGGCCAGCGCACGTCGAGCGGGCGAGGCCCCCGGACGGAAATGCCGCCGGGCGGAATTTCTTCGTTGGGGGGGTGTTGACAGCGAAGCTTCGCCACCCGACAAAGGGACGGCCACGACAGCACGGGACCGGCCTGACAAGCAAGCACCGCAACCCATCGCGGCTGAGTTCGAGGAAGCCCGTGCGGTGTTGCGGAGCCAGTCTTTCTCATCACCCCAGCACGGGACACGGGACCACCAACGGCAAGGCGGAGGGCTCAGACGATGAACTCGGACCCCATCTACATCGCGGTCGACGTGGGAGCGGGACTGGGTGCCAAGATCGGCTTGTTCAACGGCCCCCTGATCCAAGTTGGCGAGGGGATACTGGCCCGCGAGGAATTCGCCGACAACTTTGACGACTTTGTGGCTCGCCTGCTGGATCGGATCAAGCAACTGGTGCGGCAACAGGGCCGGCGGATCAACGAAGCCCGGGCGATCGGGATTGCCTCGCCCGGCTTGTTCCGCTCGGACGGCAGCTATCTGCTGGCGGCGAACCTGTCGTTCCTGAACGGCTGCAACCTGCCCGCTCGGCTGGCTGCCGAGACAGGCGTGCCCGCCATGATCGAAAACGACGCCAATGCGGGCGGCTTGGCCGAATGGTCCGTGATGCGGACCGACTTGCTGTACTGGGTCTTTGGGGGTGGCTGGGGCGGGGTCTGGATTGACAAGGAGGGGGCGGTCAAGTTTCCGGCTTTGGATTGGAACGGGGATGACCGGACGCTGCACTATACGAACGAACCCGGGTATGCGATCCCGCTGGACAAGCTGATGCTCAAGACGCTGTTCTACCAGTACGGAGCGTCGTTCGACCGCTTCGAGCAACTGGCGGTGGAAGAGCTGAACGTCGCAGGGGGCAAGTTGGCCGGCCCGGGCGGCGACTTGAACACCATCCGCGCCGAGGTGATCCTGTCCGGCCTGGGACGCTGCCGGCTGTTCCGCGCGGTCGTCGGCGACGACGACTTCTATACGCGGTTCCTGGATATCCGCGAGAAACGCCAGATGACCGATCCGTCCGTCGCCGGCAAGCACATCAGCAAGCTGAGCAACATGCGGGTCGAGCCGGCGGTCAACACGGACCGGCTGTTCGGCCGGATCCTGGCCGAGGCGACCTTGATCATGTTCAAGCAGGCGCGCAAGGAAGGCTTGCGCGAAGGCGTGCCGATCTGCCTGGGAGGCAAACCGTCGTACGCCCTGCCGTACTTCGGGCCGTCGGCGCAGAGCCGCCTGGGGGCCGCCGGGATCATGAGCTATCTGCGGCCCTCGGTGATCGACGAACGCGGCTTCAACGCCAACCTGGTCGGGGCCGCCGTGCTGGCGGAACAAACGGCGGCCAAGCAACGGGCGACGGGGTGAAGGAGCCCACCCTGTCTTCGCCGTTGCGCATGTTCGCGGTCCCCGCGGCCCCGCGGGCTGTCGGTCTATTTCGGCAAGCACCACCAAGGCGTTAGCTTGTTGCTGGTGAAGACGGCATTCAGATTGGGGTGAGCTTGCAGCGCATCGGCGATGCCGTCGAAATGCCTGACGGCCGACGATGTTGCTCGGCCAGGTCGTCGAAGACTTCCCGCGCGCGATTCCGTTCGCCGGCGCGCCAGAAGCAGGAAGCCGCGCTAATGCACGTGGTCGCCTTTGCGAGGATCCACATCCGCGTGCTGCTGGTTGATGTGCACGTGCAGGTCGGGCAGCGACTGCAGCAGCGATTCGATGCCGGCGTCCGTGACCTGGGTGCCGTCCAGGTACAGGGATTCGAGTTTCCGCAGGCCCTCGAAATGGCGCAGCCCCTGGTCCGTGATCGGTGCTCCGATGATGTGGACGAATCGCAGATGTGGCATCCGCCGCAGGTGCGCCAACCCGGCGTCGCTCACGTGCGGGCTGCCGAATCGCAATAGTTCCAATTCCGGCAAACCGGCCAGTTCGGCCAGCGCCGCATCGGTGAACTCTGCTTGCGGAAGATTGAGAATCCGCAGGCGTTTCAGGTGCGTCAAGCGGCTGATACCGGCCGTGGTGATCGCGGCGCCGCGCAAGCGGAGATGCTCCAGTCCGGTCAGGCCGCGCAACTGGTCCAGGCCTGCGTCGGTGATCGAACTCTGCTCGATCAGCAACTCGCGGAGACCGGTCAAGTCGCGAAGCTGGCGGAGGTCCTCGTCCGTCACCATTTCCGAATCGACGGAAATCCCGTCGGCCTGGCCGGCGCGGACGGCGGCGACCTGGCGGGCGAAAAGACCCGTCGCGGGCGGTTGCCCCGGGGCGGATGGAGGAGCGGTTGGCGAGGAACAACCGGGTAGCGTCAAGCCGACGACGCACAGGACAAGCATCGGCCTGGACGCCAAACGTGCGAGTGGTACTCTTGGCAGGATGTTCATTCGTCTACTTCCGGCATTCCGGGCAATACTGCCGGTAACCCGTCAGTCCGCCGCCGGAGCGCAGTTTCAGTTGCATCACCGAGCCGCACCGGGGACAGTACTCCGCCGGTCCGATCGCGGCCCCGGACTCCTGTTTTCCCTGGCACGCCACGCACAGCTTGACGCTCGGCAGCAACTGCACGCGTTCCCGCGGAATCAGCTGATCGCAGGCTTCGCAGCGCCGTCCACCGCCCCAGACTTCGTCCTCGTCCTCGTCGGACGCGAACATCAACCCGGTGCGGCCGCATTCTCCGCACGGCATACGGCTCACGCTCGAGCGGAACAGTTCCATGACCAGTCCCGGTTCCGGCTGCTTCTCCCGCCGCAGCATGCCCAGCGACTGGAGACGCTGGAGCATCTCGGGCAGCCCGTGCATCAGGCTCGCCCGGCAGTGCGGACACGTCAGACGGATCCACTCGCTGGCCGCGCTCATGCTTCCGGCACCTGATCCATGCGGCGGCGCGAGCCGCTCCGCCGCGTCCGCTGGCGGTGGGCGGCAGGCCGGCGCAACTCGCGGCTCCGCAACGCCGCCACACAGATTTCCTGCCGATTGAAGGCCAGTTGGCGAGCGTTCACGTAGTGATAGCCCCAACTGCGGATCCGCTCCAAGTACTCCGGAATCGCCTCGGTCAGGCTCCAGTCCAGCATTTTCAGCGTCAGCAGGATCCCGCGAATATGGACCTGCCGATTGGTCACGATGTGCTCGACGGTATCCAGCGTGTGGGCGGGCGCGACGTTCGAATCGACGGTCAGCCAGCGGACGCCGCGGAACTCGCTGCGTTTCAGCGAGGCGGTCCGGGCGCGGATGTGGGTGAAGTTCGGATGGGCCAGCACGGCCGGATCCATTTCGGCCGGATCGATCCCGATCACTTGCAACCCACGTTCCAACAGGGCCTGGCAGGATCCGCCCGGAGCGCTGCCGATCTCGACACAGCGGTCGCCCGGCTCGATCGGCAGCCGCGACCAGAGCAGCGCCTCGACGGTCTTCAGATACGAGCGGGAGACGGCCTCGTCGGGCCGTTCAATTTTCGGCACGCCGCCTGGCCAGCGGGAGGGCATGCCGGCGGCCCGATGACAGCCGATGCACCACTGGTCCGGTTCGACCAGCAGGCAATCCAGCACCCGCTGCCCGGCCTTGGCCACGCGATTCACGGGCAGCGGTCCGGGCCGTTGCGGGGTGGCGGGCATTCGTTGGGCAAGCACCCGGCCGACTTCTTCGGCCAGCGGCGTCAAGCCCGGCTCGAAACCGTCCTCGCCCGGCAGCGCCGCGTCGCGCTGCCAGACGTGCAGGTGGTCGAAGGCCCGCTCGCCGGCCAGTTCCCACGCCGCCGCAGCCAGCCGTTCCGCCGTCTCGTCCTGGACTTTGCCCAGCGACACGCCCTGGGTGCGGGCGAACACCGAACGCAACTCGGCCTCCTCGTCCGCCGGCTCGTCCTCCGGGACTTTGAACGTCACAAAGCCGGGCCGCGAATAGGCGAAACGAAACCCCGCATGCTCGCGGGCGATTTCTTGCTTGAGGACGTTTTCCACGCCCCGCTGACAGACGGTAAAGACGAAGCCGGGATTCATGCTAGCCCTCTACCGACTCGTCAGCGCCGGAATTTTGGAGGAACGCCAGTCGACCAGATGCATTTCGACGCTGCGGCGGCCGTTGAAGTCGTTGATCACCGGCCGGAAGGCGAGGTCCAGCATCTCCAGCCGCGCCAGATCGTCCGCCGCTTCGCCTTGTCCAAACGCCACGCCGCGAATCGTCACCCCGTGCTGCCGGACACGGACCGCCAGATGCCGTTCGCCGTTGCCCATCCGCCGGGGCGGATCCGCCAGCGTCACGCCGCTGGCGCACAGCACCGGGCGCGGGTTGGCGTTGCCAAACGGGGCCAACTGTTCGATCTGTTCGACCGTGCGGAGCGTCAGCTGGCTCAGGGTCGCCTCGGCGTCGATGTGGACTTCGGCGATGCGGTCCTCCTGCGACACCTCGCCCGCCACGTGCTCGCAGAATTCGGCCCGGAACGCTTCCAGTTTGGATTCTTGGATTCGCAAGCCGGCGGCCGCCGCGTGCCCGCCGTGCGAAATCAGGTGGCGGCCGCAGGCGGCCAGAGCCCGGTGCAGATTCAGCCGGCCCGCCGTCCGCGCCGACCCGATCCCCGGCTTGGCGCCAACTTGGTCCCAGGAGATGATCACCACGGGACGGTGGTACTTCTCCGCCAGCCGCCCGGCCACGATTCCGATCACGCCTGGATGCCAAGCCACGCCGGCCAAAACCAGCGCCGGATCCGATTCCGGATCAAACTGTTCCTTGATCTGCTTGCTGGCCGCCAGCAGCACGCTTCGTTCCAAGGTTTCCCGGCTGCCGTTCAACTCGTGGATGTACTCCGCCAAGCTGGCCGCGCGGGTGGGCGATTCGGTCGTCATCAGTTCGACGCCCAACTGGGCCTGCCCCAGCCGCCCGGCGGCATTCAAGCGGGGCGCCAGGGTAAAGGCGATGTCTTCCGCGCTCAACTGAGGCTTCTGGTCCAAGCCGGTCACCCGCAGCAGGGCGGCGATGCCGGGCAGCGGCCGTTCCCGCAGACTGAGCAAACCGTGCCGGACCAGGATCCGGTTTTCGTCCAGCAGCGGCACCACGTCGGCCACCGTGCCCACCGCGGCCAAGCCGACGGCCGCCAGCAAGAAGTCGCGCATCGCCGGCTTGACCCGCTTCGCCTCACTGGCTCGCTGGCACAGCGCCCACGCCAGTTTGAACGCCACCCCGGCACCGCACAAGCCGCCAAAAGGATAGACGCTGCCGGGCAGCCGCGGATGGACGATTCCCGCCGCCGCCGGCAGCGAATCCCCGTCGCCCAACTCGTGATGGTCGGTAACGATCAATTCCAGGTTCAGATTCCGAGCGACCTCGGCTTCCGCGACGCTGCCGATCCCGCAATCGACGGAGATGACCATCGAGGCTCCACGCTCGGAGAGCTTCTGCAGCGCGTCGGCGTTCAGGCCGTAGCCTTCTTCCAGCCGGTTGGGCACATAGTAGCCCACGTTCGCGCCCAGCAGACGCAAGCAGCAAAACAGCAACCCCGTAGCGGTCATTCCGTCCGCATCGTAGTCGCCGTAGATGACGATCCGCCGCCCCTGCTGGACCGCCGCGTGCACCCGATCGGCGGCGGCGGTCAGGCCGGGCAAGGATTCCGGGTCGCGCAGCCCCGTCAGCTTGGCGTCCAGGAACAAGTTCGCTTGTTCCGGATCCGCGATGCCCCGCGCCAGCAGCAGTTTGGCGACGACGGGGGAAATGCCGGCAGCTCGTTCCAGGGCCGCGATGCGGACTTCGTCATGTGGTCGTATCCGCCAACGCCTCTCCATGACGCCTGTGCTCCCTGCGGCCCGCGGCCCGGATAAAACGCGCTCCCTACTTCTTCTTCTCGGCGTGAACCGTATGCCGGCGCAGCCGGGGACAGTATTTCTTCAGCTTCAGCTTCTCCCCACCCGGCTTGCGGCGAAGCGCATAGTTGTAGTCGCCCGTTTCCTCGCACACCAGAAAGACGACTTCCGCCTTCTTTCCTTTACCTTTTTTGCCCATTCTATTCACCTACTCCCATAACAGTTAACCGTTTGCGATGGGGTATTCTAATCGAAAACGGTTTCTTCGCGACAGAGGCGAATGTCAAAAAATGCTGGACGTGGGCCCGCGGGTTCGGAATAATCAAGGACAGCCCCGGCGAATAACACGTTTGGGCAGGGACGGATTAGTCGCAAGTCGTTTCCAACATTTGCCTTGTGGACCTTGCGTTCGTCGTCGGATCGGTTAATCTAACGGGTGCGTCGCGGCGGATGCCGGGCTATCATCACCCCGTGGAGGCGGCATTCCCGACAAGAAACGGACGTTCCTAGCCGAATCGATCGCAGGCGACCGGGCCAAGCGGAGCAGAAGAGATATGAGCGCTGAACTGAAGCAACAGGCGATGGAGGCCAGGGCAGCGGAGGCGGAGGCCGAGGAATACGACGAGGACGAAGGACTGGAAGAGGAGGCGGGCGGGCACCGCTTCTTGTTCTTCACCGCCATGCCGGCTTGGTTAGTCAGCATGGTGGTCCACGCCGTGGCGCTGCTGGTTATGGCGATGATCACGGTCGGCGGCAACGTCGAGCAGGTTAAGGCGGTGATCACGGCTGCGCCGGGCGAGGAATTGGAGGAGATCGAGGAGTTCGAGGAACAGCTGACGCCGCCGGTGGACGTTGACGCGGTGGTGAACGACGCGACGATTCCGGTCGACATGATCACGGAGGCGATTCCGCAGGACGTGACGGAAGTCGTCGTGGCCAACGACGTCGATCAAGCGGCGATCTCCGTCGAACTGGTGGACTTTGGCCAGGAGACGGCTCCCCGCAACGACTTGATGAAAGACGTCGGCAGCTATAAGGGAACGGGCTACGATGGCCGAGGCAGCGCCGAGGCACGCGCCCGGCTGGCTCGCTCCGAAGGTGGCAGTGATGCCAGCGAGGCGGCGGTGGCCGCCGCCTTGCGTTGGATCGCGGACCATCAATTGCAGGACGGCGGCTGGAGTTTCGACCATCGAATCGGGCCGATCTTGAATGGACGCCCCCGCACGTCCGACCATCCGGGAACCAGTGCCCAGGCCCGCCGGGCCGCGACGGCGATGGCCGTCCTGCCGTTCCTGGGCGCCGGCCAGACGCACAAGGACGGCAAGTACAAGGCGACGGTCCAAGGCGGGCTCAGCTACCTGATCAGCAACATGAAGCCGGACGGCTCGCTGCACGAAGCCCAGGGCAACATGTATTCCCACGGGCTGGCGGCGATCGCCCTGTGCGAAGCCTATGGGATGACGCACGACAAAGCGCTGATGGTCCCGGCCCAGCTGTCCTTGAATTTCATTGCCTATGCCCAAGACCCGATCGGCGGCGGCTGGCGGTATTCGCCCCGGCAGCCGGGCGATACGTCCGTCGTCGGCTGGCAACTGATGGCCCTCAAGAGCGGCCACATGTCCTACCTGCAGGTCAATCCGCTGACGATTCGGGGCGCGATCAAGTTCCTGGACACGGTCCAGGCGAACAGCGGCTCGTTCTACGGCTATACCGATCCGGGGCAAGGCCCGGCGACCACGGCGATCGGTCTGCTGTGCCGGATGTACCTGGGGTGGAAGCACGAGAACGAAGCCTTGAAACGCGGCGTGGAATGGCTCAGCAATCAAGGCCCGTCGCTGGGCAGCGGCGCGAATATGTACTACAACTACTACGGTACCCAGGTCTGCCGGCAGTACGGCGACGAGGTCTGGGAAAAATGGAACTCGAAGATGCGCGACTTCCTGGTTGAAAACCAGGCCAAGGAGATGCCGGCCGCAGGCAGTTGGTACTTTGCCGGCGGCCACGGCGCCGAGGCGGGTGGACGCCTGTATAACACGTCCCTGGCCACGATGGTCCTGGAAGTCTACTACCGGCACATGCCGATCTATCAGCAGCAGGCAACCAAGGAAGATTTCCCGCTGTAGGACGCCGCGGCTTCCAAGGGCTGGGATCGATCACGTCGCGGCAAACCGCGGGGTGGATTGGCGGGCTCACATCGGCCGGTCTGCCTGCGTCTTCCTGATCGCGGCTGGCCTGCGGGCCGGTTCGGGTTACGCCAGGGCCGCGAATCGTCCGGGCTGCTAACGCTTGCCAGCCCGGCCGCCGCTCGGGCTTTCGCCGTTGGCGTCTGCGCTGCCGGAGTCGCCGCCGAGCACACCCGCCGTGTTTTCGAACGGACGGCGAGTCGCGATCCCCAGGGCGGCCACCGCAACGACCATCACCACCGCGATGAAGGCCAAGATAAAGGCGTATTCAATCATCGTCGCCGCACGCCTCAGACCGGCTGACCGCCGTGGATCGAGCGTCATCTGCCATTCCTCCAGGGAAAGCGACCAAAGAAGAGCGAGCCCACCGTGAGAACCCTCGCTCAGCTTAGCACACGATCCCGCGCGGGGACCTCCGGGGAAACACGGAGAACGGACAGCGAAAAGTGCTGGCCAACCGCGGGATTCTATGGCTGATACAGCTGAAACTCCCAGATCGTCGGTCCATCGGTGGCTTCGGTGATGTTCAGCCGCACCCGCTGGGCCGTCACCGGCGCGAATTTAGCCGACAGCCGGGCGCCCAGGTTCTCGCCCCGGTAGCAGGGCTGCCATTGGCCCCCGTCCCAAACCTCGATGGCGAACTGGCGGACGCGCTGCAACTCCGGGTAGGCTTGGCGGATCACGGCGCGGCCCAACTCGGTCGGCTGGCCGAGATCCACTTCCAGCCAGGCCGCCGTCGTGCCCGAGTCGGTGGCCCAGCGAGTCTCGCTGTTGCCATCCACGGCCTTGTCGGGTCCGTATTGCGACTGGCGCTGGTAGACGTTCGAGGCGCTCGCCCGGGCGTTGGTCGTCAAGGACTTGGGGCTGGGAACGTCGACCGCGGGAAGGGCCAGCGCGGAGTCCTCGAGTTCGATCGCCACCACGGTGTCCGGCGTCCGGCGGTCGGCGGCGGGGACATGGACCTCCCATCCCGCCGCCGTCTGGCGGACTTCGGCTCGGCCGCCGCCCAGCACGCGACTGGCGCGGACCACCGCAGACACGGGCGGCAGTTTCAGCACGTCGTCGGGCCACTCCAGCACGTGCACGTAGATCGTGTTGCCTTGGCGCGTCGAGACGCCGTAATCGCCGGGCTTGAACGGCCCGCCGCGCGTGCCGTAAATGCTCTCGCCGTACTTCGCCAACCAGGCGCCGATCTCCTTCAGCAGATCCGCCTGCTCCGCCGCGATCTGCCCGCTCGGCATCGGGCCGACGTTCAGCAGCAGATTGCCGTCCCCGCCGGCGCAGCGGATCAGCATGCCCAGGCACGTCTCCAGCGACTTGACGCCGTCGTCCGCTCCGCCCCAGGCCCACTGGTTCTTCCGCGACGTCGTCATGCACGACTCCCAGGGCCGCTGATCGTCATAGGCCCCGACGTGCTGTTCCGGCGTGTAGTAGTCGGCGTGCGGCGACAGGATCTGCCGATCGCTGTTGCCCGGCCCCAGGTCCAGCCGATTGTTGATGACGGCGTTGGGCTGCAGGCTTTTCACCAGAGCGTAGGTCCGCGGCTGGTCGTACATCGGCTCGCGCCCATCCCCGTCGAACCCCAGCACGTCCAGCGGCCCGTAGTTGCCGAGCACCTCTCGCAGTTCCGCGTGCATCCGGTCCAGGAAGACCGCATTCCGCGCGGTGCGGAAGTCAGGATCGCGCCAATCCATCGGCGAGAAATACCAGCCGACCCGGAGGCCCGCGGTCCGCGCCGCCTGGGCCAATTCGCCGCAGATATCCCGCTGGAACGGCGTCCGGGAGATGTTGTAGTCGCTGGCCTGCGAAGGCCACAGCAGGAAGCCGTCGCAGTGCTTGGCGGTCAGCACCAGGTACTTGATGCCCGCCGCCTTGGCAAGGCTCACCCACTGGGCCGCATCAAAGCGAGTCGGGTTGAAGTCCTTGTACAGGCTGTCGTACTCGTCCGCCGGAATCGCGCCGTGATTGGGGCACTGGGGATTGGTGTTGGCCCGCGACCAGCTGATCTCGGTGCCCTTGAGGCTGACCGGCCCCCAATGGATGAACATGCCGAACCGCGCTTCCGCCCACCACTGCAGCCGCTCGGGATAAGGACGCGGCGCTGCGGGCGACGCGGGGGGCGACGAGTCCGCCGCGGGCGAGGGACTCGTCGACAGCAGGGCGGTCAACGCCACGGACACGATGGAGAGAAAGGCCGGTTTCATCGGATGCCTCGCGTGTGGGTCAGGACTTCGCAGACTCGTGCCGGGCAAGCTGATGTTGGAGAGAATCATGAATGCCTGGCCAGGCTGCTGCCCGCCCACAACGACCCGCCCATGACTCTGTCTTTCCACCGGCTTGGTCCGGATCTATAACGATTATTCTAAGACTTGCATTTCGCGCGTCCAGGCGATGCTTGCCATGTCCCGGCCATCGCCTGCGGACGGGATGGCCCCTGGAACCACGGAGAACCGAGCACGGTGACACACGACTTCAGCCTGACGTTGCGACGCTTGAACCGCATCCGCCTTGGCGCCGTTCTGTTCATCCTGCTCGCCACCGGCTCGCCCGCCTCGGCGGCTTGGGTTTGGGTCGAGGGCGAGAAGCCGGCAGAGTCGACCATGAATCGGCATCCCTGGTGGTACGACCAGGTGAAACGCGACCAGTTGTCCGGCGGCGACCTGATCAGCAACTTCAGCCAGGACAAAAGCGGCGAGGCGGAATACCGCTTTGCGGCTCCCGAGGCGGGCTCGTACGATTTCTGGGTCCGCGCCAATCCGGTCCAGGCTCGGCTGTCGTTCCGACTGAACCACGGAACGTGGACCGAAGTCGATTTTGGCAAGACGCAACT
>Ga0172371_10009793_pt1 | contig 13096 bp, 16 predicted proteins | sample Lak12m_FD_114543 | JGI IMG/M metagenome (GOLD analysis project Ga0172371, IMG submission 114543) | Freshwater microbial communities from Kabuno Bay, South-Kivu, Congo - kab_022012_12m | ecosystem: Environmental > Aquatic > Freshwater > Lake | place: Democratic Republic of the Congo: South-Kivu... | reverse complement strand
GTTCGCTAGGGGTCATGCCGTAGGAATACCAACCCCTGATGGTCTCGTAGTTTTCACCTATGCGATGGGCGAAATGACGGAGAGTCTCGAAGCGCTCGCGGAATGTGTTCAGGCGCGTGACAAGCGGAGTTTCCTGCACGGGAAGCCCTTTCCCGGAGCCTCTCTATATTATTCATAAGATAGGCTCCAAAAAGTTCTTGACAAAAACATGACCACCCGTGCGTCCTAAAGGTGCGACACTCAAGACACCGGGGGTTTTTATGTGAATGGTCCCCTTTATACGGGGGCTCATCCCCCGTTGTCAAGCATTAAAATGGAGATATTTTTGACATGGAAGATATGGATAAAAACTACAAATACTTTGGGGCTAGACTTCAACTGATCAAACAAGAATTTTTCGCTAGCCTTAGTTGGACCGAAATGGCTGTCTCCATAGGAATGAAAGAACAAACGCTGGGGGGAATGAAGCGTCACTTTATTGATGGTGAGTTACCCCGCACAACTGTTAAGCTTTGCGACGGTCTCCGTAAAAACGGAGTCCCGGAAGAATGGCTCAACTGGTTAGCCCTCGGGTTTGGGCCCCCCCCGTTGTGCCGGGAGCGTCAAGCCGGGGGGTTGGTTTAAGCGCCCGTTTTCGTGTGCTATTCCAGGGGAAGGGAAGGCGGCTCCGTGTATTTCCGACTGGTGGTTGGTTTGCACCTGTGATCGGATGCTCTGCGCGTCATGCGCGGTGGCTCAAAAAATCGGAGAACGACGAAGATGGCACCTAGTAAAATTAGCTATTTACGGATATCATAGGATATCGTGGGCCACCTTTTGGGCCACCTAAAGTATCGTTTTAATTCTCATGATATGGCTTAACGGCTTGGGGAAAAAGACCCGCCGAAATCCAGCGGGTATAAGAAAGGAGGAATGGTCTGGAGTTGCCTCATACTCGCGCGGCCACCACATAAAATCAACATAAATCTTGACTCTGTCCCTATTCCCGCTTATTACTCTTCACAATTAATACATCATGAAGCGCAAAAGATGCCTAAAGAGCCGATAATAGTAACAGACTGGAAAGGGCAATTATACCCACCAGGATACATCCTCAAAAAGACAGGATGTACGCGTGTGTGGTGGCAATACTTAGAACGAAAATTGCCCCGTCCTGATTACAGAACCGCTGGAGGAATCGCTCTCTACACTATTGAGCAGGTCGAAGCGATTGTGTTCACGGTGCGCGAACGGCGCGCAGGACTACACCCGTGTCATGGGTACCACAAAATAATCATAAAGCGATGGGACGGCTTTGATAGGCCGTCTGATACACCCAAAACGAACAGGAGTAAGACCGATGGCAAAAAATCCTAATCTCCCAGCCGCCGATTTTGGCACCTTCAACAAGTCGTCTATCGAAGTGGACGAAGAAAACAACGTGGCTCACCTCACCGTGTACCTGAGTCATGGAGTAACGCTTACAGTTGCGGGCCCCATACCCGTAATCACCGCGTGGGCTCTGGACAATGCCGCAGGCAAGCTTCTCGCGGAGTCTGGAAAACTGAAAGCGTAACCCCATGCCCGCCAATGTCCCTGCTGTAGTGACCTCTCAGGTGCGTGCCGCTGTCCAGACGCTCGATAGCCTGGGGGGTCAACCCTCTGTTCTCGCGAAACTGTCTGATGCCCAGCTCACGCAAATAATGCTGTGGGCCCGGGAGGGGAAATCAAACGAAGCCCTTACCCGTGTAATTCGGCATCATTGGGGACTGAAGGGCAGTTTCCGAGAAATCAAGCTGGGCATCATGGCGCTTCGTTCCATGACACTTGGGGATGCAGCCGTACCCGAAGAAATTGTTACCGACCTGGATCCTCTCTCCGAAAACGCGCTGCTTATCCATGATTTGAAGAAACTTTTCAAAAAATGGAATGGATTGGCCATGAAAACCGGGGACCCGGTTAAGTTGGACTACGCCAAATCCATTGGAAAACAGCTGTCCGCCGCTATTAAACAGCACGCGGAGATACAGGCCAAACTCGGGAAGGTCCAGCCACAGGAACCACAGGATAAGGCCGGACGGGGGGCTGTCAACATCGGGAAAATGAATGTTCTCGTCCAGGAAGCTTCCGGCGAAGGGATGCCGGATTTTCTTGACAATGTGTCCGCTCTCCTGGAAAGCGCTGCAAAGCCTATCGAAAACGGGACTATTGAATACCCCCTGGTTACATCGACCCCCCCCGTGACTGACGTTTTCCCGGAAAAATGCTTGCACCCCCCGGTCAAACGCCAATGGTCGTTCAAAAAGAAAGAAGCCAAGGCTAAGGGGATAAAACCGAAAAAAAAGCCTCCCAAGCGTCCCGTGGGCCGACCGCGAAAAGAGAAGCCTCCACCAGGTCCTGTGGGGCGACCGCGTAAGGATCGGTCTGAAATTAGCAAAGATACGACCGAAATTAGCAAAAAGAAAACTGATAAAAAACAAAAGACCAGCCGCGAATAATAGTAAATACGGTATGTTAAATGAAGCTCGATTATCACGAGAAATTGATAGAGACATCAACGGCCGTTGCAATTGTTACCCAGGCGGGCCGTGAACAAAAAATCTCCGAAAAGAAACTCAAACTGCTTGAGGCTTATCTTTACGGGATGCCGTCCGACGAGAACGGCTGTCTCCGGCTCGACCAAGTGCTCGGGCTTCTAGGGAATCTCCGGGAGGCAATCAAGCACGCTGACGCGCAGTATCTTACTCGCAACAGAGGATTCAAAATTGCCAACGTCCCCAATGTAGTAGAATGCGTCCAGAGCCCTCAGTATGCTAATCAGCGCGATTCCATCTGGCAGAGCACGCTGGACAACCTCGTACAGATTCATCATGGCAAAACGTGGGACGGAACCGCTCCGTGCATAATCGTACTGTCGGGCGCCGCCGGAACAGGTAAGAGCGAAACAACATGGTTATCGGCATTCTACACACTCCTTTTGCTTCACATGCTCCACGACCCTCACGTGGAATTTGCGCATAATCCCGGCTCCTGGATAGTATTCGTATGTCAAGGAATTCGTGAGTCCACCACCAAAGATGCCCTTTTCGACAAACTCCAATATGCGATTGATGCCTCCCCGTGGTTCCAAGAGAATGCCCCCCGGCGGAAAGACTTTAACCTTGAGCTTCAATGGCCAAAGAAACGAATCAAGGTTATCAATCTAACAGGTCAATTTAACGCTGGATTGGGGAAGGATGTTTTTTGGGCAGGGTTGACTGAAGTCAACGAAATGCCGATTTACAGCAAGTCTAAGCGCCTCGTGAACACGGATAAAACACAGTTGGACGTGGGGCAGGGGATGTTCACAACGATAATGAACCGCTTGGAGACTCGTTTTTCTCAGGTCGGCGGCGGCTTCCCCGGTAAATTGATAGTAGACTCCGCCCGCTCCCATGTTGGCGATTTTACGGACCGAATGAAGGAAAAGGCAAAAAAAGACAAGCGCATCCTGATAATCGAAAAAACAGTATGGGATGCGCAGGCCCACAAATATCCGGCCAATGAGCCGCGGTTTCTGGTGGAACTGGGAGACGACCACCGGCCACCCCGGATAATCCCCTCGTTGGACCGGGCACTCGACCCTGAATTGACCGTGACTGTTCCTGAGCGCCATAGGCAGAGGTTTGAAGAAGATCTTGAGCAGGCCCTCAAGGATTTCGTCGGCATCCCTACACACGCTACAGGGCGCTTTATCCCCTTCCCCGAGAAAATCACCGCCGCCCAGGTCCGTTATGTGGAATCCTATGGTGAGGCACGACCATTCAAATACGAAGAGATTTCTTTGCTCGACATGTTTGGAGAAATCGCTGCGGGTGAGGCGGTGGACTGGTCGAAGCTGATCAATTACTCATATTTCGATCAGATCCTCAACAAAACTGTCCCCTTCGCTGCACACGTAGATTGTTCTCTAACTCAGGATGCGACCGGGTTCGCATTCGGTCGCATTGTAGACTCGAAATACGTAGCTCATGCCCACGTCTGGGATGCTGGACTCGGGATGGTCCGTGAGATGGAAAGCATCGAGGCCCCAGTTTATCAGATTGACGGCATACTCCGCATCATTGCGCGACCAGGCGAAACCATTGACATAACATTAATCGAGGGGTTGATAGTTGAATTAAAGCGACTCATCAATATTAAATATGTCGGCGCTGATTGGTTTGAAGCGATGGCTATGATCCTTAACATGCGTCGTGCTGGTATTATAGCCGAAAAGTTTAGCGTTGACGTGAAGCCGCTTGCACATTTTGAGTTCAAGCATGCACTCAGGGATGATAGATTGATAATGCAACCCCACAAAGTGAATGACAAAGAGGCTAGAGCACTCAAAAGAATATCAGCTACACATGCGAAAATCAAAATAGATCACCCAGAGGGAGGCAGCAAAGATGTAAACGACGCTGTTGTTGCTGTTATGGGGATATTAAGCCTCACGGAAGGGTTACAATATTACAAGGAAGTGGAGCGAGAGACCGAAACAGACTCATTCGGACAGGCCATTGACGAGGATGACGGCGAGGATTGGACACCGCGCCGCCGTAGACACGCGATAATGGCGCGGGGGGGGGCGTAGGTAAGGGGGTGACCCTATTTCGTCTGTGCTCGCCGCCAAACGCTCATACATACTGCCACGGCCTGTTTCTGTCCCTTCCCCTTGACCTTTTTTTGCTGATGCATACACCGGCTCATGAAAGCGTCCTCAGTCTCACCGGCCAACGGGATGCATTTTGTGTTGCTTCCATCCGCTTTTTCGGTGAACCGCTCGCGAAGCCACCTAATTGCTGTTAAGATGCTCATGGTCAAATCTCTAGATCCTCTTCAGTGATTTCAACCGGAGGCTCGTAATCATCATACTCGCGTTGAACGCGTTTTAGAGCGTCCAACAGCAACGTTTCTTCGGCCTTGTTTACCTCGTTGGTGTTCTCGTCGTCTGATTTTTCGCTGAATTCCGAACTGCTATCCTCGCCTGTTGGCCCTCCGTTGGGGACATTCCCGATGTCACCAGCCTGGATTGCATTCTGCGGAGCGAGGATTTCTGGCTCGTATGTTTTGCTGTCTTCGGAGAGGTGGTACACCACCTGACCCTGTGTAATCAACTTCCCGGCTTCCATAGCCGACAATTGCGAATAGAAGGGATGCTCCCTCTCGGGCCATTGTGTTCCAAACGTTTCGTTTTGCATTTTCACAGCGTCGTTTATTGATGGTCCGCCGGTTATCTGTGCTCTGCCAAGGGCTTTATACAACGTTTCCTTGTCGCCTATTGGCGCTGCCTTCGTTTTGAGCGCCCAATCGAATATGCCGAAACGCTGCTGAATAAGCTCCACCGTAACTCGCTCGTCAAAGGCACGCCGGAGGGGATCGAAAACCTGACTCTCCGCAGTTTCGAGAGCTGCGTAATTGGTCCCACCGGCTCCCTCTGTATATCCATAGAGCACAGGGGGAAGCCTGAACACCGCTCCGATTGCCTCGCGGGTCTCGCGCCGATAGCCGGAAAACATGCTTTCCTCGTTCCGCATGTCCCGCATGGACACGAATTCCGCCCCCGCTTTCGAGCCGCCCTGAGTGTTGAAGCTCATCAAATTCGGCTCTATTTCGAGTATTCCAGGGTCTGAATATGAATTCGGGTCCCGCCACTTGGCGGTCAATTTCATGAGATAGTCACGGGTCCCTTTTGTGAGCCGCCCATATACCAGCAGTAACCACGGGGGCAGGCCACCGTGATCCAGGGTATCGTAGTTCACCCAGCTGGCGAGGTAGCGGCCCCTCACCTCCGCCATTGCGCTCACCCAAATGGGCACGCCGTAAGTATTTCCGCCGAAGGTGTCCCGGAACCACCATATTTCATTGGCTTTGTTCGGGTAATCATACGGCTCACGAACCTGTAGACCTTTGGAATCCTCAATCCATAGACCCGTGTCCTTATCCAATATCCGCGGATCGCCAAATTCCTTGTACCATTGGATCTGACCATCCGTCATGGCCCTGCCGAACCGCCGGAACCGCTTAAAAATGTCCAGTTGTCTGAATTGACCCCGCCGCGGAATTGTGGTCGTAATCCGTATGGGGTCCTTTTCAAGCTCTGTCACGCGCATGTATGTAGCGGGGATGTGATAGAAAAAGTCCGGCTGTTGATGATCAGGGTCCGGCAATACCTCAACATAACCGTTCCCAACAATCATCCTGTCCAGTCTGATCTTTTTGCGGAGTGTGGTCAGAGAATGTTTTTCATTCACTTGGCTGAACAGGTCAGACAATAGCCGCCGATTGTCGAGAGCGCTCTGAGAATCCTTTTGGTCTTTGGGTCCGACATACTCGAAATCATGTGGACGCTCTATATTGTCCACATAACATCGGCAGCAGGCTCCCAAAATGTCGCTCTCCTCATAGATGCGATAGAGCGTTGTCGGTAACCACGTTGGCTCTATGAGCTGTCCACTTTTGTAGTATTGGATAAATGTGGAATCATCCTCGTCGGCTCCCTGTCGCTTGCGCGCCGTATTGCGTGTCAGGGCTAGGTCCGCTCGTGTTGAGCCTCCATCCCCGTCCAAGCTGTCCGCATCCGACTTTTGGGCCATAGCGAGGCTCTCAAGAGCTTTGGCAAGCTCTATGGCCTCCTTCAGAGGGGAGGCTTTCTCAATTACAGCTCTCATGCGATGTCTGGCCATGCTACTAATTGCTCCTGGGCTCGGGAGGGTAATAATTGGTGGAAGGCTTAATTCCACGAGCCCGTCATATCCATGATGTTTAGCGTTTCATCATTTAACGCTTCGTTTTCTTGTCCTTCAAAAGGCTCTCGCGCCACTCATCAAGCCGATTGTTATGCTTTCCAATTTGCTCCGCGAGGCTCTTCGCGTAGTGATTCTTGATTGCATTTTGCCATTCAGCATCACCAAAGGTCTTCGCATTGAAATACACGCCAAACGGCTTGGATACAATGATTTCCTGTTTGCCGGAACGGAGCTTCTGATATCCCTTCAAATCTCCAAGATCCGGAACCGGCAACACAGGAATCTTATCGGCTGGGCAGACGTTTACCGTCGGCTCCGGGGTAGCCTTCCGGAACCAGCCGCCGCAAGCCGTCAACGATACTGCCACCATCATTAGGAGTATCGCCCTGAGTGTCCATTTCAGGGCGTTTCGGCATTTTTTCATAGTAATTCTTGAGCGCATTTTGCTGCTCCGATTGGTATTGGTAATTTTGTTGCTGCGTTCGATCTATGGTATTCTGTATCTGTCGGCAATTCTCAAGCTGCGCAAGGGCTGCTTCCAGTTGCGCTTTCGTGCCGTTGTGGAGCTGGTATTGAACGTAGTTCCCCGTTGCGAGTGCCGCTATGATGGCAAAGAAAAACACAAATCGTGCTGATTGCCATAGGGTCTGTATGCCGAAAAGCCACTCTATCAATTGGATTTCTCCGTTGTCTGCCTGATTCTCACGATTTTCGGATAGTAGTAATTCGAGTCGCTCTGTTCCACCAGGGATGCGATAAAGCCCCACCTGGAGCTTGCGTGGGCCATGCGAGTCACGCCATATTGCACATCATCTATGAGCGCCCCGACGTGTCCCTCAACTCGGATCGGCTTTCCCTTCGCAGGCGGCATCGTCATTGTCACAATGGCGAGCTTGTGCGCCCCTTCAAACGGTATCAGGGGATAATCCCAGCCGTCAAGGCCCTGGCCCATACGGGCGGCTGTGGTCCGTTTTACTTTAGCTCCACATGAGCGAAAATGGCTATATAAGGCCCCGGAACAGTCCTTTTCCGATCCGGGCTTCAATGAGTTACCTCCCCAAAGATAGGCAGGATTCAGGTTCAATTCCATTTGGATACGATTTTGAACGCACTGGCATTGTTCAGACGTCAATGATTCAGCCGCCATAATTGCAGTGTATAACCAAAACCACACCAACAACGTTAAACCTGTGATTCGCCATAATGACATTAGAAATTTCCTGTCATCATTGCCCACAAGGTCAGCCCTGCAATCCCCAACATAAATAATGCAGCGGTCCGCTTATCTTCAGAAGATGAATTCGGCTCCACATCCAGTATGGCAATGATCGAATGTCCTGCAATAACCCGGTCAAAAAAGAACAGCACGCCGAGCATGACTGTAATCCGCGTCAATGCCAGCGCCGCCCACGCGTTAATGTATGTGGACCATTGCGGATCATTGAAATTCACTTTCATAATGAACAGTATGGCGAGCATGGTGGCTTGTGCAGCGAAGAAGATCCAACCCCAAGCTACAACCCACTTTTGCAGCCTGTCGTTGCCTTCGGGGGAAAATATCGGACTCATTACTAATTACTCCGTGTAACGTTTTGCGAGCGGATGCACGTCAATTGCGTTGTGGGGTGTTCGACACTTAGCATTCCGCACGGCATGGCCCAATACTATTGTTGGTCGCACATCATCAATCCCGACGCCGTGACCGGCCAATGTCTCTCGGTACACCTGAGTATGTAGGTCTGTGAACCCGCCAGAGAATTCTACCTCCTCACCATCAATTGTCAGGCTTCGATATGTTGGTGTGAGCACGTCCGCTGGAAGGTCATCTCGTGAGATACTCAGGAACCACCGGACCACAGTATTCGCGTGCTCGAATACTCCCATGATGCGCTCACGGTCCCTATGGAACACATCGAATTGTCGGACGGGACCGAACAATTGCAGCAACACATCGAGAAAGTGTATCCCAATATTGAAAATGATGCCGCCAGACTTCGCCTCGTCGTTTTTCCAGCTATGGGAATACCAGGGCCCCCGGCTCGTGATGTATGTTAGGTCCACATGTCTCAGTCCATCTGTTGTGGGAAGGCTCTGTTGAAGCTTTTGGATTACCGCGTGCAAGCGCAACTGCATAACCGTGTAGATGCGTCCGCTATACCGCACTTCGGCCTCCTGTAGCTCGTCCAAATTCCACGGGCTCATAACCAGGGGTTTTTCACAGATGATATTTGCGCCCCAACGGAGGCCGCTCATGCAATGCGAGTCATGGAGATAATTCGGAGTGCATACGGACACCCAGTCAAACCCCTCACCGCGTCGCTCCAATTTCGAGGCATGCCGGTCAAAACGCTCAAACTCCGTGAAATAGGCACAATTCGGAGACAGCCGGTCCAAGTGCCCCACGTTATCATACGGATCTAATGCCGCTATCAGCGTGTTCCCCGTGTCATGGATAGCCTGAAGGTGTCGCGGAGCCACATATGCCGCCGCTCCAATTATGCCGAATTTGAGAGGGTTGCTCATAGGACTACCCTGTACCCATCGGGTCTCCGCAATTCCTGAGCAGGAATACCGACCCATGTCGCATCCGGTGGTACATCCTTTGTGACCACCGCTCCCATGCCTATCCGTGCCCCCTCACCTATGGTGACACCGGGCAAAATACAAGCCCCAGCCCCAATGGATGCCCCCCTTTTCACGAGGGTTTTCTCGGGCTGCCAATCCGGAACACGGCCTGATTTGCGTGAAGGGGGATGGCGATCATTTGCGAACACCGTTGATGGTCCCACGAAAACATCATCCTCGATTGTCACACCAGGGGGGATGAAGCAGTGAGCCGCAATTGACACTCGATTGCCGAGCACGGCCCCGCCGATTTCCACAAACGCCCCGATATTGCAATCCTCACCGATCACGCAATTGTAGAGGTTCACCAGGTCCTCATGCCATATCCGGGTTGACTCACCAATCGTGCAGTGGATTATAGACACGGACTGAACACCTTTCTGAGTTGCTCTCCGGTGTGCTCGAAGCCGTGTTTCGCCTCTACCCATTTCCGGGTGTCACGATGCAATTTCCGCACAGTGAGTTTGTTCAGCCGACAGAGCCGCCTCACCTCGTATTCCAGCTCATCAGTGCTGTTCACGGCGATTATGGGGCAGGGGCCATAGGCCTCTTCGTACAACTCCTTCGTTGCATGATTCGCCATGACGATACGGCCAAGGGCAGCAGCTTCCAGAGCCGTGGTCCGCCAATCATTACCGGGGACAAGCGCCTCGATGTAGACGTCATGCCGAGCCATCCGTACGAGGTTTTCCTCCCAGGAACACTGTGAAGTCTCATAGAGATACTCCAGCTTTCCGGCCATGCTCTCGTCACGCTCTATTGCCGCCATAACATCGTTGATTGTTGTCGAGCCCTTTCCCTCGCCACGCGGAAAATGGGCAAACGTGATCTGTCCTTTGAGGCTGAAATCAGCGCTCTCGATTGCATCCGTGTCCACAGGAGGAATTATCCAGGTTGCCCCTTTGCCGCCCAAATAGAGCATTTCAGCCTGTGCAACCAGGGTCCGCTCAACCATCGGGTCAAATACCGCATTGAATGCATTTGCATTATTCCGGTAGGCGGGCCCGCCGTGAAAAACGGCACAGAATTTGCTCGCTCTCGGAATGTCCGAACACGCAACACGACCGTGCATGAATAGCAGACCCTTGGCATCCCCAGCGAGTTTCACGATATCCTCTACAGTCACGATTTGGGCCTGTTTTGGATACTCGAAAACGTGGGGGTTCAATTTCACGGCCTTAGCCGCAACCCCCGCCCTCAGTAGACTCTGCTCAAACGCCCAGCCTACGTTGCCCCAATCGTCCTGAGCAATTATCAGCACGTCTATTTTCGCCATATTCTGACTCCCTTGTATGGTAGGATTTGCTGTAAAACGGTTGGACGGTATCAATTACGATTGTCAAAAGGTTGATCGCAATGGCGTCAACCCGTCCAACCGGTGCATTAATTGTGTTGCCTATTACAAGGACTTACCTATTATGTCAAATAATTCCGCGCAACGTTGCTTTGCTGTATGCCGTGTACTTACCAATTGATGCCCCTGGTGTGCAATCCACGCGGCTTCTGTGCTGTAATCAAGATAATGGTGTATCAATCCTGGTAGTTCGGAGGGGGCCGAATATTCAACATAGTGCTCACCTGCGATAAATCCGAGAGATTCAAAGTCTAACGCTCTATCACTTATCATGAGAGCGGCCGCAGCCGGTATCTCAAAGTGCTTGAAATTGACGCTGCCAAATTTGTCGTTAGATGTAACCACAATGGCCGAAGATGCAAGCAATTCAGGATACCGCGAACCGCGGACCTTGTTAGAGCCGTCCGTAACCAACCGTGCAAAGACGGTCAAATCCGTGAGCGATTCGAGGGCCTGGATAACGGCTCGCCTGTTCGGATACACCCCCGAATTCGCGCCCGAAAAGAGCGCTGTCACATCGTATTGGATACCGGGAGCAAGCCCTTTGTATTCCTCGTAGTCTACCCAGAACGGCAACCATGCCGTTTTCAGGCGTTTGGGCAAGACCAGATTCGCTTTGAAGTGTTCAGCATTAGCAATCATATACTGTTCCGGGAACAGCGCTAGGTCAATGCCATTGTAGCTCATGAAATCGTGCTTTTGTGGATAGGTCCACGGAAAATAGTCGGTCAAAATGGCTATTTTAGGTAGTTTGATGCTTTGAATTCCTCGATAGCTCATGCAATGTCGGGGGTGTTGGACAATCAGCAGGTCGAAGGGACCGTGCTGATCAATCGCTAACTCAACATCTTCCTTCCTGTTCCATGCCTCGCATGGGAGGCCGTCTTCCATCGCGTGCCCAAACCGGACAACCTCGTGCAGTTTGGCCGCGGCCTTCGGAAGCGCCTCATGAACACGGTTATAACGTGATTCGTAGTTGGGGCCTGCCCAGAGGATTTTCATTTCACGATTGCCACTTCTCCCACAATATCTATCCCGTCAAAGCATTGCATACGCTCGGCTGTTTCACGATTGATCCTTATGGCTGCCATTTTCATTAGAAGCACGCCCTTATCAAATGCCGACGCATCAGTGTTAAGAATCTACTCTCCCAGTTCTTCCCAGCACGCTTCGGCCGGGTTCTTTATGTCAAAGGTGCTGCTAGGTTCTGAAGTCTTTTCTGTCGGTTCCGACTCCCGACTTTTTGCAAACCGGCATGAGCCCCAACGCCAGACACGACGACGAGCTGACTCCGGCGTTAACTGACACTCGACCGTATCATTCCAATCAGTTTGAGTCATGACCAAATGGGTTGTAGCGTTTGCAAATGGCCGCGAATGCCAGCACGTTTCACAGGTTATCGGCCACGACATTTTTACTATTGCCATTGTTCCGCCCACTCCTTTATACTCATGATGAATTTCGCTTCAAGCCGCTCTCTGCGCAATCCGAGGCTTTCCGAGGAAAGTATTTCCTGTCTCAGTCCGGCAACATCACTCGGGTTCAATTGTCTCACGGGATGCCATTTTGGGAGCCGTTCATCGCGCATGGACAGCCGGTCGAGCCATTCGGGGCCTGCAACAAGGAACGTTGCTATCATGATGTTCCGAGCCCAGTCCTTGTAGCTGATGCGATAATCACGACTCCACACGCCGGGTATATGCCAGTGGCGGAGAGGTTGCGTCGGGTAAACCCATTTTTTGCGTCCCAAACGGGCCATCACAAAGTTGTAATAGTTCTCGCCACCGCCGTAAGGACCTAACTCGTTCGGCCAAAAATCCAGATCGTCAACGATATGTTCGCGTCGGCAGATCATCCCACAAGTGGACATGCAAGGGCGGGGGATGTGTTGAGAGAGGGGGGGGTACGCCTGGTTGTATTCATCAGGGTCACGCCATTTTGCTATCAATTCTCCCAACTCGGCTTTTGATGCGTTGGACAGTTTCCCTTGCACGCGGAGGATGAACTCGGGTCCCATCAGTTCCACGGGCATCCGCTCATTCTCGTAGTGCAACAGCCCGATTTCAGCATCATAGACGAGCCTGTACCATTTAGGCCAGTTCATTTTTAAGAAGTCTGAAATTGGGAGATGGAGGCTCCCAGTCAGCATTTGCCAATTTAGTCGGTAGTAACCGAACATCTCCCTCAACGTTCCCGGATGAATTAGACAATGTGCATCCAGGAAAAACAGAAACGGGGCCTCCGTGTAACGGACCGCGAGGTTTTTACAAGCCCAATGGGAGAGTTTATCCCTGTATGTCAATTGCCTAAGCCAATCCGACGCTTGCCCTTCTATCAACTTGTTAAGCCCCGTTAACGTCGGATTTCC
>Ga0172371_10009792_pt1 | contig 13097 bp, 8 predicted proteins | sample Lak12m_FD_114543 | JGI IMG/M metagenome (GOLD analysis project Ga0172371, IMG submission 114543) | Freshwater microbial communities from Kabuno Bay, South-Kivu, Congo - kab_022012_12m | ecosystem: Environmental > Aquatic > Freshwater > Lake | place: Democratic Republic of the Congo: South-Kivu... | reverse complement strand
GATTTCTGGATTTCCTCTTCTATTCCCACTGTGGTCTTGTCGTGAAGAACAGCCAACTTGCTTTCCTTCGTCTATTGGGTTGTATTGGCGGGGAAAGCCCTTCGGGCTTGACCGCGCACAAATCTGTGTCAGATCGGGGGGCCTCCAAGCACGTTGCAAACCAGAAACTTTGCTAAGGGCGCCACCCGCAAGGCTACTGCCCCTTCCCGGTCGTCCCCCGCCAAAGGGTTAACAACTATCTTTATCAAGGAACGGAAATCTGGTCTATACCGAATCCGGCTCCGCCGGTAACTCTGAGACGGTCTTTTCCCCCCGGCTCATTTTACTTCGGAATAGTATTCGGTCGAATGCTCGGCGCGGGAATCCTCGAATATCCGAAAGTTGGCCAGTCCCCACTTCTGTAAACGGAATCTCAGGGAGGTCCACAACACGCCCAGACCGTATACTACCGACCTCTGGAAGTTTATGGAAGAGGCCTCGGGGAAGTATCTCGTCGGGCAAGAGATCTCCCCCACTTTGTAACCGAAAAAGATTGCCTGGGCGAGCATTTCATTATCGAAGATAAAGTCGTCCGAATTGGTTTGCAGCGGGAGCGCCTCCAGAACTTCTCTGGAAAAGGCCCTGAACCCGGTGTGAAACTCCGTGAGCTTGGACCCGAGGAAGAGGTTTTCGACCAGGGTCAAGAAACGGTTGGAGACGTATTTGTACATAGGCATCCCGCTCTTGTGCGCGATTCCACCGATGATCCGGGATCCCAGGATCACGTCGTATTCCCCGGATACCACCATGGCTGCCATGGCCGATACGAGCTTGGGGCTGTACTGATAATCCGGGTGCAGCATTACAATGACGTCCGCTCCCGACTTGAGGGCCTCACCGTAACATGTCTTCTGATTTCTACCGTATCCATAGTTCTTGTCGTGCAGAAAGGACCTGATGCCCAATTCTCTGGCGAGCCGCACCGTTTCGTCTGAACTGTAATCGTCTACGAGCAGGATGTCGTCAACGACCTCCCGATCCAGTTCGGACACGGTTTTCGCCAGGGTCAAAGCCGCATTGTAAGCCGGGAGCACGACGATAATCTTCTTCCCGTGAAGCATGGCTTATCCTGTAGCAAAGGTTTTAGGAGTGGCGGAATCAATCCCCCCGCCGCTGGATCGCGTCCCTGCGGTTGCGCATTTGGATCATTTCGGCAACTATGGAAACCCCGATCTCCTGAGGAGTTTCGCCTCCAATGGGAAGGCCTATGGGGGAGTTCACTCTCTGAAGGTCCTCCCTGGTAAATCCTTCCATCATTAGCGCCTGGTAGATGAGGTTCGTTTTGCGCCTGGAACCGATCATGCCGATGTAGCCGGCCCTCGTCCGCAGCGACCGACTTAGCACGGTCTTATCGTGCGCATGGCCCCGGGTTACGATTACAACATAGCTATCTTCGTCCAGAGCGAGTTCTTCGAACACGTCAGCGAAAGAACCCACCACCATTATCTGGTCGGCTTCTGGGAACCTCTGTGCGTTGGCAAACTCCGACCTGTCGTCCAGCACCACGACGCGAAAATCTACGTACGCCCCCAGGTGTGCAACGCACTCCCCAACGTGACCCGCGCCGAACAGATAAATAGTGCCCCTCGTATGGAGCCGTTCGAGAAACACGGGGCAATCGCATCCCTGAACCTCTAAAACCTGCGCGGGCTTGATTAACCGTTTTTCCGGCATGGCCTGAAGTACCGTTTCTTGGCTCAATATCTCTCCCAAGCTCGCGCCGCGCTCGTCCAGGAGGAGGTGGGGCAGTGTCCCAACAATTTGGGAACCCGGTGAAACGATCAGGCCCGTAAGAAGGTAACCTGAGTCTCTGTCCCGAGTCATGGTCACAAGACGCCTGAAAACTTCCTCGTCAATCCTGTTGCTCGCGTCTATATACTCTACCAGGACATCAGCCAGGCCGCCGCATATCATCTCCTTGGACGCGGCGTCGCTTCCTGTGAAAGAGAACATGGCCCTGTGACTTGTGCGCGTCTTCAAGGCGGTATTTGCAAACTCAAGAACCCCTGCCTCGAAAAGACCGCCACCTATGGTGCCCACGATGGAGCCGTCGTCCCGGACCAAAAAACGAGTCCCCACATGCCTTGGAGAAGACCCCTTCACCGACAAAATAGTGGCCAGGACGCAATCCCGGCCCTGTTCCAACTGGTGGACCACTGCCTGCCAAATCAGTAACATGGTGTCATTACCCTCGAGAGTCGTGAATCCCATTGCCGTGGACGCTTGAGGCACATTCCCGGTTTTGTCTAATAAGATTTCGTCGGGATGTTCCGGAAAAACCTAAAGAACTTGTTGGTCCTCGTGTCTTACTGCGATGAGCCGGCGCGACGCCAGCACTAACTCGCTGCCCTCTGAGAAGGCCGACCATTTTCCAGGTCCGCCGTTACTCGTAGCGGGATGCGCTTCCTTGTTCCGGCCGCTTCGTCACAGAAAAACCGTCCACTTGGTGGCACTGGGAAACGTTTCACTATACGAGCGGAAACACCTATTGTCAAGCTGGCCCAGGAACCGCCCCTAGTATTGGGGCGGATTGCAAATCGGTTGACAAATTTCTAGCCGCGTGCCCAAAGTATGTCGTTGCACCTGGAGAATGGGGCAACTGGAATGGCGGGGCGGCAGTCTCGGCGAGGTTGCCTCCGGAGAGCAGTCAGGCTTGCCTTCCGAAGTGAGGGAGACACCGGGTTGACTTTCGAGAGTGATGTCGATTTCCAATGCGCTGCCGTGAATCGCAGACGCTTTCCGAACTGCGAGATCATCGTCATGAAGCTTGAAAAGTCTTTGGGACGATTCCCTGGTGCAACTTTCAGCTTTACGCGGTAAGCAATAGGCCGATGGCTGGACCGAGGCTGTAGAGACGCAACCGTCATCTTGAAAAAACTTTAGCTTTAGAGTAAATTGTATTGAAATTGCGTGCGTATTAGTTTATTGGCGTAGACAGGGGCACGGTTCCGTGGTAGAGTTCCGCAACCGGATGAAGTGAGAGGAGACCGGAATTGATCCCTTCGATGGATAGAAGCCGGAACGTCCCGGACCCCTTCCGGGATATGTACAGCCGTCCGGAGAACGGCAAGAAAAGGTGGTCGTTTTTCGGAGGACTTGTCCGTCTCGGTCTCCTGGTTTGCATGGGGGCGATTTCCGGAGCCACCGGTATGGCAGTTCAAAGCTATTTTTATTTCGCTAACAGTCTTCCCAGCATAGAGAAACTCAAGAATTACAGACCTCCGATAGTGACCAGACTCTATTCCGACAACAGCGAGATCATAAAGGAGTATGCCTCGGAGAGACGTTTCGTAGTGCCCATAGGTGAGATCCCAGAGATCTTGCAGAAAGCCTTTGTTTCGGCGGAAGACAAGAACTTTTGGCGCCACGCCGGCATTGACGAAAAGGCAATACTGCGTGCTGTAAAAGAAAACCTTATTCGTGGGATGGTGGCTGTTGGAGCCAGTACCATAACGCAGCAGGTTGCCAAGACGTTCCTGCTCACATCGGAGAAAAAGTTTTCAAGGAAGATAAAAGAAGTCATTCTATCGCGGAGAATAGAAAAGTCGTTTTCCAAAGAGTACATACTCTACCTCTATCTCAACCAGATCTACCTGGGCAGTTCTGCTTACGGCGTCGATGCCGCAGCTCAGACCTATTTCAACAAACACGTCCAGGATCTTTCCGTAGCTGAATGCGCCATGCTCGCGGGCTTACCCCAAAAGCCAGCCGTGTATTCTCCGAGGAAAAACCTCGACAAGGCGATGTGGCGGCGCAGCTACGTCCTGAAGAGAATGCTTGAAGACGGCTACATATCCGAAGCCCAATACGAGGAGGCAAACAAGGAAGAGCCTCACATCATCACGACGAACAACGATTCGGTGAAGGTGGCAGCCGATTTCGCTGAGCATGTCCGTAAATACGTGGAGAACAAGTACGGAACCGACGCACTGTACAAGGACGGCCTTCAAGTCTACACAACCGTGGACCTGGCCCTGACTCGTACTGCGGTCGACGCTGCGGACGTTGGGCTGCGTGACCTGGACAAGAGGGAAGGGTATCGGGGACCGATCAAGACCCTAAACGTCAAGGGGGTGGTCGAATTCTTGGAGCAGAAGACCAAAGAGATGGACGCTCCGCTGACGTTCGGACAGCTTGTTGAAGGAGTTGTGACCCGGATCGACGAAGAGAACATTTATGTACGGATGGGAAGCTACGTAAAGGACGGATCCAAAAGGGATTACGTCGGTCAGATCAAGATCGACCCCAACCCCAAATGGTGGGTGAGAACCCCATTTATCAGACCTGAAGCGCGAACTCGGAATTTTGCGCAAGGGGACCTGCCTTTTCAAGTGGGAGACTTGATTCAGGTCCGCATAGTCGATCCGAACGTCAAGCGTCGCGATCTTTATATCAAGAAGTTCGGGAGCCAGGACCCCGGGATGAAGAACTACAAGCACTACACAGAAGACATGATGACATACTTCATCCTGGAGCCCGAACAGACTCCATTGGCCCAGACGGCACTCATGCTGAGAGAAAACAGATCGGGCTACGTAAAAGTTATGCTGGGAGGCAATGGCACCTCGGATTCGCAGTACAACCGGGCTACCCAGTCGCGGCGACAGGCGGGGTCCTCTTTCAAGCCGGTGATCTACGCGGCCGCTCTGAACAAGGGCTTTACGTGTGCCGATATAATCTTGGATTCTCCCTTGGCTTTGCCGATACCAGGAACTGGAGAGGTCTGGCGGCCTAAGAACTACAGGGGCGGCTTTCAGGGACAAATGACCTTCAGGCAAGCCATCGTACAGTCACGGAACATCCCGACGATTAAGATACTCCAGCAGATTGGTATTGAGCAGGCGAAAAGCTATGCCCGGAAGCTGGGCTACACGTCGCCCATGGTCGACAATCTCACCCTGGCCTTGGGGTCCACCGGAGTTGCTTTGGAAGAACAACTGGTTGCCTACTCCGTCTTTCCTAACAGAGGCTATTTTGTGACCAACGTCTACGTCAAGCGCATAGTGGACCGTGACGGCAAGATAATCGAGGAGAACGATCCGCCCGTGCTGCTGGACGACCCTGTTGAGGCCGGTTCGCAGGCATCTGTTCAGAAGGTATCGCACGACAGGTCCCAGCCCGTATCCTTCGGCGATTTGGACTCTTCGGCAAAATCCGCGATGCCAGCGCGAAGAAGAATAGACGAGGGGACCGCGTATATTATGACGACGCTCTTGCAGGGGGTCGTTCAAGAGGGAACGGCCACCATCCTCAAGAGGATCGTGGGCAGGCCCGATATCGCGGGTAAGACCGGTACCACCAACGAAAACATAGACGCCTGGTTCATGGGATTCAGTCCTGATTACACCTGCGGGGTGTGGGTCGGGTTTGACGGCGAGGTAAGCTTGGGCGATGGAGAAACCGGTGGGAAGGCCGCCGCCCCGATCTGGGGACTTTTTATGAGGGAGGTTCTGAAGAACAAGGCAGTGAAAGACTTCGCCGAGCCTTCCTCAGTGGAACACCGCCGTGTTGACCCGAAGACCGGGCTTTTGACCTCGGCTCCCAACGCGATTCAAGAAGTCTTCAAAAGCGGAACCAGCCCGGCCCAGTCCGCTTCAATGCTCATCAAGCGGTCGCGATGGGACTATACTGGATCCGATCTTGACCAGTTCTAGGCCATATCCTGGCCGTCTCACTCCCAGTTGATCGCACAGCCTCGATGCGTAATCTGCACCCGTGGCCGGCTCGTGGCGGGCGATGCCGCACTTCCAGTTTCATCTCATCTGTGCCCACTGGCATCAAAATAGGCAGTATACAGGGTCGACACCAGACAATGACGCTTGACACGGAGGGTATCACGAATATATTTGTACTTCAGGTGACGATTTCCGTGACAAGTCCAAGACGAAAGTGCTTCGTTTTTGCCATTTGGCTCAATTTGACGGGTTATCAATGATTTTGTCGTGAAACAGCGGGGAACGATCTTATGGCTGATGAAATATATCAAAAGGAAGACCTTGATGACGAAGAACAGTCAAGGGTGCAACAGATAAACTTCGCGGACATACCTGACACGATGCCGCTCCTCCCGGTGCGGGATGTGGTGATTTATTCGTACATGATTCTTCCCCTGATGGTTGGCCGCGAACGGTCCATCAAGGCGGTTGATCATGCCCTTGAGAAGGACCGTCTTATTTTTCTGGCCAGCCAGAAACACTCGACAGACGAAGAGCCTGGCCCCGAAGACATATATAGCGTCGGTACGGTGGCCATGGTAGTTAAGATGCTCAAGCTTCCAGACGGCCGGGTGAAGATCCTCGTTCAAGGTCTGGCAAAAGCGAGAATCGTCACTTACTTGCCCACACCGAATTTCTTCACCGTTCGGATCGAAAAGATCGCTGAGCCAACTGCCACGCCTATCACAATCGAAGTCGAAGCGTTGATGAGGTCGGTGAAGGAAAACTCGGAGAAAATTCTCCAGCTGCGGGGGATAATCTCACCCGACGCTGTAGCTATACTGGATTCCATAGAAGATCCGGGTCGGCTTGCCGATCTGGTGGCGTCAAATCTGAAGTTGAGGGTGGAGGAATCCCAGTCCATTCTCGAAATCATCGATCCCCTGTCACGCCTGAGAAGGGTCAACGAGATGCTTTCCAAAGAGTTGGAACTCTCGGCCATGCAGGCCAAGATCCAAACGCAAGCCAAGGAGGAAATGGGCAAGACGCATCGGGAGTACTTCCTCCGAGAGCAGTTGAAGGCAATTCAGAGTGAACTGGGGGAAATTGATGAAAAAACCAAGGAAATAGAGGAATTTCGTACAAAGATCGCCAAGGCCAAGATCCCTGGTGAAGTGGCAAAAGAGGCTGAAAAACAACTCAGCCGCCTCGGACAGATGCACCCGGATGCTGCCGAGGCATCTATCATACGCACCTACCTGGACTGGATGGTGGAACTGCCCTGGTCAAAATCTACCCGCGACAAACTGGACATAAAGCGGGCCAAGATAATTCTGGACGAAGACCATTATGACCTCGAGAAGGTGAAGGATCGCATTCTTGAATACCTGGGAGTGCGGAAACTCAACAAGAACATGAAGGGGCCTATTCTCTGCTTCGTCGGTCCTCCCGGAGTAGGGAAGACTTCGCTTGGACGGTCCATAGCCCGTGCCCTGGGTCGAAAGTTCACCAGGATATCCCTCGGTGGTGTCCGTGACGAAGCGGAGATCCGCGGTCACCGCCGCACCTATATTGGGGCGCTTCCGGGCCGCATAATTCAAGGTCTCAAGAACGCGGCTTCCAACAACCCCGTCTTTATGCTTGACGAGATCGATAAGGTTGGAGCTGATTTCAGGGGAGATCCGTCAGCCGCGCTGCTTGAGGTATTGGATCCAGAGCAAAACCACGCGTTTAGCGATCATTATCTCAACGTTCCCTTCGACTTGTCGAAAGTGATGTTCATAACAACTGCCAACCTGGCCGATCCAATCATTCCGGCTCTGAAGGACAGGATGGAGATTATCGAACTCTCCGGTTACATTGACGAAGAGAAGCTGAAGATAGCAAGGCAGTTTCTTGTTCCAAGGCAGATCAAAGAAAACGGCATAACCGAACATGACTTCTTCATAACAGACGAGGCCGTGCTGGGGATTATCAACCAGTATACCCGGGAGGCCGGACTGAGAAACCTCGAACGTGAAATCGCACACTTGTGCAGAAAGATCGCACGTAAGATTGCTGAGGGGGAACGTAAGATACCGAGAGTGACCGCCAAGAACCTCAGTAAGTTCCTTGGTGTGCCACGCTTCTTGCCTGACCAGGAGAAAAGGCGTGACGAGATCGGAGTTGCTACTGGTTTGGCCTGGACTCCATACGGAGGGGACGTCCTGCATGTAGAAGCCACTCCAATGGAGGGCAAGGGCAACCTTCTTCTGACAGGCCAACTCGGCGACGTGATGAAGGAGTCCGGACAAGCAGCCTTGTCATATTTCCGCTCGAGGGCCGCCCGGTTCGGAATGAAGGAGAAGTTCTATTTCTCGAAGGACATCCATGTACACGTCCCGGCTGGCGCGATTCCCAAAGATGGTCCGTCGGCGGGTGTTACAATGGCCACCGCTATAATAAGCGCTCTTACCGGAATCCCCGTCCGGTCTGATGTTGCCATGACGGGAGAGATCACGCTCAGGGGAAGGGTGCTTCCCATCGGAGGGCTCCGCGAGAAGTCCCTGGCAGCTCTCAGATCGAAGATCTACACGGTTATCGCTCCCGTTCAGAACGAAAAAGACCTGGACGAAATCCCGAAACATATATGCCGAAGACTGGAGTTCAAGTTCGTCAAACACATGGACGAGGTCCTCGACATTGCTTTGAAAAGGGACGCTGCCGAACCCGCGGAAGAAAAGATCAAACCCCCAGCTGGCAGCAAGAGAAGGGCGAAAAGCACGCCGCTGCCAGCAGGCCGATCAGGAGGAAACGCTCGGAAAGGGGCGTCGAAGGGTAGTATCCAGCATTAGTTTGCGTTCGCACGGGCGTCTGATACTAAGTCGCTTTCAAAGAAGTAATCTGGTGGAAGCTTCTTTGCACAAAGCAGTTCCCCCCGAGCTTACTCTTTTGAACGCGCATTTCTATGAACCGGCAGACGCCTGCGATCCTTCGCGATACGTCGTACTCGCCGTTAGCAGCAATGGACTACCTTACTCTTACATATCTAGTCGTAATGGCGCTTGGCCTTTTGTGGGTTGTGTACCGGATCATCCATTATGTCCACTCTCAGGGGGAGAGGGAATTCGGCTCGATGGGGACCATGTCCGAAGAGGAATTCAAGGCGTACATCGATGCATTACGACAAAAGAGCCACACCCATGATGAGGCTTCTCGTTCCGGTCTCAAGTGAATGAGCGACTCCAACCGAAGATCATCCTAGGGGTTTGTCACAGAATAACCATGACGTTTCAGCGCTGTTGAGGCGTATTGTACGGGCGTAACATGCCGAGACCCTGCCACCGCGGGGTTCGCAAGGTTCACACATTTGTTGTGTGACAGATCCTAACTCTCACAGATATCAAGCCACAGGGAATCATGAACGTGAAAGTGCACGGCTTCCTTTCTCTTCATGCCAGGCATGCGCCTGGGAATGGTTTCCTGTCACTGTCGGGCCTTCCCTGAAAGCGCAAACTGTCCTCCCATCTTGATCTCTCCCACCTTGTCCTCGGCCTGTTTCGAGGCGGTCATCATGTTTTCTTCTATTTCGGCCCGCAGCTTCTCGTAGTCATCTTTCCCCAGTCCCGCGGGGACAAAAGAAGGTTTTCCAAAAGCCATCACAACGGTACTGAACGGAAGCGGAAGGATCATGCTGTCCCACGACCGGAACTGGATTTGACGCGTACACCAGCTTACCAGCGGCACAACCGGTTGTCCGGTGTCGCGGGCGACTATGACCGTCCCGATCTTTACCTTGCGGGCGGGTCCCCGGGGAGCATCCACAGCCAATCCTGAACAGTAGTTCCGTTCTGTGACAGTGTCAATCATTTCGGCCAGGGCCTCTTTGCCGCCCTTCGAGGACGACCCTCTGACCGTGTCGTATCCCCATCGCCTCAGACATCTGTCGATCAGTTCGCCGTCCCAGGAACGGCTGACCATGACCACTCCGGGGTAACGACGGCAATAGTACACCGGGAAAAGCATCGTCCCGTGGAATACCGCGCAGGTGAAAGGCTGTTTGTGGCAGACTTGCTCTTCGTATTCTCTGTTGAGGAAGATAGTCCGCGACGTGAGATCTACCAGTCTGAAATAGAATGTCACGAGACGCGGGACCAGGAAGAGTACCAGCCTAAACCAGAGAGTGTTTCCCTTTTCTTTTTTCTTGTCATTCGTTGCCAAGATTTGTCCCTTGAGCGCCCTTCGCCATGGATTGGCCCAGACCTTACCAGAAAGGGCCGCACCAGACAACACCAAGTGAAGGCTGTCAGCCACCAGTCACTGACGCGGGGGAGGTCCTTCGACTCCTGTCATTTCGACGAGTGAAACTACAAAGCAATCCCGTTACCTTTAAGTTTGGAAGATTCCTTTACTTCGCACACGATGACATGCCCGACCGGAGCGTCTCACCCCATTTGGGTGAAAGCATACTGCCGCCCATATTAGTTCAGGCCTCGGGTGACGGTTGTTCCAAAGCCTGCAGAGCCTCCTCAACCGCCTCACGAACGTCCGCATCGGGGTCGCCGGATGCTCTCAATAAATGCGGAACAGCCTCGCGATTGCCTATTTTCCCCAGAAGTTCGGCAGTGTCTCCGCGCAGACCCACCTCTTCAGAAAAAAGCAGATCGCTCAGTTTCTCGACCAATGGGTCAAGAACTCTCGGATTCCTGGTGAGGGCCTCCTCCATAGTCACCAGCGCGCCCATGCGGACAGAGAATTCTTTGGACAGGTATATCGGCAGTATTGCATCAGGCCTGTCCTGAGAGCAGAGAAGGTCCGCCGCGTCTTCGGCGCGTCCGGCTCTTATCATGGAGTCTATAATAGAGGTGAGATCATCACCGGAGCAGGCCTTGAGAAGCTGCTCAGCCAATGTTTCCACTCCAATTCTGCCCACCAGGGTCAGTCCATCGTTGATGATAACAGTCGGGGTGGATTTAACTTTGAACCGTTCAGTAAAGTCCGAGAAATGGAGTGCGTCTACAACAATTAATGATATCGCTTTGTTGTGCACAGCGAGTGACAAGCCGGCCCTTACCGTTTCAGGGCAATGGGGGCAAGCCGGTGCAATCAGTATAAGAAGGCTTGCGGGAACGTTGAGCCTCACCAGGGGCTCTACCATGCCGAACCTGGGAGCGGGCTGGCTCTTGCCCAACCACTGAACCACATCCAGGAAAGGTGAGAGCTCAGGGCCCTCCGGTGCTGCAAAATAATGAATATTGCCTCCCGTGCCGTCGGACAGGGTCAAAGAAGGCTTGCCCACAATGACTGATCCGCTGCCCGGTTCCAACTTTATTTGGCTCAGTGTGACGCCGTCAATTTGCCGGGCAATGTTCACAAGGTTGTGTTCAAAGGGGCTGTCAGTGCCCGTCTCGTTGAGGAGAAGCAGCACGGTGCCGCGCAAACCTGCGCTCACCGCCTGAACTCGCATCAGGTCCTGATCTGAAAGCAATGTTTTCTCCTGAATTAAATAAGGTTGTCCCGCACGACGTAGCACAGTGCGTGCATGGGACTCTTTGATTGCGCACTGGGGTGGCTTTTTCGGTTGCAGGCCTGCGGAAACTCAATCATGACACGACACTCTCGCCGCCGCTCTGCCATGCCCACCATACACAAGTCAAGGCACGGAAGAGACAGATATTCTCAGGCCTGGGGAATCCCGTTATCTTCGTGGTCGTATCGCTGTGCTCGGCAGCGAGTCAGTCCCCTTACCTGTAACCGGGAACGAAAATTACCGAGGTACGGCCTGCGTCCGGTCCCAAGACGTACGGAGAATCTTCCACACCTCGCAGCGGGGCAGGGAGAAAACTCCAAAAATAATCCCCCACGGCGCTCAAGCCGAGCAGAGCCTGAGGAACGGCTCCGTCGTACCCAGGGGGCAGCTGTCCGCTAGACTGCGCCTGCTGCCTGGTGGGCGTCGAGTAAACGGGTTGCCCGTATGCGTTGTAAGGTCCCAGATAGGAGTGATCGTAGACCTCGGTCCCGCTTTGGACAGGAGCGGCGGGCAACTTAGTAGCGCCCATTGGCATGGACCCGGGCGGATAGTACTGAACTGCGGGGCCGGGAGGCATCGCGTTGTACGGCATCGGGGCCTGCGCAGACGCGCAATGAACACCGGCCAAGGCGATCAAGCCCACAAAGGCAACAATCGTCTTCATGATTGCACCTCGACAGAGATCTCGTCATCTTATGTTTTTACCATAACCAAGGGAAAAAATAAAGGTGTTTCACGCTTGACAGAACAGTTAGGAATATGAAATAATTATGCACTTTGACATCTAGCGGAGGTTCATTCGATGATGAAAATGGCGAAGATCACTATTTGTGCCATTGCTGTTGTCGCCATCGGGATGCCCACTATTGCTGTCAGCGCATCCGACAACTGGTGCTCTCCTTCCGGCGTGGCCGGTTCGGTGTACCGTGGAGGCGCCTCTTTGGCAGAGCGGACGGAAGGTCTGTGCACTGGGATTCTCAAGACAACGTTCGGCTTCTTCAATCCCTGTCTGGACCTGGTCAAGGGCTGCACCAACGTAGTGCTGGCACCGATAGAGAGGCCGTTCGCAGCAATCGAGTGGGTGACCGGAAGCAAGCCCAAACAAGCCAAGAAGGCATCGAAGGTCCCTGTGCCCAAGAAACCTGAGATGCCCGCCAAGTGATCCTTCCTGCATAGAGCACGGGCGGACTGTCTTGAACAGAGAGAACCGCCAGGCTCCGACGGCTTTGCCGCAACTCTTTCATGGGGGTCGGCCGGGGTGACGCATCCGAGCTAGGGGAAAACGGGGTATTTGACTCGGGATGCCCGGCCGATCGGAGGGTGTATGATAAGAGGAATAGCTCTGCTTGCACTGCTGGTGCTGGTGCAGGTGGTTCCGGACCAGGCCCGCGCCTCGACTACTGTTCATCCCAACGCGATGTCGATTTGCGCCGTAATTATCAGCGAGCTGACCGAAGGTAAAGTGACCGGCGAAAAAGCTAAAGAAATAGCCCTCGCAATCGCGCAAGCAGGCAATCGGCATTTCGGCAAGGTCACCTGCGGGGATATGTGGCTGTACATGGCTATAGTCCATGTAGAGAGCGGCTTCAGAAACAATGTGGTGAACCAGTACAATTGCAGGGGGATGTTTCAGGTTCACGCTCCGTCGTGGGCGAGGAAGTTCGGAGTCAAATATACAGACCTGCTCGACTTGCGAACCAACGCTGAAATAGGGATTCAAGTCTTCAAGTACTACTTGGAAACCTACAAGACCCTGGTGCCAGCCCTTTCGGCTTACAACAGCGACCATCCCAAGGCCGCCACAGGATATGCCCGGGCTGTTCTGGGCACACGGAAAAAGATCAAGAAGCGCTATACCCAGCTCTACAAGGCCTTCAGACTCAGCAAGACAATTG
>Ga0172371_10009791_pt1 | contig 13098 bp, 11 predicted proteins | sample Lak12m_FD_114543 | JGI IMG/M metagenome (GOLD analysis project Ga0172371, IMG submission 114543) | Freshwater microbial communities from Kabuno Bay, South-Kivu, Congo - kab_022012_12m | ecosystem: Environmental > Aquatic > Freshwater > Lake | place: Democratic Republic of the Congo: South-Kivu... | reverse complement strand
TTGATGATGCTGGCTTACAATCTTTTTCTGCTGTTCAAAATGGACTTTGCAAATGGAACGGAATACCGGCAGCAAATCAAAACCTTTCGCTTGAAGTACATATTTCTGGCCGGGAAGATCATCCGAACAGCCAGAAGCGTGATCATGAAGCTTTCTAAAAAATATCCTTATCAAGAGGTGTATGAGCAAAGCTTTCCCTAAAGGAACGCCCAAAATAGAGCCTCACTCTGTTTTTGTATTTAAGTCGGGCTTTGAAGAGCCAATCCTAACGCCTGATTTTATGAAAATAATCGCTAAAAATGAACCTAAATGGAGATAATGATGCTACAATCTAATGAGTTCAGTCACAACTAGCAATCAGGAAGGATGAAAATGGTAAGAAATTTGTCAGGCGTGGAATTTCGGTCTTTTTAAAGATCCTTTACAATAAATTTCTTTAGAAAATACCTTGGACTAATATTTTTTAACATTATCAATGGTGGTTTCAACGATTTAGTGCAACGGATGAGGAGCTAAAATCATTCGTATGCAAAAGGACAACTACAAAAGACTAGTGATACAAGAACGAGAAAATATCAGCCGAGGACTGGCACAGAAGAAAACAATGCGGGCAATAGCCATGGAAATCAACCGCTCAGCCAGTACCATAAGCCGGGAGATAAAGCGGAACAGCGGAAAGAGCGGGTACCGGGCATTTTCAGCCAGCCAGAGAGCAAAAACGGCAGCTGCATCAAGGAGGGAAGGCAAGAGCAAGATAGCGCAGCTGGAACCACTGCGAAGATACGTGCTGGAGAAACTGATTGAAGAATGGTCACCAGAAGAGATATGCACCCGGATCAAAATAGAGTATTCTTGGGATATGGCCATGCAAATCTCCCATGAAGCGATTTATCAATACATCTATGTGCTTCCGAGAGGAGAGCTAAAACAAAGGTTGGTCAAGGCACTACGCCAAGCAATAGAAAGGGTGTGAAAACATGAAAGAATCTCGTTCCTATCTCGTTGGAATATCCGAAATCAACTCAAAAGACACCAGTCTAATTAAAGGTGCTGTCATGGAGTGTCTTTCCGATTGTACGGTGAAGGGGGGCGAATTCGTTCCTTTACACTTTGGTATCAGCGCATTCGACGATGATTCCAGGGCTCTATTTGATATACCTGAAGTCCGTGCTTGGGCAGAGCAACTTTACATCGTTTGTCCCTTCATCCTTGCTATCGTTGATTCGCCGACAATGAAGTGGCTTGTCCCATGTATTGCCGACATCGAGATTATTGAGAGAAAGAAAAAAGCAACATCATGGAAGATGAATCCTAAAACAGAAGAACAGTTTATCGCACATGTACTCCATGCACGGGATACAGTGTTCAAGAGCATTGCGAAGTCAGAGGAAGAACACGTACGTCTATGTGCAGAACACACTCAACGATATAACTCGATTTGGTCTGCTTGAAAAATGACTTGAATTCCGCAAACAGTGTTTTTGAGTTGGTAAAGGTTGCCTTTCAGTTACGGTGTTTTGATAGTCATGTTTGTTGGTTATTACCAAAGGCTGTGTTGTGTCCAAAAATTTGTCGGGTTGGCGACGGTCTCTTTTTCAGTCAGCGAGTCTGGCAATATTGTTTTCTAGGTGGATGATGATGTGGATAAAAGAGACGCACAATCTACCTTTTGCGAATAATACTTTGCTTTAAATCATTCATTTATTCAATTTATTGGAAAAAATGAATTCGAGGTAAATATTCTTAAGGCCTATAATACAAAGAAAAATTTTCAAAAAACAAGATGACTATAAGTAGTAATTAGTTCTTATTTGGGGTTAAATCTTCTGACTTCATAAAGAAAACCTCTCTGCCTGTCTTTTTTTCGCATGGGGAGTGGCGGATCTCTGGGTTACCTTTTATCCCGATCCTGACATTGAGTCCACACTCAGGGCATACCCAACGGTGCAGGGATGACCTGCCCTTTCTCTTTTCCCCATGGGTTTCTTGATACCATTTGAACCAATCTTTTTTCATTGCCTCCGGCTTTTCTGAAAGATCTGGTGGTTGAATGCCCAATTCTTTCATTAACAACGCAAATGAGCCGTCTGCCAATTTGGTATGGCAACCCATTCCGGGCATGGGATGTAAGCCTAGAGATTCGCACTTTTCAACAAATTCTTTGTTATGGTAGACCTTCCCTGGTTTGACCGGGTCCTTGCCGAAGTTTTGTTGCCAAAGATGAACTTGCTCATGAAGCAAGGTTTCCAATTGAGCCCATTTTCCAAATCTCCATTGAACTATTTTTTTTCCATTCTCTTCTTTGACTTCATATTGCTCAGTGTTCATCGTTATTTCGTAAAGGAGTCCCTGGGGATTGCGAGTGAGACGATAAGCAGCGAGCGTGTTTTGATTGCGAAGGTTTTCAAAAGAGATGACAGGGTCGGGTAGCCTTCTCCTATCGGTCAACAGAATTGAATCCAGGAACCGATCCTTGAAGAGCGCTGCCATCCGATATAGGTATTTGGCTTCCTCCGTGAATAACCAATCCCTTGCGGTTTCAGCATTTCGTTGAACTTCCTTTTGTGGATCAAGAGATTCCACTAATTTGTCATTATGAGTATTTGGTAAAATTTCCCCCATTTTTAAAATCCTTGTTCTTATTTTTTCATACTTTAAAAACAAAATCAACCACTTCTTGTGAAGGTTGCTTTTTCTAAATATTTCTGATAAGGTGGCGAAAATTAAAGATATATGAAAAACGACTTTTCATTACCGAATTTAAATCAATTGATTGTTCCGATTCTCGTTGATCTTTATTCGTGGATCAAGAAAGGCTTACAGAAGATATCTAAGACAGGTATGTATGAAGTTCTAGCTTATGAAATCACACTAGAAATTTTGGATTCAAAAGGGAGGCATGCTCTAGTAAAAAAGACTGAGGAAGTTAGATTCCTCCAGGACAACATTATCGCTTTTCAAGATCAAGCCTGGGGAGCAGGGAAAATTCTCTTGAATTACATGTGCAGTCCTGGAATTCCCGTAGACTTTTACCCATTAGGACATAAAACACAAATATTAATATCGCTAAAGGAAGTAAAAAATTTAGGTGATGTAATCAAGTTTAATATTCAATGGGAAATAAAAAATGGCTTTCTCAAGCCAGTTGGGTTTTGGGCGACCGATGTTAACCATTCCACAAAATCAATAAGGGTGAACATTATTTTCCCAAGAGATAGACCACCCAGGAAAATAATGACAATTGAGATGAATTCTCAAAGAAATGCTAATTTGGATATGAATTCCCTTATCCAACTACCGGATAATAAATGGCAAATAACTTGGGTAAAAAAAATTCCCAAGGTAAATGAGCACTATCTTATTAAATGGGTATGGTGAAGGTTAGGTACCGGAGCCACCCATGGAGACCTCCTGAAGGAATATTTGAAAACATTATAACCGCATGAGGAACTAATGTCAAGAGGTCTTTCGTTTTCGCCCTGGTTTCCTTTCTTGATTTAGATATTTATTAATTTCTTCTATTGTTGTTATCCAATCCCGACCAATTTTTTTCCCTTGAATTTTTCCTTTGTAAAGTAACAGCCGAATATGCCTGGTGGTGAAACCTGTATAAAGGGCAGCTTCTTCCATACCAATTAGATTCGCGAAGGGATCAGAAACCATGAATTTATTATAGTGTTTGAAAACTTGTTTGTATCCACTGATAGGTTCTGATATATAATCTTTTTATGGGATCAAATTATCTGATATCTGTTGCTAAAGCTGCGGAAATCCTTGGTTGTACCAAGAGTTATGTCCAGCGGTTGATAACACAAAGAAGGTTGGGCGCTGAGCTTCAGGATGCTCCGGTGAAATATTATTTGATTGATCCGCTGACCGTAGAAAAATATAAAAACTCACCAAAAAACAAAGGCGGAAGACCACGAAAAAATAACTAACACGCTTCTATTTTTTCATTTTTACTATTCACTGTGAGGTAAGTGTGGCAATTAAAAAATCAGAACTCTATTCTTCTCTCTGGAAAAGCTGCGACGAGTTGCGTGGGGGTATGGATGCCAGCCAATACAAGGATTATGTCCTTTTCCTATTGTTTCTGAAATATATAAGTGATAAATATGCAGGTAAACCATACGCACCGATAAAAATTCCTGAGGGTGCAAGTTTTAAAGATCTTGTGAATCTGAAAGGTAAGTCTGACATTGGCGACCAGATAAACAAGAAAATTGTTGCACCTCTCACGGACGTTAATGATCAGCTATCTCGCGCAGACTTTCCTGATTTCGATGACCCAGCAAAGTTGGGGGATGGCAAAGAAAAGGTCGACCGGTTAACAAACCTAGTCGCAATCTTTGAAGATAAAAATCTAGACTTCTCCAAGAACCGCGCTGAGGATGACGACATCCTGGGTGATGCATACGAATATCTGATGCGCAACTTTGCTACGGAAAGCGGAAAAAGCAAAGGACAATTCTATACGCCAGCCGAAGTAAGCCGCGTAATTGCTAAAGTGATAGGGATAAGAGAAGCTAAAACCAGCGCGGAAACGAGCGTATATGATCCCACGTGTGGATCGGGATCACTGCTTCTAAAAGTAGGTGCAGAAGCAAGAACACCAGTAACACTGAATGGGCAAGAAAAGGACCAGGCAACTAGCGGTTTGGCGCGTATGAACATGATCCTGCATGGCAATGCGACCGCCGAGGTAGCACAGGGGAATACTTTAACAACACCGAAATTCAAAGAAGGAGATTCCCTCAAGCAATTTGACTTTGTGGTTGCCAATCCACCATTCTCGGACAAAAGCTGGAGTAATGGCTTAGATCCGGAAAATGACCCTTATGGACGCTTTGAAGCAATTGGGATTCCGCCAAAACGGCAGGGAGATTATGCTTACCTGCTGCATATCGTCCGTTCTTTGAAAAGTACCGGGAAAGGAGCGTGCATCCTTCCGCATGGTGTGCTTTTCCGTGGGAATGCGGAGGGAGTGATACGTAAGGCGCTGATCAGAAAGGGATACATCAAAGGGATAATCGGGCTGCCGCCTAACCTTTTCTATGGCACAGGGATTCCCGCCTGCATTGTGGTTCTTGACAAGCAGGATGCGCATGCGCGTAAGGGTATCTTCATGATCGACGCGAGCAATGGTTTCATGAAGGACGGGGCTAAAAACCGCTTGAGGGCGCGTGATATCCATAAAATTGTGGATACCTTCACTAGGCAGGTGGAAATTGATAAATATTCCCGTATGGTATCTTTTGATGAGATTGAGCAAAATGAATTTAACCTGAACATCCCGCGCTATATTGACAACCAGGAAGAAGAAGATACCCATGACATTGCCGGTCATCTTTATGGTGGCATTCCACAAGCGGATATTGAGGCACTGGGGAGATACTGGAAAGTATTTCCCGAGTTAAAGGAAACGCTTTTCAAGCCGAATCGATCCGGGTATATAGACTTGTCTATTGACCCTAAAGACATTCACAGCACGATCGTTAACTATCCAGAATTCAAAGCTTTCACCGAGGGGATGAACGCACATTTCCAGAAATGGCAAGACAAAATGGTTCCCAAGTTGGGAGGCTTGGATGTGGGCATCAAACCAAAGGAATTGATCGTGGAGATATCTGAGGACCTGCTTGCTTATTATAGCGGCCAGCTTCTGGTAGATCCGTATGCCATCTACCAGCACTTGATGGATTACTGGGACGAGGTCATGCAGGATGATTGCTATCTCATAGCAACAGATGGTTGGAAAGCGGAAACATACCGCATCATTGAAACTGACAAAAATGGAAAAGAAAAGGATAAAGGTTGGGCTTGTGATCTTGTTCCCCGTGAACTAATCATCGCAGCATATTTCTCAGAAGAACAGGCAGAAATTGACCGAGTAAATGAAGTACTCGAAGAAACCGCATCACAAAAGCAAGAATTAGAGGAAGAACAAAATAGCGATGAAGGCGTGTTCTATGGTTTTAAAAAGATCAACAAAGGCACAGTTAAAACATGTTTAAAAGAATTAGATCCAGGCACAGACGATGATGAGGAAATTCAAATATTAGATGAATGGCTCAATCTCTTTGATGAAGAAAGCAGTTTAAAAAAAGATATAAAAATTCTTGAAATCAGCTTGGATTTGAAATCTTTGGAATATTACCCAAAGTTGACTGAAAAGGAAATAAAGGATCTAGTCATTATTAATAAATGGATATTTGAATTAAATAATCGTATTAATAATAACATCCAAGATCTTGTAATAAAAATTACACGCCGTTTACAGGAATTGTTTGATCGATATGGTAGCACTCTACCAGAATTGGATAATCATTTGAAAATATTGGAAACGAAAGTAAAACAAGGTTTATCAAAGATGGGGTTTAAGATATAAGAAGATGGATAAAAGTAGGCTTGAACAAGAGGACTGGGTATTAAAGAAACTTGAAAATACAGCCACATTAAAAGCTCGTATAGGTTGGCAGGGATTAACTACAAAGGAATATCTTGACAGTGGTGATTATTACCTTGTAACAGGTACTGATTTTAAGGATGGTTTAATTGAATGGAAAAGCTGTAGTTATGTTGATGAAAAAAGATATCAACAGGATAAAAACATTCAACTGAAAATAAATGATGTTCTAGTTACAAAAGATGGCACTATTGGAAAAGTAGCATTCATAAATAAATTACCAAAACTAGCCACTTTAAATAGCGGTGTTTTTGTTATCCGCCCAATTAACGAGTCTTTTTACCCAAAGTTTTTTTATTATATTCTATCCTCGCAAAGATTTATCACATTTCTAAACCATTTAAGTGCTGGTTCAACAATTAATCACTTATATCAAAGAGATTTCATAAAATTTGAATATAAAACTCCACCAAACATTGATGATCAAAAAAGAATTGCTGACGTATTAGCTGATATTGATGAATTGATCCGATCAATAGACAAACTGTTAGAAAAAAAGCAGCAGATCAAGCAGGGGGTGATGCAGGAATTGCTCACCGGAAAAAGGAGGCTGCCAGGATTTTCTGATAAGTGGAAATACACATCTCTCGATTGGTATGCTACGAAAGATAAGAATTCAATCGTTGATGGTCCTTTTGGAAGCCAGATGAAGGTTTCCGATTTTCAAAGGGAGGGTGTTCCGGTAATTGAAATGGAGGATTTAAATGATTCGGTGATTAATCCATCTATAGAAAGAAAGATTTCCGAGGAAAAATTTATTCAACTTAAGCGAAGTAGTGTTTATCCTAATGACATAATTATTTCCAAGACTGGAAGTCTTGGTTATTTAGGAATTATTCCAAATTCAATTAATAAAGCAATAATAACAAGTCGTCTTGCAAAAATATCTTTAGATATCAATAAAGCTAATATAAGTTTCATTTTTCAATATTTATTAAAGCACCGGAATGATAAATATTGGGAATCTGTATCACAGGGGGGAACAATGCAGATTCTTAGTATTTCTATGTTGAAAAATGCCCCTATCCCAAATTTATCACTTACCGAGCAATGCGCAATTGCAGAAATCTTAGATGATATTGATCAAGAAATAATCCATACAAAAATGTTATTAAACAAATATGAATTAATAAAAATTAACATGATGCAAGAATTATTATCGGGGAGGATTAGACTGGTATGACATCCATCGGCACTCCTGAAAGAACAACTCAAGATCGGATAATCAAACTATTCACAAATGAACTGGGATTCCTTTTTCTCGGTGACCGCAGCGATTTTGCCAATAGCAACATCTGGGAAGAACACTTAATTGCATGGCTAAAGAAAAACGATTATTCTGATGCACATATTAAGCGGGCATTAGAAGCATTGCACCGCGCAGCAAACAATCATCATCGTTCACTTTATACTAACAACCAGGCAGTATATCAATTACTGCGATATGGGGTTTCGGTGAAGGCAGAAGCAGGTGAGGTGTATGAAACGATACATTTCATCAACTGGGATAACCCTGAAGAAAATGATTTCACTATCGCTGAAGAGGTGACCCTCAAAGGCGGGTATGAACGCCGGCCAGATCTGGTAATGTATGTGAACGGGATCGCAATTGGTGTTATCGAATTAAAGAATAGCCGCGTGAGCATCGGGGACGGTATCCGCCAGAACCTCTCAAATCAATTACCCGAATTCAACGAGTGGTTCTTCAGTACAGTCCAATTCCTGTTTGCAGGAAATGATAGCGAAGGTTTAAAGTACGGCACGATAAAAACAGAAGAAAAATATTATATGAATTGGAAAGAAGATGAACAGGACAACTCACGCTTCAAGCTCGATAAATACTTGCTGAAAATCTGCAATAAAACGCGTTTGATCGAACTGATGCATGACTTTATTCTATTTGATGGTGGTATTAAAAAAATCCCACGGCCTCACCAGTATTTTGCGGTCAAAGCTGCCCAGGATTTCATGCGCAGGAAAGAGGGCGGTATCATCTGGCATACACAGGGGAGCGGGAAGAGCATCGTGATGGTATACCTGGCGCAATGGATCCTGGAAAACAATCCGCATGCACGTGTCGCCATCATTACCGACCGAGATGAACTGGACAAACAAATCGAAGGGGTTTTCACCAATATTGGTGAAAGTATTCACCGCACCCGCAGCAGCCGTGACCTGATGCGAAAGCTGGGGAGGGCAAAACCGCGTCTGTTATGCTCGTTGATTCATAAATTTGGCGCTCAGGATATCGAAGATTTTGAAGCGTATGTTAATGAGATGGAAAGCCAGCCCAGCCCTACTGTTGGCGAAGTATTCGTGTTTGTAGATGAATGCCACCGCACGCAAAGCAATAAACTGCACCGCTTAATGCGGGCAACGATGCCAAACGCAGTCTTCATAGGGTTCACAGGTACGCCTCTATTAAAAAAAGATAGTAAAACCAGCCTGGAGGTATTTGGGCGATACATTCATACTTACAAATTCAATGAAGGCGTGGAAGACGGCGTTATCCTGGATCTGATCTATGAGGCACGTGATATTGACCAGCACTTGAGCTCGCCTGAAAAAGTAGATGCCTGGTTCGAAGCCAAGACACGCGGGTTGAACGAATGGCAAAAAGATGAGCTAATGAAGAAGTGGGGTAACATGCAGCAAGTGCTCAGTTCACGTCCGCGCATGGAAAAAATCGTTAGTGATATCGTTTTCGATTTCAGCGTAAAGCCGCGCTTATCCAGTGAACGCGGTAACGCGATGCTGGTCGCATCAAGCATATATGAGGCGACCAAATATTTCACTCTGTTCCAAAATACAGTTTTTCGTGGCAAATGTGCATTGATCACGTCTTACAACCCATATGCTGGGGATGTAACACTTGAAGAAGTAGGTGCTAACACACAAACGGATAAGCAATTTATTTTTGATACATATAAAGAACTATTAATGGATGTTAATCCACAACCGAATAAATCTAAAACAGAAGTTTATGAAGATGGCTCAAAGAAGAAGTTTCTTGAAGAACCCGCCAATATGAAGCTTCTCGTTGTGGTGGATAAATTATTGACGGGGTTCGATGCACCACATTGCACGTATTTGTATATCGACAAATCGATGCAAGACCACGGGCTGTTTCAGGCGATATGCCGAGTCAACCGCCTGGATGATGAAGATAAGGACTTCGGTTACATCGTGGATTACAAAGACCTGTTCAAGAAAGTGGAAAACGCCGTCGCAGTGTATACATCTGAGCTGGACCACAGTGCAGGTGGATCTTCACCCGAAGTGTTGATCCAGGATCGCCTGAAGAAAGGAAAGGAGAGACTGGATAAAGCTATCGAAACACTAGCGTTACTTTGCGAGCCTGTTGAGCATCCGCAGGGAGAACTTGAGCATATCCATTATTTCTGTGGCAATACGGAAATCGCGACAGATCTTGAGGAGCGGGAACCAAGGCGGGTGATGCTGTATAAATCAACCGTGTCTTTAATCCGAGCCTATGCCAATATCGCTGATGAGCTGGAATTAGCCGGATACACACAGCAGGATATCGTTCGAATCAAGCGGTTGATGGATAAATACATCGATTTACGTGAGATCGTCCGCAGAGCGAGCGGGGAGACGATCGACTTGAAACCATATGAAGCAGATATGCGACACTTAATTGATACGTATATTGAGGCAGACGAGCCGCGCAAAATATCACCGTTCGACAATATTGGTTTGCTCGACCTGATCGTGAAAAGCGGCATTGCAAAAGCCATAGCAGAAAAGTTGAGTGGATTAAAAGGGAACAAAGAAGCAATTGCTGAAGCAATTATCAATAATGTTCGCAGAAAAATTATCAAAGAATTCCTAAATGATCCTGCCTTTTACGAGAAAATGTCAGCTTTATTACAAGAAGTGATCACCCTTCGCAAAGTAAAAGCAATTGAATATGAAGAATACCTTAAGCGCATTGTTGAGATTGCTATTAACACGCAAAACGGAAGAACGGATGACACCCCAAAAAAATTGAATTCACCTGGAAAGCGCGCATTATGGAACAACCTTGGCCAAAATGAGGAAATCGCACTTGAGGTTGATGAAGTAGTAAAACGAGTAAGACCTGATGATTGGCGGGGAAACCAAGCACGAGAGAATGTGATCAAAGCCGCTTTGTTTGAAATTTTGAAAAACGAGGACGAGGTCGAACGGATATTCAAGGTCATATATCAACAAACGGAATATTGATGAAAGAACAGATCGAAATCGGCGGTATGTCAGTGGATGTGGTATTCAAGGATATTAAGAATATTCATTTGAGCGTATACCCCCCCACCGGTCAGGTAAAAATATCTGCTCCTGAACGGATGGCCCTTGACACCATCCGCTTATATGCGATATCCAAGATAGATTGGATTAAGAAGCATCAGCGGCATTATCAGGAACAAGAACGAGAAACACCAAGGGAGTATATCGATCTGGAAAGCCATTATGTTTGGGGGCATCGTTACATATTAAATGTGGTTGAAAAAAATGCCATACCTTTTGTGGAATTGAAACACAATCGAATATTATTTTCCATTCGCCCTGGAAGTAGCCAACAGAAACGTGAGGAGGTGCTTTCAGCGTGGTATCGTGATGAAATAAGGAAAGAGGTGGACAGCTTGCTTGAAAGATGGGGACAAATTATTTCTGTTAAACCAAACCAGATTATTGTGCGGTCGATGAGAACAAAATGGGGAAGCTATAATCCGGACAGTAGGAACATCCTAATTAATACTGAATTAGCTAAGAAACCCAAGGTGTGCCTGGAGTATATATTGGTACATGAACTGCTGCATTTGATCGAGCGGCACCATAATGAGAGATTTATGTTGCTGATGGATAGCTATTTGCCGAACTGGAAATTTATTCGAGATGAATTGAATTCTTCACCATTGGGGCATGTGGAGTGGGGGTATTAGATACATCTTCATTGAGGGTATATGAAAAGAACAGATGACTGTAGAGAAGAGAACTTATACAATCGCTTGTTTTTTATGCAGATGTATTAGGTTTTTCAAGCGTGGTATTGGTAAAAATTGAAAAAGGGAGCGATAATGCTTTATAAAAGAGAATTGCAGATTCTCTTGCCGAAGCAAGAAAAGGAAATGAGAAAAATAATATACACTTGGGAGGAGAAGCAGATTTCCAGGTTAAGGTTTTCACTGATAGATACATGTTTTCAAAAATTATTATGAAAGAGGTTCCAATTAATAAATCAGATGGAGAAACTAAGGAATTGAAATCTCTTCTTGAGCGTCTTTTTGAATACTCAAAAAGAGGTTGGTTTATTTTTCCAGTTGGTCTCGACAAAAAGCCCCTGACCCCTCATGGATTTAAGGATGCGACAAATGAGATCAATGAAATCGAAAAATTATGGAAACACAAGAATGACGCTATTGGAGTGGACTGCGGGAGATCGGGTTTGGTCGTAATCGATCTGGACAACAAGCACGATAATAACGGATTGGAGTCATTCGAGAGGTTGCACATAAATCATAGCCAAGCCTTCCATTCGAGGACTCCCAGCGGGGGTCAACATCTGATCTTTAAAGACACGACCGGAGGCAAGATAAGGAACAGCGCATCGAAGATAGCCCCGGGTGTCGATGTTAGGGCGAATGGGGGCTATGTGATACTGTCACCAAGCAAGGTAAATGCAGGCGAGTATGTAGCCCTCGATGGGTGGGAGAGCAGAGAGCCGGGGAGGCTGCCGAAAAGGTTAGAAGATATATTGCTGGCGAACGCATCGGTTCGGAGGACTTTGAAGAACATAAGACCCTTCAAGGGAAATTTGAGCAAGCATGGTGAGATGCTGGTTAACAGCTACTTGAAGTATTCTCGCCCCGGCATGAGGAACCTGGTTGGATTTTGGCTAGCGTGCAAGTTGCGTGACGACGGAATCAATGAAAATGACGCGAAGACATTTATGATTGAATATGCAAGGCGTATAAAGCAAACTGCCGATGACCCATATACAGAATGGGAAGCATTGGCCTCATTACGAAGCGCATTCTCTTCGCATAATCGAACTGGTCAAATCTAATACTATATTAGGGAATTTGTCGTTTAAATACCCAGTTATCACTTGACGTAAAACCAGCATAATTTCCAGTCGTGGTTTTGGTGTCTTGAAATTCATTATTAGCATCAAGATAGTCACTACTCGGTTCAATACCAACCAATTCCCAACCGTCTGACCCTAGCTGATTTATAAAAACCTCCCATTCCTTTAAATTGAAATCAGTCGCAGAACCATTTTCATCTGAATACCACCATTGAGATCCTTTTGAAATGCGATTTTCCATACCGGTCATTTTGTCAATTGGACGTTCCCATTGCCGGTTTCGATGAATAATCTTGTATTCCCATTTGTTCATTACTGACCTCTTTTATTCATTTGCTATAAGAAGGGATATTAATAATATACACTAAATCTTTTCAGTTATTCGAATAATTCATTTGTAGATTCTAAAAGTAATATGATTTTGAGTCGCCTTCCCTGGTGCAAATCGGGTGCAATTCGGGTGCAATTGGGTGTGTAACCCATGGACTCAGTGGACGCAGTGGACGCCATGGACGCTCCACCCCCCATTTTTATGTACTGTATG
>Ga0172371_10009790_pt1 | contig 13099 bp, 13 predicted proteins | sample Lak12m_FD_114543 | JGI IMG/M metagenome (GOLD analysis project Ga0172371, IMG submission 114543) | Freshwater microbial communities from Kabuno Bay, South-Kivu, Congo - kab_022012_12m | ecosystem: Environmental > Aquatic > Freshwater > Lake | place: Democratic Republic of the Congo: South-Kivu... | reverse complement strand
TTCGACATTCCCTTTGCGGATCTTGTAGTGTACACAGACATTGCTGTCGCCGCGATCGGGGTGAAGAAGGATCGCGTCCGGGCGCATGGCGGTGACCGGGTCTGTGAGGATCGGGAGATCCTCGTACTCGACCTCGATCAATTTTACAGCGGCGTGGGCCTGGACCTCCGTTTGCGCGACGACGACCGCGACCTGGTCTCCAACGAAGCGGACGATGTCGCCGCCTGCTTTGTTCGAGTCGGGTCCGCATAAGACGGGCTGATCCGGGATCTGCAACCCGTATTCATTGACCGGCACATCCTTGGATGTATACACGGCAACGACACCGGGCGCAGCCTCCGCTTTGCCGGTATCGATCCGCTTTACGCGCGCATGTGGGCGCTCAGCAAAGAGTATCTGCATGTGTAACATGCCCTTCATGCTGAGATCGCCGGGGTAGGCGGTTTTCCCGGTAACTTTGCCGCGGGCATCGATACGGGGTATGGATCGGCCTATTGAGTGTGTGGCCATGGGTGTTTTTATCTCTTATATCGTCTGGTTTTGATATTGGGCGGCGGGATGTCTTTGGGCCCCCAACGCGGAGGGCCGACATAACGGTATATCAGGGAGTACAGTACGCCGAGAAAACCACCCAGAAAAAGCGTGTATATGAAGGTGGCAAGGGCTATGCCATAGAAATTCTCATATTGCGTGATTGGGGTGAAGAGGAAGACCAGCGCGGAGGATTTGCGTAAGAGGGCGGGCAGAATTGGATAGCCGAGCAGTTGATATGGAATATAAAGTTCGTTATCCAAAATGAAATCGATTGTGATAACGGCGGCGGCCCAGGACATGATGGGTACAAGGATCATCATCAGGCAGCCGATGCCGCGCCAGGCAGGGTGTTGTGGCCGCGCCTGTTTTACGGTCTGGCGACTCTGTGAATTGTATTTTGTCATCCTGTGCCTCCATGTCCCTGGGTTGCCTGTTTGACGGCGCTTGCATCTTCGATCGCCTGAATGATTTTGTAGTAACCGGTGCAGCGGCAGAGGTTTCCCGTAATTGCCTGTTCGATTTCATCCCGGGTTGGATTGGCTTTTTCCTCGAGCAATTTCGCGGCGGACATGAGAAAGCCCGGCGTGCAGTATCCGCATTGCACAGCGGCATCCTGGATAAAGGCCTCCTGCACGGGATGTAACTTTTTGCCGTCAGCCAGTCCTTCCACCGTGGTGATTTCGGCGCCGTGTGCGCGCGGCGCGGGAACCAGGCATGCCATCACAGCCTTGCCATCCAGGAAGACGGTACACGCGCCGCATTCACCTTCGGCGCAGCCTTCCTTTGTCCCGGTCAGGGCGCCTTCTTCGCGCAGCAGGCGAAGGAGCGTCTTGTCGTGCCCGCTTTTGAAAATGACCTTCCTGCCGTTGATCGTGGTTTCGATGGGTGTGGCGGGAAATTCCCGTGACACTTCGACAGCATTGTTCGAGTTATTCCTTCCCCAAAGAAGGATGGGATTGCTGGGCATCCCTTCGTGTTCGTTTCCGTCGCGAAGCGCCTGCAAACCGCGCTCGGTGCAAACGCGCACCATTTCCCTGCGATAGGCCGCGGAACCGCGGATATCATCAATGGGGCGGGACGCCTGCATGGTCAATTGTGCGGCCTGGGCGATATTCTTCCCGTTGAGTTTTTTTCCGGCCAGGAATTGTTCGGCCTCTTCCGCGTGGATGATGGTTGGGGCCACAGCCCCGAGGGTGATGGACGCCGATTTAACGGTATCCGCTTTCAGGCCGCGTGTTGAGCCTGTCGAAATATCCAGGATGACCGCCACATTTACAACGGAAATGGCCTGGGCGCGGCGCAATGCCAGTTTGATGAAGGTCCCACGCTGCGTGGAAGTCATCGCGGGAAAGGAAATATCCACCAGCATTTCGTCTGTCTGCATCACGGTTTTGCGGACGCCCGTGTAGAAATCCTTGAGGGGAAGGGTGCGTTCGCCGCGAACGGAAAGCAGGGTTATGCTTGCGCCAAGCGCCATCAGTGGGGTGATGGTGTCGTTTGCAGGGGAAGCCGTGATGAGGTTGCCTGCAACGGTGCCGCGGTTTCGGATTTGGGGAGCGCCCACTTCCCAGCACGCACGCGCCAGTGGATAGGCCCTTTCGCGTATCAACTTTGATGCGGCGCAGTGGTTGTGCGTGACGAGCGGACCAAGATGGACGACCTCGTCTTCGTCGAGAATGATCTGGTCGAGGTTGGGAATGCGCGTTACATCCACCAGGGTTTCAATGCCCTTACGGACGCCGCGTTCGAGTTCGAGGATAAGGTCGGTGGCTCCAGCCACAATGCGGGCGCCCGCCCCTCTTTCCGCCAGTGTCTTTACGACTTCATCCGTGGATGCTGCATTGATGTAATTGTGCCACATGGATATCAGGGCAGGGGCACAGGTTTGTGCTGCGCCCCTGAATTATTTACCTTCCGCTGCCTGTGAAGGCTTCGGATCGGCGGTCGTAGGTTTCGATGGCAAGACGCGCAAACCCGATGAGGTTGCGGATTGCGGCTGGCAGGGCGTTTTCATCCGCCAGGCTGGCTTCCACGTTATCCACCGCGCCTTTCAACTGATCGGCGAGGTCAAAGAACGCCAGATCGTATTGATACAACGCCAGAAGTTCATTTTCATTGATCTTCACTGCATCGAACAAACCGGAATAGCCGCGTGCCGCGGTTGTGATGCGGTCGATAAAGGTGCGCATCTGAATGGCCGCCTTTTCCATATCGTCCACATACGCGATCATGCCATTGCTGACAAGGTCGCTTTGCAGTTGCGATACGCGTTTCCATTGTTCCTCGAAGCGGAGCGCCACCGTATCGCGTACAAGCTTGTCTGCATCGCGGCGGTTCTGGCGTTCCACATACCCGCCGAAGCCGGGGATATAGCCCAGCAGTTTTTTGAGCGGGTCCACCTGGCCGGTCACTTTCTCAAAGAAATCAGTCATTTGTGCCTCCTGCCATAATATACGTAGGTTCACTTAAATGGCCTCACAGCCTGTACCATTATATCGTTTAATTCCAGTTATAATCAAGTTATCATTTTCAGATAGGAGTGGTACGAATGTCTCACACACTTAAGGAATTGCTTGGGCTGGTGGAAAACAGCCTGCATGTGGATGGAACTTCCGTCAAAGTGACGGATGCTGCGAAATTCAGGAGTCTTGTCGGCAAACTGGTCGAAACCTCGGCGCTCGGATCGGGCGACGCCGCGGGCTGGGCCCGTTACCTCGTCCGCGCGGCGGCTTTGGAATTGGGCATCATCCCCTCTTCAATTCACGAACTTTACATGGCGAGAGGCTGCGGGGATGCGCCCATGACGTTTACCGTCCCGGCTTTCAACTTGCGCGCTTTGTCCTACCACGCCGCGCGCGCCATGTTCCGGGCGGCGAAGAAAATCAACGCGGGCGCATTTATCTTTGAAATCGCCCGTTCCGAGAGCGGTTACACCGCACAGCGGCCCGCCGAATACGCGACGAACATCCTTGCCGCGGCTGTCGCGGAGGAATATTCGGGCGCCGTCTTTATTCAAGGCGACCATTTCCAGGTCTCGGCCAAGAAATATAACGCCGATGCGGAAGGCGAACTCAAGGCGGTACGCGATATAACCGTTGAAGCCATTAGCGCCGGCTTTTTCAACATCGATGTGGATACGTCCACGCTGGTGGATATCGACAAGCCGACTGTCCCTGAACAGCAGGTCTTGAATTATCAACTCTCGGCGCAGATGTCCGCTTTTGTGCGCCGGCATGAGCCCGCCGGCGTGACCATTTCCATTGGCGGTGAAATCGGCGAGGTGGGCGGACACAACTCGACCGAGGAGGAATTGCGCGCTTACATGGACGGTTACAACGCCGAGATGAAGAAACTTATGCCCGGCAAACCCGGCCTGAGCAAGATCAGCATCCAAACCGGCACATCGCACGGCGGCACGGTTCTGGCGGATGGGACCATCGCCAAAGTGAGCATTGACTTTGCCACCTTGCGCGATTTGAGCCGCGTGGCTCGCAAGGATTACAAGATGGGCGGAACCGTCCAGCACGGCGCGTCCACGGTTTCAGAGGAGAATTTCAACCAGTTCGTACATAATGAGGCGATCGAAGTGCACCTCGCGACCAACTTCATGACGATGTTCTACGACAATATCCCCGTTGATCTTCGCAGGGAAATGTACGCCTGGCTGGATGTCAACTCCGCTTCGGAGCGCAAGGCAGGCATGACGGATGAACAATTCTATTACAAGGCGCGCAAGAATGCAGTTGGGCCTTTCAAAGCCAAGGCCTACGCCCTGCCCGAGGAAGCGAAGGCAAAACTGGGCGCGGCCTGGGAGGCGCAATTCAGCCTGTTGTTCAACCTGCTTGGCATGAAGGACACGAAGCAGGTGGTCGAAAAATTTGTCAAGCCGGTGAAGATCATGCCGAAGATCGAAGATTATGTGAAGACTGAAACTGCCGCGGAAGATGTGAGCGACCTGGCAGATTGATTTGAAAATGTAAGCGAAGCCCCTGAAGGATGTAGACTTCAGGGGCTTTGTCATTGGATGGCTGTGTTTATTTTGGATATACTTCCAGGATATTTTTCCACATTGCATCCCGGTCGATGCGCAAAAAGATGAGCAGATCGCCAAGCGTGAACCGCTTTCGGATCAGCGAGGCATGCAGGAATGCGAACCTTGCCGTCTCCCCGGCGACAGGCGGGTTGAGTTGATTCCAGTTCAACGGCGCTTCCACCGCCCGAAGGATTTCGATCAATGTTTTGGGAGGGCGGGTCTCCTCCTGCAATCGTCCTCGAATGGACTGCCAATCGCGCAAAGCGGCTTCAAAATCATTTCGATGTGCATGCCAGGCCTCCAGTTTTTGGCGGTAATCCGACCAACATTCCGCGGCGACTTTGCCCGAGGGGTCGATCTTCGCAAATCCTGTTTCGATGCGCGCTTGCATGGATTCCGCCGAAGGGTGGCATGAGTCAACTTTAACGGAGGCAGGCTCGAAGTCCGAAAGGAAGCGGCGGTACATTTCCGCCCCGGCGATTGCGGCAAGCGCGGCCTGCGATCCGTGCGGCGCGAGCGGCTCATTTTTCATTTCCGCCTGCAAATCAATGACATGCGACATCACATGCTCGAACCCGGAGAGCGGGGTTGTGGCGTGCGAGAGCGACATTGCAAGACCGCCCAGGGAAATGATTTTTGCAAGCATGGACATGCCATTGGGATTCCCGCGGCGAATGTCGCCTGCATGACCGAACAGCAGCGCATCGAGCGGACCGAGGAGCCGGTTTGCCAGTTCGCTGTAGGTTTGGTCCAATCCCAGGCGATTCGCAAGAACCCAATCCGGCAGGCTGACAAATGCCGCAAGCATATCGCCCACGCCCGCGGCGGTCATTTGCCGGGGCGAGTCGCGCAGGGTTTCGAGATCGCAAATCAGCGCGTCGGGATAACGCGAATCGAGCGTGCGTTTTACGCCGTTCACAAAGGTCGGAGCCATGTTCGATGTGAATGCGCTGACGCTGTTTGCGGTTTGAAATACAACGAAGGGAATTTTCTGCGCGGTCTCCTGCTGGTAAAGATAACAGGCATGTTTGGCAACATCGGTGACGACGCCGGACCCAATGGAAAGAACCGCGCACCCATGACGGAGATGGGATTGCACATGTTTGATGCGCGCCATCTCCGTGTGCACCTGTCCGCTCGCGTCGGGATGCAGTACGATGGCCTGGGTTTGCCAGCCATCCTTTTGCAAGGTTTCCAGGTAAAGCGGTTTGAGGCCGTTGTCGCCGCGCCGCATGGGGGTTGAATCCATGACCGCGACGAGCGGGTTGTTTTTGTCCGCGCCAATCGATTCGAGAATCCCTGTCGTTTTGAACAACGCATTCGACTCAAACAGCATGTGCCTGATCGGCATGGATTCGCCGCGCGGATATCCGGGTAGTTTGCTGATGGCTTCCCAAAAACGTTGCCCGTCGGCGGGATCGTGGGGGAGATTCATGATTTCGCCTGTTTTTATGGTGTCGAACATCTTCCGTCGTTCGAGGCGTGAAAATCAGGGGTGACTCGAATCCAGGTAATCTGCGATGGCTTTTAGATTGGCAAAAACATAATCGGGCTTGAATTCGGAATTCGGCAAATCCTCCTGTTTTGTCTCTCCGCTCAGGACGAGACAGGTGGTGATTCCCGAAGTCTGGCCGAGCGCAATATCGGTGTAAAGCCGGTCGCCCACCATGGCCATTTCCTCGATGGGATATCCGTATTTCTGTGAGACCGCGTCCACGATCATGCGGTTGGGTTTGCCGATGACGAGATCCGGTTCGCGGCCGGTTGAGGCGCGCACGAAGGCGATCATCGCCCCCGTATCGGGCATGAAGCCGGTCTCGGTGGGGCAGTTGAAATCGGGATGCGTGGCGATGTATGGCAACCCGGCGCGGGCGAAGTCGCATAATTTCCATAACTTGTCATACGTGAGTGTCGTATCGAAGCCAAGTACGAGCAATTCGGGATTTTCGTCCGTGAGATGAAATCCATGCTGGCGGAATTCTTCCTCGAGCGCGGGAGTGCCGACGACGAAGACCTTCGCGGAGGGGTGTTCTTTTTTGAGATAAATGGAGGCCGCTTCGCCGGAGGTGAAGATTTTATCCTCGGTGACGGGCAGGCCGAGTCTTGTCACTTTTTTGGCGTAAAAATTTCGGTCTTTGGATGAATTGTTGGTGAGGAAGAGAAAGTCAATTCCCAATCGGGCAAGTGTGTCGATGAAATGGAGCGAACCGTCGAGCAATTTTTCGCCCAGGTTGAACGTGCCGTCCATGTCAAGCAGGAAACAGCGGGTGCGGAGGAGTTTGTTTTGCCGGGTCATCAGGTGTTATTTTACATTACAATCAGGCTTCGGTGGTCTCCCTGCTGTGTGTGGTTGGATAATTTACCATGTCAATTTACCGCCGAGCACGCCAGGAACGCGAAGAAAAGCCATTAAATCTTTGCGAACTTCGCGCTCTTCGCGGTTCAAAAACAAACCATACCAAATAGGGACACCATCCAGGCTTCGGAGTCTTTGTAAATGACATATAACGGAGGCTTGAACATGAAACCGGAGTTCATTTTGATGCTTACGTACAATGACAGCACGGTCAAGGATGCCCCGTCAATTTTTCGCGAATGCAGGGATCTGCCCATCGCACACTGGGGATTCAAGGATGTGGGCCTGCCGCCGGATGAAATGAAGGCGCTGGTGCGCGGGATGAAGTCCGCGGGGAAGACGGCGTATTTGGAAGTCGTCAGTCTTTCGGAGGAGGAAGGCTTGCGCGGGGCGAAGATCGCGGTGGATGCGGGGTTCGATGTATTGATGGGAACGGTCTATTTTGATTCGATTCGCGATTATTTGAAGGATAAGCCGGTCAAATATTATCCTTTTCCCGGTCACGTTTACAGCCATCCCAGCATTTTGGATGGCACGTTGGATGAAATTGTCTCCCACGCACTTTTTCTGGAAAGCAGGGGCGTGCAGGGTTTGGATTTGTTGACGTATCGTTATACCGGCCATGCGCCGACCCTGCTCAGGGAAGTGGTCAAGGCGGTGAAGGTGCCGGTCGTTTCGGCGGGTTCGATTGAATCCTACAAGCGCATCGCGGAAGTTTGGAAGACCGGCGCATGGGGCTTCACGATCGGGAGCGCATTGTTCGATAAAAAATTCGAGCCGAAAGGTTCGTTCAGGGAGAACGCGCGGGCGGTCAGCGACTGGCTTGAACGCGCCGGCGACGCCGAAGTGGAGAAGTGCCTGAAACTGTAAGCATCCGTTGTGAGTGGAGTGAAACGCAGGCGAAGACGGTATCCCGGCGGCTTGCATTTCGACTTCGCTCGACGCGAAAAACAAGGAGCAACCATGCCTCAATCCGACCAGGGTGTGACGTTCGACAGGTATATGCTCATTCCACGCGTGGCAATCTTCATACGGCGCGGCGATGAATATTTGCTCATCAAAGGCGCGCCAACCAAAAGGCTTTGGGCGAATAAATACAACTGTCTCGGCGGACACGTGGAGCGAGGCGAGGATGTGTTGGGTGCAGCTCGACGCGAGTTGAAGGAGGAAGCAGGCCTCGAAGCGGATTTGTGGCTGTGCGGCACGGTCGTTGTGGACGCGGGGGAAATCGGAATCTGTCTCTTCGTCTTTTGCGGGGAAAATGCCCGGGGTGAGAGCAAAGCCTCCAGTGAGGGAACAGTTGACTGGGTCCCGCGTGACCGGATGAGTGAGCTGCCGGTCGTGGAGGATGTGCCGATCCTCCTGTCGAGAATTAGCGCGATGAAGCGCGGTGATCCGCCTTTTTCAGCGCGGTCGTTTTATCAAAATGAAAAATTGACGATTGTGTTTGGGGAATAAAATCGGGCGGCTCGACGGCCGCCCGATTTTTACGGGATGCTGTAGGATTGCAGTTCGGTTGTGGATGTGTAGGCGGTGCCTCCGAAATCCCCGTTCTCGACGGATTTGACGAGGCCGACAGCAGGCGCGTACCAGAGAATGGTGGCGCCGCTGAATTTGACCGGAATATCCATGCCTTGAAATGAGGCGATAATATCGAAGTTTGATGCGGCCTGGACTTTCGTGGCGGTGAATGTGCCTGCGGGAACCGTGACGCTCTCCATGCCAATCTCCTGCATGTTCATCAAGACTATTCCATTGGATCGGGCGTTTTGATCGCCGGGCATTGCCATGGTGCCTTGCATCTTCATTTCATAAGCCCATTGCATTCCGGGGGTGACATTGACCGGGATGCTGACGCCCTTAATATCCGACGTGGTGAATTCAGCGGTCAGCCCCTGTGTGGTAATCCCGCCTGCGTTGCTCCCCCCCAAAGTGAGCGCCAATAATCCCTCGGGCTTACAGGTCCATTCCTGCGTTCGGGAAAGGCCTGTAAATTGGGAACTCAGCATAAATCCATTGGCGCGGACTTCGGTAATGGTATCGGTATACGAGAACGGCCCGGCGGGACTGCCGCTGCTTGCATATGTCCACGTTGCGCCTTGTTTGACCGGATAAAGCGGGTTTGCGCATGCATCCCCGGTGTTCAGGTCTGGCGCCCCGGTGGTGGGGGACCCGGCAGATGATGGACCCGGCACAGTGCTGCCAATGTCGCAAGCCAGCATTGTGACCAAAATAATGACAGGGAAAATAATGGCAGATACAAACTTTCGCTGCATTTCGAGTTCTCCGTATGGAATTGTTGATTTTATTGCCACTTTAAAAGCGATATGGTAAACGTGCTTCCCTTTCCCAACCGGCTTTCCACGTTTAAAGTTCCTTTATGCTGCTGGATCACCTGATTCGTAATCGCCAGGCCGAGACCCAACCCGTTGTACAGTTCATCGCCGTTTCTGTCGAGATGAAACACGCGCTCGAATAAACGCGCCTGGTCTTCATCTGCAATTCCAATGCCGTAATCCTGCACTGCGGCCTCCACACGGTTTCCGCGGGAGTTCAAATGGATTTCCACCTCGCCCCCCGGCGAACTGAATTTGATGGCATTGTCAACCAGGGCGGTAAATGCACGTTCGAGGGAGCGCGCGTCGCCGGATACCGAAGGCAGTTTTCGTTCGCTCTTGATGATGAGCCTGACTCGCCGTTCCTCGGCTTTCCTTTTGTATTTTTCAACGACCCCGTCCGCAACTTCCAGCAGATCCACTGCCTGAAACTCCGGCAGGACAAGTTCCATTTCCTGCAGGAACAGGATGTCATTTACCAGTGAAACAATCTGGTCGACATTGCGGGCGATTGTATCCACGGTTGATTTAACCTGGTCCGCGGAAAGCGCGCCCTTTTGCATGAAATGCAAATATCCGCTGGCGGTCATAAGCGGGGTACGGAGTTCGTGTGCAACGTTTGTGAGAAATTCCCGCCGCGCGAGGTCTTGTTCGGCAAGTTGCTGGTAGGCATGCGCCAGTTCCCCGGCGCGCATGCGCAAATCCTCGATTGCCATCTTGTCGTTGCTTCGCAGGCGGTTGCTGATCTCGCTGACCATGGCCATGGACACGCTGGGACTGCGTTTGAGCACGCGGTCAAACCCGTCTTTATCCAACTCCAGCACGACCACATCGGTTTTGGATGTGACGCTGGCCGCGCGCGGCGCGTTATGGATCAGGGCCATTTCCCCAAAAAAATCCCCGGCAGTCAGGGATTTTAACAGGCGCGTTTCAAAGTTGTTAATCACTTTTGTGACTTCAAAGTCACCTGCAAGGATCATGTAGAAGGTTTTCTCCACCGCATTCTCGCGGCAAAGAACGGTTTGGGCGGGGTAGTTCTTTACGCGGCAATTGGAGATAATCTCCTGGACCTCATCGGGCTTGATGCCGGGAAAGGCGCGGGGAATGATTTTTGCGGGAGCGCGGACGGTTGTCATGTGGACCTCATTGACGCATTTTAACATGCCAGAGTTTGGGCAGTTTCACCCATTCGGGCTAATATAGATTGGCAATTTTGTTAACTGCTGTTGCTCTTTACTCGACCCTGCCGGATGGCTTACGATTTATAACCGATCATTCTCAGAAAGTCCTTGCGCCATTTGACGCCCTCGTCATCCTCGATGCCTTCTGGCGAAAAACCGTCCACCACGCCGAGGATGCCGCGTCCCTGTTCGGTTTCGGCAACCAGCACCTCGGTCGGGTTGGCCGTCGCGCAAAAGATGCGCGCCACTTCCGGCACCGTCTTCACGGCGTTCAGGATGTTGATCGGAAAGAATCCCTGTCCCAGGAACAGAATGAACGAGTGTCCCGCCCCGATTGCCAGCGCGTTCCTCCTTGCCAGTTCGATCATTTCTTCGTCTGTCCCTGTCCAGCGCACGAGACATTTCCCGGATGCCTCGCAAAACGCAAGCCCGAATTTGATGCCCGGCACACATCCGACCAGGGTTTCGTGAATGTCTTCAACGGTCTTGATGAAATGGGATTGCCCGAGAATGAAATTTACATCCTCAGGCTTTTCGATTTTGACGATTTTCAGTTCCATGGGGTCTTCCTCCTGTTGAGTCTGGTAAAAGCAAAGACTGCTGTATTTTATTACGATTTCGTCGCGCTTGCGATTTATTCCTCACCTGTGTTACAAAAGGATTATTCTTCCAATCGGATGGACGACCATGAAAACAATTTCGCGCCTCTTTGTGTTGACCCTGCTCGTTTCCTTCCTGGCCCCGGCCTGCCAGCCCGCCCCAACGGCTTTGCCCACGCTTGCGCCGCTTCCGTCCATCCCCCCGGTATTTCCCACTTCGACGGTTTCACCAACCGAAGAGTTCCCATCCACTTCAACGCCGGCACCTCTCGCACCGAATTTTTCCCACATAGTGATCGTCGTTTTTGAAAACAAGGAATTTGGAACCGTGATCGGGAATCCGAAAATGGCGTATTTCAATATTTTAGCCAATTCGTATACTTTGTTGACCCGGCATTTTGCGACCACACATCCAAGCCTGCCAAATTACCTCTCCCTGATTGGCGGGGATACCTTTAATATAACCAGCAATTGCGAAGACTGTTTCATCGAAGCGCCCAGCCTGCCTGATTTGATCGAGAAAAGCGGGCGCACCTGGAAAACCTACCAGGATGACATGCCTGAGCCGTGTTTTGTGGGGAGTACGCTTCGATATGTGCAGAAACACAATCCCTTTATTTATTTCGACCCCATTCGCCTTGACGTCGAACGCTGCACCCGAAGCGTTGTGCCTCTCACGCAACTGGATGTGGATATTGCATCGAATTCACTTCCGAATTTCATCTTTATTACACCGGATATCTGCTATTCGTCCCACGATTGCGAACTCGAACTGGCGGATGACTGGCTTCATTCCCTGATGGACCAACTGGTGCCATTTTTGGACGCAAGCGGTGAGCCATATCTCATCATCATCACCTGGGATGAGGGCCAGGGCAATCACTCGTGCTGCGGCCTCCCTGAATCTGCCGGCGGACGGGTCGCGACCATCCTCGTCTCACCGCAGGTGAAGAACGGTTTTCAGGATGCCACGCCGTATTCGCACTATTCCATTCTAAAAACGATCGCAGAGGCCTGGGGGTTGCCCTATCTTGGTCATGCCGGGGACGCGGAGACAAATCTTATCGCCGCGCCGTGGAAGTAGATGCTTGGATCATGGTGCGCCGGGCGCGTTTAGCACAACCAATGCCCCAAATACCCAGGCAGTCTGGCCGGGCTGTCCGGGAATCTCCACCTGTATCCAGGCGCCGTCCTGGGTTTGGGTCAGGGCGGTTGCAGATTGTCCCGGTGTGAGCACGGCAACTACTGTTGAAGTCTCGGAAGGTTCCGCATACAGGTGGACATCCGATGTTCCTTGATTGGTAGCCGCCAGCGGGGTGGGAGCCGGTTGGGAAGTGGCTGTTTCCTGCGCGCCGAGGGTGGGGGTGGGCGGCGAGACGACCGTTAATCCCAGCAGGCGGGCATATTCGATGGCATATTGATTATGCTGCTGGCGGGCAATATCTGATCCCTGATTGAGCGAGGCCTGGTCTGCGCCGCCCAAAAATCCGATGAGGGTATTGATCACGGTATTCATGTGTGCCAGTTGGATTTGTTTTAGATTTACCAGGCAGGCGGGCACAATTTGATCTTCTGCATTGCGCCGGATCTCCTGCATGTCGGATATGACACTCGAGAGTTGGGCCTGCGGGGTGTTGGACGCCAGCAGGGAGGCGTCATCAAACTCCCGCATGAATTTGTGTACCTTGTTCACTTCCGATGGCAGGGACGCGGCCCCGCAAGGATCGGGTGTGGTCGTGACCGTGACCGTGGGCGGGGGAGGGGGAGGGGTTGAGGCGGCGCCTGCGCAGGCGGACAGAAAAAATGTGATTGTCACAAGGGCAAAAATCATGGTAGCGCCGCACTTAACCGTGGTGAGATTCTTTTGCCACGGACACTTGCACCGCACTCCCGAAGGACACACCTGCACCCACCGCAGGTGCGGTGTCGGGACGATGTGCGTTCGGTGCAGTGCAGGTGTTAGCACAGATTATCACGGATTTTTTTATGCCCAATCCGTGCAAATCCGTGAAATTCGTGGCTGATTCTTTAAGGCGCGGAGACTCCACGGTTTACCGGGG
>Ga0172371_10009789_pt1 | contig 13101 bp, 15 predicted proteins | sample Lak12m_FD_114543 | JGI IMG/M metagenome (GOLD analysis project Ga0172371, IMG submission 114543) | Freshwater microbial communities from Kabuno Bay, South-Kivu, Congo - kab_022012_12m | ecosystem: Environmental > Aquatic > Freshwater > Lake | place: Democratic Republic of the Congo: South-Kivu... | reverse complement strand
TTACGCCAGCGTATCCGTCAAATCCTTTTCCCGGAGCATGCGGCGCTTCCAGGTGGCGATCTGGGGCACCACGTAGGGGAGCAGCCGCAGGGAGTAGTAGGGCGGCAGCAGGGGCACCCCCACCAGGTCTCCCATGGTCACCAGGATGAAGAGGTGCTCCATCTGGGCCCGGGTCTTCAGGGCGAAGCGGGCCGAATCATGGGCCGCCATGCCGTAGATGAATTCTTTGATGGCCTGGAGAAAGCCGCCTTTTTTTTCAGTCATCGCTCCAACCTCTAAGGGTATTATGCATTTTCAGTAGAATTGGCGGGTGCGGCCGGCCCCGGATTTTTCCCGGAGCAGGCAGCGCTTCCAGGGGGCAAGCCGGGGCATCACGTAGGGGAGCAACCGGAGGTGGTAATAAGGCGGCAACAGGGGGACCCCCACCAAGTCCCCCAGGGTCAGCAGGATGAAGAGGTGCTCCAGTTGCGCCCGGGTCTTCAGGGCGTAGCGGGCCGAATCGTGGACCGCCATGCCGTAGAAAAGTTCTTTGACGGCCCGGAGAAAGCCGCCGGTTTTGTCGGTCATACGGTTAACCTTGGCGCCCCTTACGCACCACCTCATCAGGGAATCGGCGGGAGGCGCCCGCCCACCTGTGGGCGCAGGCTAGACGACTACGGGGCAAGACCGCCTCACCGCCGGCCAGAAAAAATCCCCCCCTGCCCCCTTTTCCAAGGGGGGAATTTAGAAGAGGTGCCGGGTGAAAGATAGCTGACATTACCGGGCGTTCTCTCCTCTCCCTTTCGCCCCCATTATTTCACCGCCACTTCGGGTTGCCCCGGGGTTTGCCGATAGCGCCGCAGGGCCTTGAGGCCGTCGGCCAGGAGCAAAAAGGCCAGCACCACCAGGATGAGGGCCACGACTCCCATGAGGGCGTTCCCCGCCAGGGCGTGCCCCGTGGCTTGGCCGCCGGCCACCTTACTCAGCAGATTGTAGGAGGTATACACCAGGGAGGCGATGGTGGTGATAAACATGAAAAACATGGGGATGAGGATGAAGGTGGCCTTTTTCCCCTGGGACAGAAGCCACAAGGACCCCACCAGCAGGGCCAGGGACGCCAGGAGCTGGTTGGCCCCGCCGAAGAGCACCCAGAGGTATTGCCACCAGCCCGTTTCCACGATGAGGAGGGTGAGCAGGGCGGCAATGAGGGTGGCGATGGGGCCGTTGCGCAAAATCGGGGCCTTATCCCCGACCAGTTCAATGGTGGCCACTTTCATGAACCGCAGCACCAACTGCATGACGGTGATGGCCAGGACGATGATGATGACCGTGGCCATGGTCCTGCCGTAGGCCAGGGGCAGACCCAGGGCGTTCAACAGGTTGCTCAGGCCGGCGGCGAAGACCTTGGCCGGGCCCTGTTTGACCAGCACCTGATATTCCGCGTATGGGATGGCCGCGGCCGCAGTCATCAAGGCCACCACTCCCAGGAGCATTTCCACGAACATGGAACCGGCCAGGACCGGCTTGGCGTCGGCCTCATTCTCCAGTTGGCGGCAGGTGCCGCTGGAGGACACCAGGGAATGCCAGCCGGAGACCGCGCCGCAGGCGATGGTGACAAAGAGCATGGGCCACAAGGGGCCGACGGGGATGACAAACTGGGTGAAGACCGGGGCCTGCACCGGCGGCAATTTCAGAAAGATGCCCAAGATTCCCCCCACCAACCCCAGCATGACTATATAAAAGGCCACATAATTCAGGGGCAGGGCAAACCGCCAGATGGGGGAGACGGCGCTGCAATAACAAAGGGCGATGGTAAAAATGGCCCAGGTGAGTTTGCTCTTGGCCAGGGAACCCAGCAGCAGCGGCGCGGGGAGGAGTTCGCCCAATTTGATGCCGGCCAGGGCCAGGCCGACGCAGACCACGGTGATCACCAGGATGTTGACCCGCCAGCGGTAGATCATCTGGCCGGCCAGGATGCCCGCCGCGGCCAGGACCAGGATGGCCACCGGCCCGGAAGCCAGCCCCACCAGGGCGCCGGCGATCACCGCCCCGAAGGCCCCGGCGATGAGCAGCAGATAGAAATAAATGAAGGAGAGGAGGATGACCCGGGCTCGGGGTGAGATGAGCTTATAGCTTAAGGCTCCCAGGGAGAGGCCGTCATTCCGCAGGGGCACCATGCCGGAGATGTAATCGTGCAGCCAGCCGATAAAAAACACCCCCAGAAAGAGCCACAAGAGGGCCGGCAGCCAGCCCCACTGGAGGGCGACGATGGCCCCGATCACCGGGGCGGCGCCGGCAATGCTCTTGAACTGGTAGCCAAAGAGGACATTCCGGGGAGTGGGCATGAAATCCACTCCGTCCATGTACATCCTGGCGGGGGTGATTCTTTGGGGATCGGCTTGGAAAACCTTTTGGTCAACATAACCGGCGTACCAGCGGTATCCTCCCACGGCCACCGCCAGGGCCGCCAAGATGACAAATGCGGCATTCATGGGCGCCATCCTCCTTCGGCAGTTTTGAAAAGATTGGAATCAGCTAATCTTCCGGGCCTGGCCGGCCCAGAGGAACATTGCGCATTTTCCCCGCGGCTCAAATGTCAGTTGGCGACCGGATAGGCCTACCCTTCAAACCGTTTAAACACCAGGGCGGCATTCGTGCCGCCGAACCCGAAAGAATTGGACAGGACGTAGCGAATGTCGTCCTCCCGGGCCTTATGGGCGACGAAATCCAGGCCGGCGCAAGCCGGGTCCACTTCGTCCAGATTAATGGTGGGAGGCACCTTGCCGTCCCTGATGGACAGAATGGAAAAAATTCCTTCCACCGCCCCGGCGGCGCCCAATAAATGTCCGGTCATGGACTTGGTGCCGCTCACCAGCAGACGAGAGGCGGCATCGCCGAAAATTTCCTTCAAAGCCAGGCATTCGTTGCGGTCCCCCACCGGGGTGGCGGTGGCGTGGGGGTTGACATAATCTATCTCGTCGATGGTGACCCCGCCGTCCAACAGGGCCAACTGGATGCAGCGCCGGGCCCCCTCCTTATCCGGATCGGTAATATGGTGAGCGTCGCCGGTCATGCCGAAGCCGATGATTTCCGCATAGATATCGGCATTGCGGGCCAGGGCGTGGTCCAGCTCCTCCAGCACCATAATGCCGCAGCCTTCCGCCATGACAAAGCCGTTGCGACGGGCGTCAAAGGGGCGGCTGGCGGTCTCGGGGCGGTCGTTGAAGCCTACGGCCAGGGCGCCCATGCGGTAAAAGGCGGTCAAGGTCAGGACGGTGACCGCGGCCTCGGTGCCCCCGGCGGCCATGAGGTCAGCCTCCCCCAGTTGGATGGAGCGGTAGGCCAGGCCGATGGCATGGGCCCCGGCGGCGCAGGCGGTGGACAGGGCGATATTGGGCCCCTTGGCCTTGAAGCGGATGGAGACGTTCCCCGCCGCCAGGTTGGGAATCATCTTGGGGACCAGGAAGGGGGACACCCGGCGCACCCCTTCGGCCAGGAGCTTTTGGACCCCGTCCTCCCAGGAACTGACCCCGCCCATGCCGCTGGCAATGATCACCCCGGCCCGCTCCGGGTCCTCGGCCTCCAGGTTGAGCCCCGAGTTCTGCACCGCCTCCATGCTGGCGGCCAGGGCAAACTGGGTAAAGCGATCGGTATACTTGATCTGCTTTAAATCTTCCTTGGTGACCTCTTTTTTCCGGGCCTGCAAAATCTCTTTCAGGTCAAAATTCTCGATCACTCCGCCGATGATGGGGAAATCCTCCGGAATGCGGTAGCGCTCCATAAGTTCGGCGTCGAACCGGCTCAGGCGCTTCACTCCTGATTCTCCCGCCAGCAGCCGATCCCAGACGGTGGGGACATCCAGCCCCATGGACGTCACCATGCCGACACCCGTAACTACTACCCGCCGCAACCCCATAGTTTTTCTCAAAGACATGAATCGACCCTCTCCCCGGCCAACGAGAAATATTACCCGGACGCCTGTTAATGGGCAATTATTGCCGGCCCCCCCCGGGGAGCCAAATGCACAATTACGTTAATGATTCATTGCCATTGTAAAATACTCGTGGTACTATTGCAACGGGTTTCCGGGGTGCAACCGGGAAGGAACCGCCAGGAGGTCAGGGGCAGGCCAAAACCTGCCTTCCCCGGTAAGATCTTGACCAGCCGCCGCCAGAAGGGTTGTCGGGTAGAGACTTATTCCGGCTCTCGCCTGCATGAACGCCCCCGGCGTTTTACCTGGGGGGAAACCTGGCTGGAAGTGGACCAGATCATGGAGCAGTGGGTGACTCCGGGGTATCTCTGCTTCAAGGTCAGGGTGGGAGACCGCGCTTATCTGTTGCACTATAACCAGGTTCTTGATGTCTGGGAGGCCGGGTTGATAACCCCCCCAAATGCGCCTCGGGGGTGATTGAGGATATTTTAGATTTACTTTTCAAGGAGTTTTGGGGTAGAATATTAAACTTTGTGAGGAAAACACTGCGCCATTGCAGCCAGAGTCGGGCATAACGTTCAGACCCTAAAAGAGGATTTCATATGAAATGTCAGGTAAATCCGCGCTATATGGAACAATTATATTCATTTTACTCACCTTTCTATGAATACGTCTTCGGCAAACTTCTGGGCCCCGGCCGGCGCAAAGCTTTCAGGTATCTCCCCCGGAAGCCTGACCAGAGGATTTTGGAAATCGGCGTGGGGCCCGGCTCCACCCTGGATTTCTACCCGCCGAAAACCAGGCTGGTGGGAATTGATATTTCCCGGGCCATGATCGAGCGGGCCCGGGAAAAAGCCGCCAATATCAACAGCGGCTGCCGCTTCGACTTCCACGTCATGGACGCCTCCCGTTTGGAATTTCCCGATAATTATTTCGACATTGTCATGGCCGCCTACGTGATCACCACCGTTCAGGATCCCTATCAGGTCTGCCGGGAGATCCACCGGGTAGTCAAACCAGGCGGTCAGATCATTGCCGTAAATCACACCCGCTCTCAAAACGGCAGCCTGTGGGGCCGGGTCGAGGACCTGCTGGCGCCGGTTTTTGTCCGCATCGGCTTCACCACCGATCTGGACGTCATCCGGGTCATGAAAGAGGCGGACATCACCGTTCAAAGAGCCATTCCGTGTAACCTGCTCAACACCGGCCGGATCATCATGGGCACCAAACAGTAAGGGAGGGCCAGGAGCCGCGGCCGCTTCTGCTTGAGACATTTTTCGGTTTGGCGCCGCCTGCCCCTGATCCCCCGCTCGAGGTTTCCCTGGTAATACATCTTACTTCCACCCCCAGGGGGAAGTGCCGCCGGCCTCAGGAGAATGTCATGAAAATCGCTAAAAATTCCTACGTGACCATCGATTATCTCATCAACCTGGGTAATGAGGAGGTCTATCCTCCCGATGGCCGGCCGGAGGAGATCTCTTTCTGCATGGGCTGGGGGGCGATGCCCCCGGGGCTGGAACAAGCCCTGATGGGAATGAAAGAAAATGATCACAAAGTAATCACCCTGGCGGCTGAACAGGCTTACGGTAACTTTGACGACGAACTGGTCATGGAAGTCCCGCGCGCCGATTTCGACCTGGAGGGGGAGTTGCGGCCGGGTCTGGGGTTCGAGACCCAGAACAAAGAAGGTCAACCGGTATATTTCATCGTGCAAGAGGTGCGGCCCGAATCAGTGCTCATTGATTTTAATCATCCCCTGGCGGGTAAGGACCTGGAAGTCGCCTTTACCATCCGCCAGGTGCGGGAGGCCACCCCTGAGGATCTCCAAGAGCATCATAGTTGTACCTGCTCTGAATGCCAGGAAGGAGGCTCCCACCACCATTAGAGGGGGGAACTGATGACCTTGCCCTGGGCGCAGCATTATGACCCGGGAGTGCCTCTGACGGTGGGGCCGGTCACAACCTCCTTGCCCCGGCTGTTATTGCAAGCCGCGGAAAAATCCCCCCAGGCCCCGGCCCTGGTCTTTTTCGGCCGGGCTATCACTTACGGCCAACTCGACACCCAGACCGCCAGGCTGGCCGGCGCCCTGAAGAAACTGGGTCTGGCCCCCGGGGAACGCCTGGGGATTTTTCTCCCCAATTGTCCCCAACTGGTGATGGCCTACCATGCCGCCCTGCGCCTGGGTGCGGTGGTGGTGATGCTCAATCCCCTGCTCAGCGCCAAGGAACTGGCCCACCAACTGACGGACTCCGGCGCCCGCGGGCTGGTAATCCTGGATCACTTCCGCCCCCGGCTGGAGGAGATTCGGGGTCAGGTGAATCTGACCCAGATCATCTTCACCAGTCTCACCGAGGCGCTCCCCTGGCCGCTGCGCTGGCTCTACCACTGGCGGGCCCGGCGGGACGGCCTGGCCATGGGGTTTGAGCCGGGTCCGGGCCGTTACTCCTGGCAAGAGCTGCTGAAACATCCCCCCCAAGACCACCTGCCCCTGCCGGAACCGGAAGATCTGGCGGTCCTGCAATATACCGGCGGGACGACCGGCACTCCCAAGGCGGCCCAATTGACACATGGCAACCTCATGGTCAATGTGGCCCAGATCAATGCCTGGCTGCCGCAGGTGCGCTATGGCCGGGAAAGGGTGGTGGGCCTGCTCCCCTTTACCCACTCCTTCGGGCTCACCGCCTGTCTCAACTGGCCCATGTCCCAGGGGGCCCAGATTATCGTGTTGCCCCGCTTTGAGCTCAACGGCTTTTTGAAGATGATGCGGAAATACCGGCCCACCATGCTGCCCGGGGTGCCCACCCTGTTTGTGGCCCTGATCAACGACCTACGCCTGGCCCGGCTGGATCTCTCCGCCCTGTGGGCCTGCATCAGCGGATCGGCTCCCCTGCCCCTGGAAGTCCGGGACCGCTTCGAGCGTCTCAGCGGCTGCACCATGCTGGAGGGCTACGGCCTAACTGAAGCCGCCCCGGTCACCCATTTCAACCCCATCCAGGGCAAAAGGCCGCCCGGCAGCATGGGCCTCCCCCTGCCCGGCACCCTGGCCAAGGTGGTGGACCAGGAGACCGGCGCCGGGGAAATTCCCCCCGGCGAAGTGGGGGAGTTGATCATCCAGGGCCCCCAAGTCATGTCGGGGTATTGGCGCACCCCGCAAGAGACCGCCATGGTCCTGCGGGACGGCTGGCTCCATACCGGGGACCTGGCCCGGATGGACGAGGACGGCTATTTTTATATCGTGGAACGCAAAAAAGACCTGATCATCGCCGGCGGCTACAAGATCTATCCCCGGGAAGTGGAGGAAGCGCTCTACCAGCACCCCGGAGTGAAGGAGGCCGTGGCCCTGGGGGCGCCTGACGCTTACCGGGGGGAAACCGTGAAGGTGGTGATCGTGCCCCAGGATGGGGTGGCCCTCACCGCCGCGGACATCGAGGCCCATTGCCGGACTCTGCTGGCGGTCTACAAGGTGCCCAAAATCATCGAGTTTCGGCCCGAATTGCCCAAAAGCCTGGTGGGCAAGGTGCTACGCCGGGTGCTCAAGGAGGAAGGGGCGGGCTCCGGCCAGACCCTGCCCCGGTAATTTTTCCCGTGACTCTGCGACGCGCCCTCCGTTACCATTGGTTGAAATTCCTCCGTCTCCAGGAGGACCCCCGGAAGCTTGCCGGGGGGATGGCCCTGGGGGTGTTCATCGGCATCACCCCCACCATCCCTTTCCATACGGTGGCCGCCCTGTCTCTGGCCGCCATCTTCCGGGTCTCTCCGGTGACCGCCTTTCTCGGCATCCAGTTGGGCAATCCCCTGACCATGGGGCCCATTTATGTCGCGGCCTATAAGGTGGGGCAATTCCTGTTGTATCGCGGCAAGCCCCTGGTGTTTCCGGAAAGCTTCAGTTTCAAGGCGTGGCTGGCCGTGCTCTGGCAGGGCGGTTTGGCCTTACAGGTGGGGGGGGTCATCATCGCAATCCCTCCGGCCATTGCGGCCTATTTCCTAAGCCTGTGGATCGTCCAGCGCTATCGGCGGCGCAAGGCTGAAAAGGCTCTCAGTGTCCTTCGTCTCTCCCAAAACCCTCCTGAACCGTCTGGGCCTGAGGCCTAAGAAGACCCTGGGGCAGCATTTTCTGCTCCATCCCCACCAGGCCCGGCGCATTGTGGCGGCCTTGCACCTGACCGGCGAGGAAACCGTGGTGGAGATCGGCGCCGGTCTGGGGGCACTGACGGTATTTCTGGCGCCGGCCGCCCGCCGGGTGATCGCCCTGGAACGCGACCCCGACCTGGCCCGGTTCCTGCGGGAAGACCTGTTGGCCGGGACCCCCGAAGTCGAGGTCATTTGTCAGGACGTGCTGGAGTTCGACTTTATCCAGGCCGGCCGGGAGGCGGGCCGGCCCCTGGCGGTGGCGGGCAATCTGCCCTACCAGATCACCTCCCCTCTCCTGTTCACCCTGATGCAGGACAGCCCAGCCATCGCCCAGGCGGTGCTGATGGTGCAGCAGGAGGTGGGGGCGCGGCTCCTGGCCCCTCCGGGGACCAAGGATTACGGGATTCTCTCGGTCCTGGGGCGGCACTATTTCCGGCTGAGCCGCCTCTTTTCCCTGTCGCCGGGCAACTTTTTCCCCCCGCCCCAGGTGGATTCGGTGGTGCTGCGGCTGGTGCCGGAGACCCCGACCCCGGCTGCCCTGGACCCGGCCTTGCTGCACCGGGTGGTGAAAATTGCCTTTGGCCATCGCCGTAAGACCCTGACCAACACCCTGGTGTCCCAGGCGGCGGACCTAGGGCTGACCCCGGAGGCTATGCGGGCCCTGTTGGCGGAGTTGAACATCGAGTTGAAGCGCCGGGGAGAAACCCTGAGCCTGGCGGAATTTGTGGCGGTCAGCAACCGAGTGGCGGTCCAAATTTCAGAAAGTCAGGGATAGCCGACATGACCCCCTCTGCCCCGGAACCCCGCACCTATCGCACCCGCATGGCCCGGCCGGGCCTCACGGGGTTTCGGGTGGCGGTGAAGGAGACCGATCTCTGGGTGCTGGCCGACCGGGATTACACTCTGGAGGTCCAGGAACTGGTCATCCAGGAACGGCACCAGTTGGAGGCCTACATTGCCAAGAACCCCGCTTTTCTCACCAGCCTGGCCCCCTGGCCCCCGGACCCCTTCGCCCCGCCGGTGGTCCGGGAGATGGTGGAAGCGGCGGCGGCGGCCGGGGTGGGGCCCATGGCCGCGGTGGCGGGGGCCCTGGCGGCCCGGGTGGGGCGCGGCCTTGTCCTTTTGGGCCCCGAAGTCATCGTGGAAAATGGCGGGGACATATTTCTGGCCATTACCCAGCCGGCCACCGTAGCCCTGTGGGCCGGCAAGTCGGCCTTGAGCCGGCGGGTGGGGCTGAAACTCGATCCCAGCCTCAGTCCCCTGGGGGTGTGCACCTCTTCGGGCACCGTGGGGCACTCCCTGAGCTTCGGCCGGGCGGACGCCGCCTGCGTCCTGGCCCCCAGCCCCGCCCTGGCCGACGCCGCGGCCACCGCCCTGGGCAACCGGGTCCAAGGCCCCGACGCCATCGCCCCGGCCCTGGCGTGGGTGGGGACCCTGCCGGAAATCCTGGGCGCGGTCGTCATCGTCGGGGAAAAGCTGGGGGCCTGGGGCCGGGTGGAACTGGTCCCCTTAAGTTGACGACCGCCGCCATCCCGACTTGATTTATCTCCGCTGGGAAAAATGATATAATTAAATAATTCGGTAAAACCCAGGTCTGCCTAACGGGAGGCTGTTATGGGGTTAGAGGCCGCGTGGCAAAAATTTGCCATCACCAGTTACCAGTTGTGGGGCTGGATGAAGTATGAAGCCAGTGCTCATCCATACCTGACCGGGGGCGCCCTCCTGGTGTTGATCCTGGCCTGGACGTTGTATAAAATGGAAATCAAGGTCAGATAGGCGCCCCCATTTTTGACCGACGAGCCGTTCAAGAACTCTCATGGGCTGGACCGGCGGGGGAACAGGGAGACAACGCTTCTCGAAAAATCGGCCTGCGGGGTAACGTGATCAAGGAAATCCTGTTTTATGCCGGCTTTTTCTTAATCATCTTTCTCTTTTCCCAGGAGTTCGCCCGGGCGGTGACCTGGCTGCGGGCTCACGTGCAGCAACACCCCCGGCGCCGCCTCCTCCTCTACCCCGTGGTCCTGGTGCTGCTCGCGGCTGCGGGGATCATCATCGCCCATTCCCTGATCCGTCTTTGCACCAGCCTCAGTTTTACTTACGACTGATAGGGGGCGCCGTTCAGGAAGGGGAATAATCGAAGCTATTTTCCCATCACAAGTTTCCGGTGCCGCCATGCCCCCCTGCCGATACTGCGGTCGCACTGACCGGATCATTGCCGCCCGCCTGGGATATTGCGCCGTCTGTCTCCGCACCCACTTTGACGAAATCTGGCCCGAGGTGGAAGCTCTCCATCACGAAAGCCGCCGGGTCTTCAACCTGCCGCTGGAGCCGCCCCGGGCGCCCCAGGGCCGCCGCTGCACCCTGTGCTTCCATGCCTGCCAAATTCCGGAAGGGGGCTACGGCTATTGCGGGGCCCGACGGGTGGCGGCCGGCCATCTTCTGGGGGGCGGGGCCGGCGGGGCGGGCCTGAGCTTTTATTATGACCCCCTGCCCACCAACTGTGTGGCCGACTGGTTCTGCCCCGGGGGGACCGGCGCCGGCTATCCCCGCTACGCCTGCCGCCCGGGGCCGGAACACGGCTATGAAAACCTGGCGGTCTTTTATCACGCCTGCAACTTCAACTGCCTCTTCTGTCAGAACTGGACCTTTAAGCAGGCCACCTTCGCCGGGGAGAGGGTGTCGGCCCGGGAACTGGCCGGGGCGGTGCGGGAGCGCACTTCCTGTATCTGTTATTTCGGCGGGGATCCCACCCCCCAGTTGCCCCACGCCCTGGCCACCGCCCGACTGGCCCGGGCCGCGGCCCAAGACGCCGGGCGCCGGCTGCGCATCTGTTGGGAAACCAACGGCGCCATGGCCGACCCCTGGCTGGCGCCGCTGGCGGCCAGTTCCCTGGAGAGCGGCGGGGTCATCAAGTTTGACCTGAAGGCCTTCAGTGAAGAGATCCACCTGGCCCTGTGCGGGGTCTCCAACTCCCAGACCCTGAAAAACTTCGCCGCCCTGGCCCGGCGCCTGGGAGAACGGCCCGAGGCGCCCCTTTTGTGCGCCAGCACCCTGATGGTTCCGGGCTATGTCGACCTGGAGGAGATCTACGGGTTAGCCCGGCTCATCGCCAGCCTCAACCCCGACCTCCCGTATAGCCTGCTGGGGTTCTATCCCCAGTTCTACCTCAATGATCTGCCGGTCACCTCCCGGGAATTCGCCCTCCAGGCCGAAAGGGTGGCCCGGGAGGCGGGCGTCAAACGGGTCCATCTGGGCAATCTGCACCTCTTGACCTAAGCAAGGCGCCGGCCATGAGGCGGCAGTTTTCTCCGTTTTTCTCCCCCTCTTATTTTGGTCAACTTATTTTTCTCTTCCTCGGATTTTGCCAATTAATGAAATATAAATGTAATTTTTCTTAAAATTTTTTTACCTTTTTTTGAGCAAAATTCAGGTTTCTTGACCCGAGAAAACAGGGAATCCCGGATGGTTCCCGCCCGGCGGTTGCGCTACTTTAAGGCAACCGTCAGGTATTTTCCCCGGCGTTTCCCCGAAACGCTGAGGGAGAAAGCAAATTTTAAGTGAACGAGGCAAGGCATGCGATTCAAAATAGGGTCGAACCGAAACCGGTTGATACGGGGAGAGGGCGGCGGGGTGGCCGTGGAATTTGCCATCATTCTGCCGATCCTCCTGTTGCTGGTCTTTGGCATCATCGATTTCGGCCATGCCTGGTACATGGACCACCTGTTATCCAACGCCAGCCGGGAGGGGGCCCGTTACGGGACCAGGTATGTGACCGACGTTAACAGTCATCGCTTACTCCCGACCACTTTAACCCCCAGCATCGAAAATTATATCAAGTACACTTCGGCGGAAAACGGCGGCCTGGGGGGATGGGGGCTGGTCCATTTGGTGCCGTCGGACGCCAATACCCAGGTGGCGGTCACGGGGCCGGCGACCACCACCACCGTTCCCTCCGCCCTCGCGGGTAAAGACCTGACGGTCAGCATCACCGCGAGAAAAACCTGGCTGGTCATCGGACGCCTCATTCCGGGGCTGGGAAGTTTTAAGGACCTGACGGTGCAAACCACCATGAAGTGTGAGTAAGGGGAGCGGATATGAACACCAGGGCAAGGGCAATGCTGACTGATCAGTCAGGATCCATCGCGGTGACCACCGGCATAGTTGTTATGGTGTTGATCGGATTTCTGGCCTTGGGGGTGGATATCGCCCACATGGTCATGGTCAAGAGCCAGTTGCAAAAGGCCGCGGACGCCGGGGCCCTGGCCGGAGCCCGGGCCCTGTGGCCCATGGTGCTGCCGGTAAAGACCAACGACACCGTGATTCCTGATTGCGCCAGCGGGGAGAATGTGGCCAAACAGACGGCCCAGAGCAATGTGGTGGATGGCAAGGTTTTGGCGTCTGATGCTGAAATTACCGCTCAGGCCGGCCGGTGGGATTACGCCACCCGCACGTTTACTCCGGGTTTCACCTCTAACGCCAACGGCGTGCGGGTTTCGACGCGCCGGGACGGCGTCATCATGTTTTTTGCCAAAGTCCTGGGCATCAGCACCGGCAACTTGTCCGCCGCTTCCATCGCCATCATGGACTATACCGCCGGCGTCGGGCAGGGCTGTCTCCCCATTGCCCTGGATCACAACGTGGCTTGCGACAGCGACGGCAACGTCAGAGAGGGAACGGAAATAATCGTCCATATGACCCCCGATAACACGGACAACGGGGGTTGGTTCGTGGTGCCGCCGGATTCGGCCGCCGCCGCCACCCTGAAAGATTATATAAACAAATACAACTGTCCGCCCCTGAGTGAGGGTGATATCATCAACCTGCAAAACGGGGCCGACGCCTCGGTGATCGCCGCCATCAAAGATGTGTTCGTCAATCAGCACGGGGGCACCACCTGGTGTACGGTGGTCCCCACGGTGATCACCCCCAAATTCGGGCAGAGCCAGCCCATCGAAACCTTTGTGGGCTTGGAGATAGACTTTGTCTTGAACACCACCAGCGACAAGCAGGTCCATGGGAAGCTGGTGAAGCTGGCCGATGTCTCTTCGGGATTGCCCGGG
>Ga0172371_10009788_pt1 | contig 13103 bp, 12 predicted proteins | sample Lak12m_FD_114543 | JGI IMG/M metagenome (GOLD analysis project Ga0172371, IMG submission 114543) | Freshwater microbial communities from Kabuno Bay, South-Kivu, Congo - kab_022012_12m | ecosystem: Environmental > Aquatic > Freshwater > Lake | place: Democratic Republic of the Congo: South-Kivu... | reverse complement strand
TTGCTGTCAGATGTAGCCGATTCGCTTCGTCCATTGGCGCAGGCGAAAGGTCTGGTCTTGACCACCAATTTAGTTTCCAGACTCCCAATTATCGGCGACATGGATATGCTCATTCGATTGTTCGTCAACCTGCTTGACAACGCCATCAAATATACCGAACAAGGCGCAGTAAATTTATCTGCATTTCAAGAAGGCCGGCAAATCCATGTTGCTGTGAGTGACACAGGCCTTGGGATTCCATCGGAACACCTGCCATTCATCTTCGAGCGGTTTTATCGGGTGGAGTCCGCTCGCTCGTCTGCGGGAACAGGTTTGGGGTTGGCAATTGCGCGTCAGATCGCGGAGGCGCACGGCGGGGAAATCAAAGTGGAGAGTACGCCTAAAACGGGGACAATATTCAGCGTCATCCTGCCTTCATAAAATCCTGCGGTTTCAATTCACGGCGACTTCATCCGCTCCTTCTAGAATGGGGCTATCAACGACAAGCGGTCGTTGAACATTTAGAAAAGGAGTAAAAATGAAAATCAACCGCTTTATTGTTTTGGCCGCCATTGCCCTGCTCGTCGTCGGTGCAATGGGAGCCGTGGTCACCCGTTCGTTCGCCCTGGGTTCGCACAGCCCGGTCGCCCAGACAGTTACCTGTGCGCAAGATCAGGCCAGCGGCACCGAAGTAACGTCGGCCACTGATACCGCCGCTGATACCGGCATTGTTGGTGTGCAATGCGGCGATCAGACCACTTTGGATAGCGGCACAGCCACCGGAGCAGAAGCTGTCGGTGCTGCGGAAACATCTGCCAGCGCAGAGGCAACCAGCGCAGAGACCGCCAACGAATCCAAGCCTTCCGATGGACCGAATGGCCCGTCCGTCCAGGTCGAGCAGACCGGACAAAACGATGGACAGTTTGGGCAGTAATCTGGCGCAGAAGTACGCTGAGTAAGAAATCAGAGCCGCACGATGTAAAAATCGAGCGGCTTTGATGAGCTAATCTCCTCCTCTCTACAACGCCCCTGGAAATCCGGGGGCGTTCGATTCATTACAGAACTTCACGTAGACTTCATCTCAACTGAATAAACTCATGCCATGCTCATTGAACTCACTTCACTGCTGGTTATCTACGGTTACAGCTTGGTTTTCATTCTAATGTTATTGGAAAGCGCCGGATTTCCCCTACCCGGCGAGACCATGCTAATGTTGGCCGCTGCTTTTGCTTCAAGCGGTCGTTTATCCATCCAGTATGTTATTCTTTCCGCGGCGCTTGGAGCCATTTTGGGCGATATGGGCGGCTATTGGATTGGGCGACGGGGAGGCGCCGCAATTCTGAAACGCATATTGGGTCGGCATTACGAGGCGCATCTCATCAAGGGACGCGCTTTCTTTGACCGCTACGGCGCGGGAGCGGTTTTCCTGGCAAGGTTTGTGCCGGTGGTACGCGTTGTGGGTGCCAACCTGGCAGGTATGACCGAAATGCCTTTTCCAAAATTTGCGCTGTTTAATGTCGCTGGAGGGATGACCTGGGCTGTCACGATGGGCAGCCTGGGGTATTTCTTTGGAAATAATTTGCCCTATTTTGAAGCGTTACTGAGCAGGTTGGGCGTGGGTTTGTTGATTGCCATCGGATTGATTGCCGCCGCTATCTGGATAAGCAGGCAGATAACTTTACATGAAGCAGAAGTTCGCTACCGGCTTGACCACATAAAGCGAAGGCTTGGACTGCAAAGATTGCAGGTTTGGCTCATGAGCAAATTTCACTATGATCGAAGCCTGGTCTTGATGCTTGCGGGCGGCTTGCTTCTGGCGGCTTTTTCCGGCTGGATGTTCGGCGCGCTGGCGGAGGATGTTCTGGCGCGCGATTCAATGACGCTGTACGATGCCGGCGTAAGTCGCTGACTGCTTGGCCTTGCCACCGAGGATAGCTCACAATTTTTCTATCTGATTACATTACTGGGGGGCCCTGGTTCATATTGACTGCCAGTGTGTTGATGAGCGCCTGGCTGGCCTGGCGAAAACAGTGGCTTCCATTGGGCGCGCTGATGTTCAGCGTGGGAGGAGGCGCGCTGATTAATGAGCTGCTAAAAAATATCTTCCTGCGCCCGCGTCCCGATTTTCCCAATGCTTTTTACCACGAGAGCGGCTTTAGTTTTCCTTCAGGCCATTCCATGCTGTCGATCTTATTCTATGGAATGACCGCCTATCTAATTGCCAGCCAGGTCCTTTCATGGAAAACACAAATTCGTTTGGGGGTCACAGCCTTCACTTTATCCCTGTTGATCGGTTTCAGCCGTATATTCCTTGGCGTTCATTATTTGACCGATGTCCTTGGCGGTTGGGCCGCAGGGGTCGTGTGGTTGATTGTTTGCATTACCGCGCTTAGGTTGGCGCAACTCTCCCACCCAGATTTTGAAAAGTCCCACAACTCAGAACCATCATCAAAGCCCTACATGAAGCGACCAACACCTTGACTTCACCCCAACTTCATCTCATCGAATTAAACTTATATTCGTTAGACTACTCAAAAGGAGATATTCCATGTTCAAACGCCCATCGAAAGTTCTGTTCATGCTTTTGCTCGTCTCGTTATTCGTTGCCGCTTGTGGTGCAAATGGCGCCACCCAACCGACTCTGCCTGCGGCAAAAGTTCCGGCGCAACCAACCTTGCCGGTTTCGAATGGCAAAGCGCAACCGACTCAGCCCGTCGCAAATAGCCAGACACAACCGACTCAGCCCGTTGCCAATAGCCAGACGCAACCGACCCAGCCTGCCGCGGCGAACGGCGAAGGCGGCGTTCCCGTTGCGGGCGGCGAATCGGGCGGCGGCGGCGAAGCCGCGAGCGGCCCCTCGCTGACCAACCCTGGCAACCTGCCCGCCGCCCCGTCGGACAACAATAACTCGCAATCCGGCCAGGAGCCCATGGTCAAAATTAATGACCCGGCTGGTTTGTTCAGTATCCTCTTCGTAAATACGTGGGCACAAACAACCGGCAGCGCGCCCGGAAGTCTGCGATCATCTCTAAAAGACCAGTACGCCGAAGCGGAAGTGATATCCGCTCCCGGGCAAACGCCCGTTCAGGCGGCTCAAGCCCTAGATGCTTCTCATGCCAACGGCGCGGCCGGTTATCAGAAACTGCTCATTCAAAATGGCAATGTGCATGGCCTGCCTGCGGTCAGCCTGATCTACCAATATGAAGCGGGTACCAATCCTGTGACTGGCAAAGCGCTTAAATTTATCGCCAGCCAGATTTTCATTGGCGGCGGCCCGGCAGATAAGTTGGCCCATATCACCTTTTCCGCGCCTTATGTCTATTATGGCGATGCCAGCGGAATCTTCGACAGTGTTTTGGCCGGCTTTGCCTGGAAATAAGGAAGAATAAACATGCCAGTTAAACAACCACTCCGTACGATTGATACCAACGGCAGCCTGCTTTCTGTGCGCGGCGCCTTCAAAATTTACAAAGAAAAAGATATTGAAACTGTAGCTTTGCATGGCGCTGAATTTGACCTGGCTCCTGGCGAATTCGTCGCCATTCAAGGACGTTCCGGCGCAGGCAAGACCACGTTGTTGAACTTGATCGGCGGTCTGGACACTCCCAACGCCGGTCAGGTCATCCTAAAAGGGTACGACGTGGCCCGTATGGATGAAACGGAGCGCGCCAACTACCGCCGTCAGCATATAGGGATCGTTTTCCAAGCGGGAAACCTGATCCCGTTCCTGACCGCGCTGGAAAATGTGATGCAGCCCATGACCTGGAATAGCGTTCCCCCAGAAGAAGCCCGGGAGCGTGCCACGCAATTACTCAATGATTTAGGCATGAGCGACCGCCTGGATCATAAAGCCAGCCAACTCTCCGGTGGGGAAGCCCAGCGCGTTGGGATCGCAATCGCCCTGTCCAACCGACCTGACTTGCTGCTGGCTGACGAATTAACCGGCGAACTGGATACGGGCACTACTCAACAGGTGATGGATTCGCTCAAATCCCTGCACGAGAAACGACAAATGACATTACTGGTGGTCACCCACAATCGGCGGGTGGCGGCCCTCGCCCAGCGAATTCTACATATCGCCGACGGTGTGATTACTGCGGAGTCCCAGCATGACTAACAGCATCTTACAAACTGAAAACCTGACCAAATCCTATCCTTTGAACGGCGTTGAAGTCCAGGCGCTGCGCGGTGTAAATGTGTCCATCGAAAGCGGCGAGTTCGTTGCGATTGTTGGACCAAGCGGCTGCGGCAAAAGCACCTTGCTCAGCATAGCAGGCGGGTTGATGAGGCCATCATCCGGGCAAGTTTTATTGAATGGTCAGAATCTCGCACAGCTGCCTGAACAAGAAAGCGCTCGTCTGCGCCGTGAGCATATTGGCTTTATCTTTCAGTCGTTTAATCTGATGGTTGATTTGACCGCGGCTGAAAATGTGGAATTCCCAATGGTTTTGGCAAATATGCCGGAATCCGAACGCCATTCCTGGGCGCTGGAATTGCTGAAGCGTGTGGGATTGGCCGACAAAGCCGATCACCTGCCTGATGAACTCTCCGGCGGACAAAAACAGCGGGTGGCCATTGCGCGCGCCCTCGCCAACCATCCGAATATTATCTTTGCCGATGAACCCACCGGTAACCTGGACAGCCTCACTGCCACTGAAATCATGGATCTCCTGTCGGGACTCAACCACAATGATTCCGTTACATTGGTTATGGTCACCCATGCCCCCGATGACGCTGCTCGCGCCCATCGCCGAATCTCGATGCGTGATGGACAGATCGAAAAGTAAACAGGAGCAAATATGAAATCCTATCTGACCTATGCTTTGCAATTAACCCTCCGCAACAGACGACGAACCATGACTTATCTCTTCGGCCTGGTGCTGGCAGTGGGGCTTTTCTCAGGCATTCTTTTTTTCGTAGACGCCTCGGCCAACCGAATGACACAGACGGCGATTGCGCCTGTGGTCGTAGATATGCAGGTGCGTTCCACACTTGCCCACCCCGATATGACGCCGGTTCGCAAAGCGCTGGAAAGCCAATCCTTTGTGACTCACGTGGAACCGGTAGTCATCGCTGATTTTGCCAGCTTGAGCGTGCCGATCAGCAATCGGGCAACTCCGGCAGGAAAGCTTTTTGTCCTACAGCCCTCCTACTACACTTCTTTTGGGGGAGCATTGCGAATCCTGAGTGGAGATGCAAATTCATCGGGGGTGCTCATCAGCCAGGCGGCGGCGAGCGATCTGGGTTTGTCCATCGGCGATTCGATCTCAATCAATTTCGATCAGCTTGCCGCGCCTTTTGTGACGAAAGTCACCGGGATCGTGGATCCTACCAACGCTTACTTCCTCTTTCCTTCGACAGATCCTTCTCAACAAGGAAACTACACCCCAGTTCCGTATGACGTTTTTATTTCTCCCCAGCTTTGGGAAGCCAATCTGGCCGTGCCGCTGACCAACCCTCCCGTTCCTACAGGCGTCAACGCGAAACCCATTGTGGCTCAAACGCCTTTATATGAATTGCATACGGGGATCAATCACAGCCTGTTGCCTTCGGACCCAACAAAGGCCGGAATTTTCGTTGATGGCCTGCGCCGCCAAATGGAGAAGCAATTCCCCGGTGAGATCATTATTACCAACAACCTTGCCGATTCAATGACGAAGGCCATCCAGGATGTGCTGTGGGCCAAGCTGCTCTTTTTGTTCCTGGGCATGCCCGGTGTGGCATTGGCGGCCTATTTGTCGAAGTATGCGACCGATCTAATTACCGGCCCCCAGCGGCAGGAAATCGGTTTGCTGCGCGCCCGCGGCGCCACCCCGCGCCAGATCCTATTGGCCATGGGCATTGCCAGTTTTCTCATTGCTTTGGTCGGAACAATATTGGGACTGATCGTGGGGTTGATCACTACTGCATTTCTGTTTGGCGCCAGCGCCATTGCGCCCGCTTTGCTGGTCAGCCTCTATCCTAGTTCCATTCTCTATTCTTTTGCCGCAGGTCTATTGCTGACCGGCGTGGCGACCTTCCTGCCCATCCGCGCCTCGCTAGGACAGGAAATTTCCCAGGAACGCCGTCAGGCCGAACACGAAGCCAAACCGCCTTTCTGGGCGCGCACATATTTGGACGTGGTCAGTCTGATCGTTGCGGGAGTAATTTTTTGGATCAACAACAATGGCGGCGGATTTAAACCCGTTGGAGGAGACACGGGCACCAGCCTTTCGCTAGGGTTCTATGTCTTCCTCGGCCCATTCTTCCTGTGGGTGGGACTTGCACTGCTGATGAATCGTTTATTGGCTGGAGGGATCAATCGCGGGGCTGGCGTTATTCAGAAAATTCTGCGTCGTGTTTTTGGCGACCTGGGTTATATGGCTGGCCGCAGTATCGCGCGCAGGGCGTCGAAGATCGCATCCGCTGTGATCATCGTTTCGCTTGCGCTGTCCTTCGGCATCAGCTTAAGTATCTTCATCAACACCTATCAATTGCAAAAGGCAGTGGATGCGCGTTATAAGCTCGGGTCGGATATCAAATTAACCACTGCAAACGGCCCTCTCCAACCGACCGCCGCTTTCACGAAAGACATCGGCGCTGTTCCCGGCGTAGCGTCCGTATCGCCGGTTGTAAGCGCACAGGCCTATGTCGGTTCCAATCTCCAAACAGTTTTTGGAATTGACTCGCAATCGTATCTCCTATCTACCGGGTCTGCGGATAATTTCTTCGCGAGTGGGAGCGCCGCCCAGGCCATGCAAGATTTGGCAAATGTGCCCAACGGTGTGCTGGTCAGCCAGCAGATTGCCGACGCCTATTCCATTGCAGTGGGCGATACGGTCATCATCCACCTGGCGCGTACCGCCGCCGCAAGCGGCCCAATGGTTGAAACGCGCCTGCAAGCTGTGGGGATCATCCGTTTCTTCCCTACGGCAGCGAGTGACAGTTTCCTGGTCATGAACCTGCCCTATATGCAAAGCGTTACGCGCAACGACAAGATCAGTTACTTCCTGATCCGAACATCCGCCTCGCCGCAAGATGTTGCACTCCGTATCCAATCCACTCTGGGCGCGCAGGTGCCCATGACAACGGAAGATATTGATACCGCTATTCTCGCATTGGGAAATTCAATGACCAGCGTGAACCTGCAGGGTCTCGGAAGAATCGAACAAGGTTATAGCATCATCATTATCTCCCTGGGCCTGGCCATCTTCCTGCTCTCGATGATCTATGAGAGGGCAAAAGAGTTTGGCGCGATGCGCGCAGTAGGAGGCTCGATATCTCAGGTTGGGCGCGTTTTGTGGTCTGAGTCGCTCATTGTGGGGATGCTAAGTGTGGTCATCGGGAGCGTCATCGGCCTGATACTGGGATCAGTATTTATATCCTTACTGATTGTGCTCTTTACGATCCCTCCGGCCGGGATGAGCATTCCGTGGGGAGCATTGTTCGCCTTGCTTGTCCTGACCTTTTTGGGAATGTCCCTGGCAACGGTCTTCGCGAACCGCCGATTGGCCCAGATGGAAATCGCGCAGGTATTGCGAGAACTCTAAGAAAGTGTATCTTCAGATTTCCGGAGTCTCAAAGACTTCGGAAATCTGAAGCCTCGAAATATTGAGAAGATATCGTAAAAAGACTCCGCGGCCCCTCACTGCAAATTTTTTGCGCCTGCCTTTTTATCTGACCGGGCTGAGATTACGCCTCGGTCAAGGAGAACGATTATGTTTTCTAAATTAACCAATTTGTTTTCTAAACTAACCCAAAAACATTACCTGATTGCATTGGGCGTCATTATTGTTTTGAGCGCGGCTGGCTTTACCTATTACAAGATGGTAGCTAGCCCGGCTCAGACGGCAAATGCCGCAAAATTGGCGTCTCAAAATAGCCGAACTGCAGCGGCGCAACTAGGAGACCTCACGCTTTATGCCCGCGGTACTGGCACCTTAATTGCGCGCGATGAAATTAATTTGGGCTTCGGCACCAGCGGTCCGATTTCCATCCTCAACGTGAAAATCGGCGACAAGGTGCATAAAGGGGACGTGCTGGCTGTCCAGGGAAATCCTGAGCAACTGAAGGCCGCGGTGGCGGTGGATCAACTGTCTGTCCTAAACGCCAAACAGGCGCTGGATGCCTTTAACCAGAATGCCAGCATTGTTTCCGCCCAGGCCCAGGCCAGTTTGGCGCTTGCAGAGTCTGCGCTGGTCAAAGCGGACTATAACTGGAACCGATTTCAAATAGCATCCACACGCTGGAACGATTACCTAGCCACTACTCCATCTTTCTTCCGTAAAGCGGAGAGAGATTCGAAAATAGCCTGGAGAGATCTTGAAATAGCGCGCGCCAACTACACCCGCACTACTTATCTCCCTGCAGGGGATAGCAAAAGAACCCTCGCACAAAAAGATCTTTTGGCGACTCAACAGAAATATGATACAGCAGTACAGCAATTGCTCAGCGCCTATCCAGCAGGAATCCAACCGGTGCCGATTGATAACGCACTGATTACAGCGGCGGCTCAGGTGATTCTAGCCGAGCGCGCCTTGGAAAAGGTAAATAACGGACCTGATCCTGTCAGTCTCGAGATAGCAAAGCAAACTCTGGCAAAGTCTGAGGCAGCTCTTGCGTTATCTCAACGCCTGCTTGACCAATCAACCATTCTGGCACCGATGGATGGCACCATCTTATCTTTGTCGGCTGCGGCCAAGGTGGGCAGCGACATAACCGGCCCATTTATCTCTATGGCGAATCAGAGTCAGCCGTATTTGACCATCTCCCTGGATGGGACGAGTATAGATAAAATCGCGGCAGGTTACAAGATTGAGGTGATTTTCGATGCCCTTCCCAATCAGATGTTCACAGGCCGCGTCATTCAGATAGATCCAACTTTATATACGCCCACAGGACAGAGGATAGTAGTCCAGACTCCCGGCCAGATTACAGTTGTCAAGGCATTGGCTAGTTTGGATCCAAGCGTGACGACACCTATTGACAATTTGCCGCTTGGCATGAGCGCCACGGTGGATGTCATTGGCGGTCAGGCAAAAGGAGTCGTCCTTGTCCCTGTCGCCGCATTGCGCAAACAGACACCTGGTAAATACGCTGTTTACGTCGTGGAAAATGGCAAGGATGTGCTTCGTCCCGTGGAGGTGGGTTTAATGGACTCTACCTACGCCGAGATAAAGTCTGGTCTTAAAGTCGGCGATGTCGTCGTAACAAGTCCGGCGGCAAAATGAAATAAGGATTCTTGGACTTTTGCTCAATCAAGAACGATCTGCGAATCTTCGCAAGACCCACAGGGTATTCGTCTTCATGAAAGAGACCTTTTGCTTGACTTTCATCCCTTCGATAGGCTCAGGACACCGCATGCGCAAATCCCGTTCAGCATGATTATTGTCTAACGGCATAATAAAACCAGGTAGTGGGACTTACTGCATGATAGGAAGCGTTTTTTGAGCTTGCCATCATTTACGAAGCCCCATTACCGATTGGAAAAACCATTCACGCGCTGTTACAGAATTTGAAAAGCGCCTACGCCGCCGAGACTGCCTATCAGGTGTTGGAACGTATCTTCGCTGACAACTTTCATCTGCTCGAAAGCGGTGTGCGCGCCAAAGAAAATACCGAGATCGCCTCCTCCTGCCTGCAATCAGTGGATGACATCCAAGCCACTTACCGCACGAAAGGCGCTGGGTATTACAAAGGCTACATCGCCAACATCACCGAAACCTGCGACCCTGAAAATGAGATTCAACTCATTACCACATTGTCCCGATGTCCTTCGGGAAAGTGCGGGTGTCGCCCAACAATGTAGACGACGCACAACTGTTAGCCGAAGCCTTACCCAATCTGCAAGAACGCACCAACTTGGACACACTCGTGACCGATGACGGTTATGGCGGCGGAGCCAGTGACAGTGCCTTGCAAGACCAAAACGTCACGCTCATCAAACTGCCATTCGGGGCGCACAACCCAACCCGGACAAATTCAGCCTCGCCGACTTTGACATTCAGCACGATGAAAAGGGCGGCTCCACCACGCTCACCTGCCCGCAGGGACAAACGGTTCCCGTTCTCCCGGGACGCACCACTGGCGGGCTCGCTTCGACCCAACCCTCTGCTCTACCTGTCTCTTCCAACTGGATGGACGTTATCGCACTCAACCCCAAAAGCGCGATCCGCGTTATCTGCTGACATTCACCACAGCCGAAGTTCGGAGCGCCAAACGGCGCAAAGATTATCTTGCGCATCAAAGTCACAGCCACAATTTACGTTCTGCCGTGGAAGCCACCGTGCGCTCGGTGAAACATCCATTTCCGGCAGGCAAGTTGCCGGTGTGTGGACAGTTCAGAGTAACCTGCATGGCAATCGCATCCGCCGCCGTGGTTTCTTTTTTTATTTTTTGACGCGCTGACTACGCTCACGGCTGGTTTTCAGTCCGATTTTTGGTTATTAAAGAACGGCTTCTTGCAGTAAAGTCACTGATAATAGACTTCTTGCGAAAGTCGTAAGTTTATTCTTGCCGCCAAGTTATTGTCTGCCAATTTCAGCTACTCTTCACGAATTGGTCTTTAAAATTCGCGCAGATTAGCGGATGGACAAAGATAGTGCAAGGTTTTTCTGTAAATTGACGGGGCACATCACTACGCAAGATATCAAACTTCACGCAGGCTTCATGTGTGGCAAGTAAGATACTCATCAGGCCTGCTCCTTCTGTCAAAGAAATGAAAGCGGCTGTATGGAATAAACTGGAGAGTTTTGAATGAATCAGATTTTGGGCCGAAAAAAGAAACATACCAAGCTCCGGGGGGTAAAAATGATTGGTGCATTGGTATTATTATTTGCAGGACTGTTTGGCATCCTTGCGATTGTGCCTGCGGTTTCACCAGCTACCGGCGCGCAAATAGCAGATATGATAAGGTCGGCGGCTGGGCCTCAGCCAGTAGTCGTACTTGAAAGCGTATCGTTCCGCGTACAAGATACGTTCAATCAATTTTTATCCGCACACAATGGCGGTCAAAAACAAATTAGTTTGTCTCAGAATAATGGTATTCAGCCTACTGCTAAAAGATTGAGACAAACAACTGTTATCGCTGATTTGGCGGCCAAAAGCACGTCGGTTAAGCCAGTCGCCGATTCAGCGGCAAAAACCATACCGGTTCAGCCAGTCACCGATGCAGTCACCGCGTTGCCACAGATTGGCTGGCAGGCTTACGGCCCAACAGTGAATGGCGTACCTGTTATGGCGCAGGCTTTGTTATCGCTGGATCCGAAGCGTCCGTATGCCGGGATCGCATTGGTACGCATTGACCTTACCAAATTAAAACTTCACATGCAGCCGGGTTTTCTTGAGCCGTCCCACGCAAAGGACATTGTCAATGCAATTCCTCATCTGGGCTTGATACCAGCGGCCGATCAAAGCAATCTTATTGCAGGATTCAACGGCGGCTTTAAAGCTGTTAATGGAAACTATGGGATGATGGTCAATGGCATAACTGTTCTTCCTCCAGTGCCAGGTATCGCAACGATTGCCATCTATCGCGACGGTCATGTTCAAATTGGCGCGTGGGGACATGTTCAAGTCGGCGCGGATATCATTCCGTCGGCAGATATAGTCGCCTTTCGGCAAAACTGCCCGCTTCTTATTCAAGCCGGGCAACTTAATCCGCAGGTTTTTCTTGACAATCGCGCAATTTGGGGAAACACGATTGACAATCAAGAAATTACTTGGCGAACCGGGCTGGGTATTACACAGGATGGACGTTACTTGATCTACGCGGTTGGAAATGGAACGACAGTTCAAACATTGGCCCAGGCACTGCAAAATGCGGGCGCTTATAACGCTATGCAGTTGGATATCAACCGGCATTATGCCCATTTCGTCACATATAAACCCAGCGGTAAACCAAATCCGCCTTTGAGGGCTGTCCAATTACTGGATCAGATGGAAAGCGACCCAACTCTTTATCTTGTCGCTCATTCACGGGATTATTTCTACCTGACATCGAAATAACTGAACGGCATTTTGGGTGCGTGTCCGGGCGGCATTACGAAAAGCTCCTGCAAAGAGGATGTATCTTTTTTGTGTGCCATGGATCTAGCGCGGTGTTCCTGGCGCGCTTTGTTCCTGTAGTGCGCGTTGTATCAGCTAACCTGGCTGGGGTTGTGTGGTTGATTGTTTGCGTAACAGCGCTTAGGTTGGCGCATATTTCCCGTTTCAAAGTTTTGAAAAAATTCATAATCCCAAAAGATTATCAAAGCGCTGCATGAAGCGGCCCTCACTTTGACTTCATGTGGACTTCATCTTGCGCCCTTAAACTCCGTTTTCATTCAACTACTCAAAGGAGAAAATCACATGTCAAAGAGAAGGCCTTCAAAAAGAATCAAGAAATCGCGGGGCGCCAGCGGGCTGGATGGCATCCAAGTCGCAGGCATCGGCGTCATCATTCTAAATAAGAACAGAAAAGTCATTCGGTAGCGCCGATGATAGAAAGAGTAACGCTGGGCGTCTTGTTCAAAGTTTTCAAGAAGGAGCAAACGGCCTCCACTAATTCTAGGATGGTCCTGAATAGGTGGTTATGGGTTACTCTCCGGCGCAGGTGTTTCCAAAGGAGTTCGATGGCGTTGAGCCAGGGTGAGTAAGTTGGAAGCGCAAAGAGCACGAGTTGGTCGGCATATTTTTCGAGGAACTTTAGGGTCTTGTGGCTGTGATGAATGATGAAGTTGTCTACCACCAAAACGATCTTTTGCCCGTGATACTCAGCAGATTGGGTCACCGTTTGCATGAATTGTTCCACAAAGGCACAAAATCCGGCGCTGTTCTTGTGCTCTTCGATGCGATGCAGAGTCTGGCCCGAAACGTAGTTGACGGCGCCGAAGCCGTAGCGCTTCTTGTTGACTCCTGGGGTCATCACCTTGCGTTGGTGACCCTGCATGGTCCAACAGCGCAGAACACCGGGCAGGAGGTTGAGATCAATCTCGTCTTGGAAGAACAGCAAGATTTCTCCATTTTTCGCCGCTTTTTTATCCTGTAGATTCAACAAGCAAGTGCAACTTTGAAGGTTGCTGAGAGGTAAGCTGGAGTAGGATAATGCTTCTCAGACGACCAAGTCAAAGGAGCACTATGAGAACCTACAACCAGCTTACCCAGGG
>Ga0172371_10009787_pt1 | contig 13103 bp, 14 predicted proteins | sample Lak12m_FD_114543 | JGI IMG/M metagenome (GOLD analysis project Ga0172371, IMG submission 114543) | Freshwater microbial communities from Kabuno Bay, South-Kivu, Congo - kab_022012_12m | ecosystem: Environmental > Aquatic > Freshwater > Lake | place: Democratic Republic of the Congo: South-Kivu... | reverse complement strand
TGGTTTGCGGATCGCTTTCAAAGCCCAACTCACGCGCCCAGGTACGATTATAGAAAATAAAATGACCCACGCGGTAAGCCGGCAGGCCCAGGCGGTAGCTGCCATCCATGTCCGTTTTCCAGAAAAGCGGCAGGAAAGAATTGACTTGATCAGCAGACCAGCCGACTTCACCGGAATCAATATACTCATCCAAATTCCGCAGCGGCAAGCCGCTTTGCGACCAGGACGCGAGGTACGTGGAGGGTGCGATGACCATATCCGGCAAGTCGCCATCCGTAGATGCCCGCAAGATATCCTCAAATAGCACCAGGTCATCCGCGTGCGTGTGGAGGCTCACCTCGATCGACCAGAGATTATCGCGGTTGAAGTCCGCGGCGACTGTTTCCAGCCACCCGGCCATTTCGCCAGTCCAGGGATGCCACAGGGCTACCTGAATATCATCCGGTAAATCCAGCGTGGGTAAGTTTCCAGCCTCAGTCGGAGTCGCGGTCGGCGTGATGGCGGGGGTTTGCCCGGTAGTTGGCGTCAGCGCGGACGCTGTGGCGGTAGCCGCAGCCGGAGAACACGCGCCCAGCAGCAACGCCAAACCGATCCAGCCTAAAAATGAACGCTTTAGGGATATTCGCATTGACATAATCTTACCAATGTTTTCAGCCAGACCTGGTTCTATCAGGTGCTAAAATTCTTTCAGAGCGTATATCAGGTTACAAAATAATCCGCCAGCCAGCTTGATTGACATCCCCTGCCAAACTCTTTATAATGGCTGTAATCATCACCAGGAGCCGCCGGTTTTGAAAGAACTGGCAGAGAAGGACGGCCGAAGGCTGAGAGCCGCCGCAGCATCACAAAACCGCAGTCGCCTGGGAAGTCTGCCGAAGAAATCGATGTGAAAGTAGACCGGCACGGGTATGCCCGTTAGCGCTAAATGAGAGCGCGCTGGCTGCAGCGCGAAGCGAGGTGGTACCGCGCAAGGTGAAAATGACCTTTCGTCCTCAAAACGAGAGGTTTTATTTTTTAATCCGGAGGATGAATGACCGAAAGTACATTGCCAAAAGCGTACGATTTCCGCGGAACCGAAGAGAAAATTTATGCCTGGTGGGAAAGCCGGGGATATTTTCAGCCGTCCAACGATCCCAAAAAGCCCGACTTCGATCCAACTAAAAAGCCGTTTGTGATCTCGATCCCGCCGCCCAACGTAACCGGCGAGCTGCACCTGGGGCATGCCATGTTTGTCTCGATCGAAGATCTGATGATCCGTTATCACCGCATGAAAGGCGAACCGGCGCTGTGGGTGCCGGGCAGCGATCACGCCGGCATCGCCACCCAGCTGCAGGTTGAAAAAGCCCTGAAAAATGAAGGCAAAACGCGCGAGGATATCGGCCGCGAAGCATTCATCGAACGCACCTGGGAATGGAAACGCAAATACGGCGGCATCATCCAGCAGCAGATCCGCAGATTGGGCGCTTCCTGCGATTGGACGCGCGAACGCTTCACACTGGATGAAGGCCTCAGTCGCGCGGTGCGCGAGGCTTTCGTAACGCTTTACGAAAAGGGATTAATCTACCGCGGGCCGCGCCTGGTGAACTGGTCGCCCAACCTGCGCACGGCGGTTTCGGACCTGGAAGTGGAGCACTCGCAGGAACCCGGCACATTGTATTACTTCAAATACCGCTTGGCGGACAACCCGGATGAATACCTGGCGGTGGCCACCACCCGCCCCGAGACCATCCTGGGCGATACGGCCGTGGCCGTGCACCCTGAAGACGAACGCTACCAGAAATTCGTGGGCCGCAAAGCGCTGGTGCCCATGTTGGAGCGTGAAATTCCGATCATCGCGGACGAATACGTGGACCGCGCGTTCGGCAGCGGCGCGCTGAAGATCACCCCGGCGCACGACCCGAACGATTACGAGATCGCCCAGCGCCACAACCTGGAAATCATCAACATCCTGAACCGCGACGTCACCATCAACGAGCACGGCGGCAAATACCAGGGACTGGAGCGCGAAGCCTGCCGCAAGCAAATCTGGCAGGACATGGGTGAACGCGGCCTGGTGATTAAGGAAGAACCCTACACGCTGAACGTACCCCGTTCGCAGCGCGGCGGCGAGATCATCGAACCGATGATCAGCGAGCAGTGGTTTGTGAAAATCGAGCCGCTGGCACGCGAAGCCATCGCGGCCGTCAAAGACGGGCGCATTCGCATCGTGCCGGAACATTTCAGTAAGGTTTATTTCAACTGGATGGAGAACATCCAGGACTGGTGCATCAGCCGCCAGCTATGGTGGGGGCACCGCATCCCGGTGTGGTACTGCGCCGAGTGCGGCAAGATGACCGTCCAGCGCGAAGATCCAAGCGCCTGCCAACATTGCGGCAGCGCCAACATCACCCAAGATGAAGACGTACTGGATACCTGGTTCTCCTCGGGATTGTGGCCTTTCTCCACGCTGGGTTGGCCGGAGCAGACCGATGACCTGAAATACTTCTATCCCACCTCGGTGATGGAAACCGGTTACGATATCCTGTTCTTCTGGGTGGCGCGCATGATCATGAGCGGCCTGCAATTCACCGGCCAGGCGCCCTTCCACACGGTTTACCTGCACGGATTGATCCGCGACGAGCACGGCCAGAAGATGAGCAAAACAAAGGGCAACGTGATCGACCCGCTGGTGGTGATGGATAAATTCGGTACGGATGCGCTGCGCTTTACCCTGCTGGTGGGTTCCGCGCCGGGCAACGATATGAACCTGAGCGAAAAGAAGGTGGAAGCCAACCGCAATTTCGCCAACAAGATCTGGAACGCTGGACGTTTTGTGATCAATGCCATCGAAATCGCGCCGGGCAAGCCGGAGAAAGATCCGCAATGGACGCCCGCGGACTCCTGGATGTGTGCTCGCCTGAACGCGGTGGTGCGCAGCGTCAACCGCCTGTTCGAGAATTACCAATTCGGCGAAGCCGGCCGGCAGATCTATGATTTCTTCTGGGGAGAATTTGCTGACTGGTACATCGAGATCGCCAAAATGCAGCTGCGCGAAGGCGGCGACCGGGCTTTTTACACTGCCTGGATGCTGCTGCGCGTGCTGGATGCGTGCCTGCGCATACTGAGCCCTTTTACTCCATTTGTGACCGAGGAACTATGGGGGCACCTCAAACGGACCGCACAAGCCAAGTCCAACCAGATGGCGCCTGATGATGGTTGGGCGGAAGCGCTGATGGTGGCAAAGTGGCCTGAATCCAAAGTAGAAGAAAGCTGGGAGAGCCCTGCCATCGAAGAATTCGTCAACGGTACGATCGAACACAGCCGCGCGTTGCGCACATTGAAAACCGAATTAAACATACCGGCCAACCAGCGCGCCAAGGGTACCATCATTGCCGCGCCGGAAATGTTGAAAACCATCACCTCACAAGTTGAGTTGATCAAACATTCCAGCGCGCTGGAGCAACTGGACGTCCTGGAGTCGATCCCGGATGCGAAAGCTTACAAGCAATATCATTCGTCTAGCATCCCGGCCACCGGCAGCCTGTTATTTCTGATCACCGACACCAGCGCGGATGATGAAAAAACACAAGATAAGCTGAGGAAAGAATTGGATGAAGCCAATTCGCAGATTCAGCGGCTGGAACAACTGTTGAGTTCTGATTTTGCCAAAAAGGCCCCCGCGCAAGTGGTCGAAAACGAACGGGCGAAATTGGCAACCTACCATCAAACAGCTGAAAAACTGAAAATGCAAATCAAATAGAACTTAATTCAATTAAACCAAAAACCGTTCCCAAAGATAGACTCAGGGAACGGTTTATTTATTAACTTTTAAATTTAGTATTTCACGATACGCGGCAGGGTTTTGGCTTCCGCCACCCAGGCAGCCACCTGTTTGGGGCCGGGCATGCGGCGCACCAGCTTCTTGGCCAGGTTCACTTCTGCCATCTTCTTGTAGAGATTATCGGGGACGCGTTTGGCCAACTCGACCACCGTATCGACCCCGGCCTCTTCCAAGAGATCAGAATATTCCTCGCTGACGCCCTTGATGCGCCATAGATCCGCATGGTTGACCCATTCCAGGATCAGGCTGCCGGCGATGCCGGTTTCCTTGGCGATTTTTTCCCGGCCGGAATCTGTAGCGCCCTGTTTCAACAAGGCCTCCACTGTCTTGATCCCGCTGGCGGTCAGTTTCTTCTGGTAAGCGTTTCCGATGCCTTCCACTTTTATAATACTGGTCATTTCAATACCTCCGTATATAGATTTACATCAATATCACACTATATATATTATAGTGATGGAAAGCATTTTTAAATCATATTAAATTACTGGAATATTTCCTGATCTCACCCTGAATTGCCACAATTTCGCCCAGAAACATTCGGTGAAAATCTTCTTCCGGATAGTGTTCCAAAATTTTTTTATCAATGAATTTTTCAGGGTCAATATCCTGCCAATACAATTTGCGACATTCGAGCATTAAGTCCGCTTCCCGGTAAACCGGAGATGAAATCTTACCGGCAGCCATCGGCGTTAAGCCGGAGGCTGCGATCTTATCGCCATCCCGCCCGGATTGAGAGCCGAGCAAGTTGAGCGCCTTGCGGTATTGCCCAGGAAAGGCGCATAACGAGAAATCGTTGTATTGATTGATGAATTCAAAGGTAAAGCGGGAAGGCCGCACCACTACCATGGCAATCGGCAGATTCCACAGAGTGCCAAATCCACCCCAGGATACCGTCATACAGTTAAAGTGATTCGTCTTGAAATCACCGCAGGTGAGCAAAAACCAACCGGAATTCCAAATTTCATTCGCCTTGACAAGGAAATTGCGCGTTGAGATTTCATCCATACCTTTATTACTCTCCGATTTTCCTGCAATTCAAAACAGCATCCAGGTTGATGGGTCCGTACACATGCGGAAATAACTCCCGGCCGCCTTCCAGGTTTTCATAAACAACTTCGGATGATAACCTGGCAGGATCGATTTCCAAGGCAACCAGGTCCGCACTATCCTTGAACCATTTTGCCAGGACAGCCTGCACCTGATCCGCCAGGCAGCAATGGATGAAACCGATATCAGAAAGGGCATCCGGTTCATAGATGCCCTTTTCTTGCGCTTCATCCCAGGTTTTATTATCGGTGATGTGAATAATGTTCATCTTCCTACCTTGAGATCTTTATTCGGATCAATTTATTATCATTCAGAAATTCTTTCAAGGATTTCACTTCCGTGATTTGAGAATCCTCAGCTATGTCATAGCGGCGCTTGATCTGCGCGAGGCGGGCAGGATTTTTTAAAAGGACCTGCAAGAATTCCTCATAGCCGGTTACGTCTTCCGCCCAGCCGGTTTTGCTGACCCCATTGACCAGAATATTGACCGGGAGTCCCTTGGCCAGGTTCTTCCAGCGTTGATCGCCTGGATTGAAAATCAGGTACAGCAGCATTTCGTCGCCGATATAATCCGCGGCGCAAGTTTTGGGTGCGCCTGTCTGCGGTTCCATGTACGAAACCAGGACCGAATCGAACTGAAAAAGATCTCGCAACGGGCTATTCTTAATCGCCTGTTGAACGGGTTTCAACATCTTACTGATCTGTTCAAGAAAAGACATCTTTTCACCTTATATTTTCGTTACTCTTAATATATACGATGTTTTTCTGAAACAGTTTCAGTCATGAAGCGCGGTATTCCGCCCGCTTATTTTTTGCCCATCTTTTTCTTAACCAGACGCTTGGTGATAAAAGCCGTCAGCGCGAACAACGCGACGGCCAGGACAACATTCTGGTAGGTGTTCATGAAAGCCGTGATCAGAGGCCATTTCGCCCCCAGCAAGCGCCCGGCATACGATAAGGCAAAACTCCACAAGGCAGTCCCGAATACAGTATAAAGCGCGAAAGTTCCCAACGGCATGGCGGAGATTCCGGCCGGAATGGAGATTAGGCTGCGAATGACCGGGATCATGCGCGAGAAGAAAATCACAGCCTGGTCGTATTTATCGAACCACCTGCGGGATTTATCAAAATCTTCAACCGACAGCAGCGCGTATTTTCCATATTTACCGATAAAATTCCGAACGCGCGCCTCGCCCAGCCAGCTACCCAAACCATAAAAAAGAAACGCACCTGTCAAGGATCCCAGCATGCCCACCAGCGTGACCAGGGGAATACGAAAACGTCCGGTCAGGGAAAGGCTGCCCGCCAACGGCAGGATCACCTCCGAAGGGATGGGCGGGAAAACATTCTCGAGGAACATAACCAGGTACAAGCCGGGATAACCGGCTGTACTGATGATGCCCTCCACCCAGGTTTTCAGATAATCGAGTAAATTGCCCAGCTGCATGATGGGTTAAGGATTCTTGTATCTATTCTTTTGCTTTGATCCTGCCCTGCACGATCAGCCCCAGCAGTAGCAGACCGATGATCATAAAAAATGAATATGAAGCGTCCAGGTTCAACCCCTCGACGATCAGGACCGCGCCGCAGGCCGAGGTCAGGAAAAGCATGGCCCAATCGAAGAGCGAGCCCGCCAGCAAAGCGCCGATGAGCGCACCCGCCAGGATCAGCATCCATTGATACTGCCCGGCATTGACCAAATTCGATTGAAGCAGATAGTACATGATATATCCCCCGGCGACCATGCCAGCCAGACCAACCGCCAATTTTTGCAGTAGTACTGCCAGCAGCGCTCCTAAAAGCCCGGCGATGATGGAAACGGTCAGAAGCACGGATTGGGACTGACCTGGCAAGACCTGGGGAGCGAAGCGCATGCCCGCCAGGAACCCGACCACTGCCACGAACATCCAGAGCGCTTTGCGCCCGAAAAACAGAAGCAGCACTCCCGCCGCCAAATACATAAAGTCCATCACTCACCTCCCGCGTCGTAAAAACAAAACAATTATATAAGGTTTTCAGCGTTCCTGAAACGCCAACAGCCCACGACCCCAATCGCGCATGTTCCAGCGGTCAATCATTCGCGGATTAACCAACTCATAAAAAAGAACGCAGGCTGGCTTTGCTGTTGCCTGCGTTCAATTTTTTGTAAACGAGCGGTTATTTTCGACTGCGCAGGTAGGAACGCACCAGCACGACCAAACCCGCGAAAATCAGCATCATGGGAAAGACCGGAAGCCCCAAGCGGCTCAAACCGTAACCGCTGATCCCCAGGATCAATTCAAAGAAAATAAAACCGATGACGAAAATGGTCATGCCGATACTTGCCAAACGGCGTCCGGATTGGACAATCGCCTCGCGGCCCTTGCGTTCGCCGTAGATGATCTGCGAAAATCCAACCGAAGCCGGCGCGATCAACGCCCAGGCATACGCCCAGCTGGCCCATAAATCGGTGACGCTCTGCACCAAAAACAGCATACCCAACGTAGTCAAAATACCACCCAGGATGGATAAACCCTCGCCGCTGCTGCTTTCACTGGAAAGGGCGGTCAGGAAGATCAAAACACCCGGAACAATGAAAATGAACGGCCAGATGAACGTGCCGAAGGGGATCTGCAGCAGGCGGCCCAACAACAGCAGCACGCCCATCGCCAGCAAACCCGCGCCAAAAAACAATGCGCCGCGATCCAACCCGGCAGACGGTTGGCTGGATTTATCCGCGATAACCGGTTCAGGCGCAGGAACGGGCAGCTTTTCAGCTTTGGTTTTTGGCATTTCTGCTTTCTTTTCAGGCAGCGGTTCTTTCGCTTTCAACTCAACAACATCCTGCTTTGCGGAAGCCTTTACAGCCGGTTTTTTCACCTGTGCTTTTGCGGATTTTTCTATCTTTTGAATCCCGGTTGGGTTGGTCTCGGCTTGCGGAACATCAGCCATCACCGGTTTCTCTTTTTTGGTAGCCATTGTTTTACTCCTATTCAACCATTTTTCTTTTTTTCATTCAATCTATATACGAAAATCGCAACCGGTGGTTGCGATTGAATATCGATTCAAAAAAATAGCGTCATACGGATTTACGCCCGGAGCGAATCTGCTGAAATGCGTTCCAGATCAGCAGGGCGGCAGCGCCTTCATCCAGGTTGCCGATGACAGGCAGGTTATCCGGGATGAATTCAAAAACACCCGCGGTCGGATTGAGCAAATACAGTAAACCAAAAATTCCGGTCATGTAAACAAGCGCCGGCGGCCATTTACTTTTTTCAGAATGATTATTCGTTTCGTTCATGTTCCTGCTCCTCGGTCGTTTTGTGGTGACTGCGTCCATTATTGCTCATGGAACAATCCTCGTCAAGGTATTCGAATTCGATCGTGGTATGCGCGAGGTTGTATTTTTCGGTCAGTTGGCGCACCTTGCCCTTGATATTTCGAATGTCCTCCTTGCCGGCGCCCGCGCAAAGAACCACATGCATGGTCAGCACGTGCTGCTCGCCATCCAGCGACCAAAGGTGCGTGTGATGGATATCCTTGACCTTGCCTAATGAACGGATTTCTTTCTCCACTTCCTGGGTATTCAACGCATCCGGTACACCCTGCAGGAACAAACGCAGGGTTTTCCGCAGGTTCTTGATCACGTTATAAAGGACAAAAATGGTGATCAGCAGGGAAAGCAGCGGATCGAGGACTTCGATCGGTCTGAACATCAAAATGATGCTGACCACGAAGACTGCCGCCCAACCCAATACGTCCTCGAGCATATGCCAGGAAACCATGCGGCTGTTCAGGTTCCCCCCGCGTGAGGTGCGCAAGGCAGCATAGCCATTGACCGCCATACCCACCAGGGCGAAAAGCAGCATGCCGCGCGCATTGGAGGCTTGGGGCGCCAACAGGCGCCGGATGGCTTCAATGATGACAAAAACCGATCCGCTCAGCAGGATAATCCCGCTGATGAATGCGCTTAAAAGCGAAAAACGTTGATAACCGTATGAGTATTTTTTATCCCCATTTTTTGTAGAAAGCCGCTCCAACTGCCAGGCTATTGCCAGCGAAATACTATCTCCCAGATCATGCAGGGCATCCGCGAGGATCGCTATGCTGTTGGTGTATATACCCCCGACCAGCTCGGCCAGGGCAAAACCAGCGTTCAATAAGAAGGCGACTTTAATATTCTCCTGATTTCCATGATGCGCGTGAGCGTGATTATGATCCATGCTGACCTGAAGCTTTGTTTACCTGATTGAATATTATTAATTATTTTGTATTTTATTATAATAATCTTGGCCGATTTTGCGAAGAGTGGATGGCAACAGATAAAGGGTCCATTCTGAAGATCCCGAGTTTCACAGAGAACCGAACACTTGAAATTTGCCTGTTACAACTGTCATGGCCTTGGAAATAGTTTACAATCAGGTTTTGTCCACATTGCGCTGAGAGGCTTGGTTATGCTGAAGAAAATGATCGAATCCGACCAGAGACTATCGAGCAGTTTGATTTTCCCACCGGAAAACAAAGCGCTGCGCACCGCGGCGGCGTTTTTCGCCCATTCAGGCGATTCCTGGTTCTGGTTGGCGGGTTTGTTAATCATCTGGCTTTTCTCCAGGGGCAGCCTGCATGCCAACGCAGCCCTTTTCGCCGGGGCGATCGTTTTGCAAGCCACGCTGGTATTGGGCATCAAATTTCTTGTTAAAAGAAAAAGGCCTGAAGGGGAATGGGGCTCCGTGTACCGCAACATCGATCCGCATTCCTTCCCGTCCGGCCACGCCGCGCGCGCCATCATGTTAGCCGCGCTGGCCTGGGGGCTGAACCTGCAGCCGCTGGCGCTCATTCTGACCATCTGGGCGCCGTTGGTCAGCCTGGCACGGGTGGGATTGGGTGTGCACTACCTTTCAGACGTGCTGGCAGGCTGGGCGCTGGGTTTGCTGCTGGCCTGGGGGGTGTTCATTGCGCAACCCTTGCTCTATCAATGGTTTCCATACATCCTGTTCAAATAACGGGACAGGGGATGGAGAAATCTCCAACTTTCCATATAATTGCCAACTCATTAATCTGCTGATCATTTTTTCAATGGCGCTGGAAATTTTTGCGTTTTCAGATAAAATAGGTCAGATTTAATTCAATCAGATCAGAGAGGAATTTCACTATGGCAACCATTAAAACCGTAAAAGTCACCGCCGAAGGCCCCGAAAACTGGCTGATCACCACCAAAGCCGGTGTTCACACCGCGCTGGTGGACCAACCCGAAGCAATGGGAGGCGACAACCAGGGCCCCTCACCACTGGATTATGTTTTCATCTCTTTAGCTGGCTGTCTGGTCACCATCGGCAAGATCGTGGCCGGCCAGCGCCAGATCGACCTGCGCGGGATGGAAGTGGAAATCAGCGGGGATATCAACCTGGATGTGCTGCGCGGAAAAGAAAAGAACGAACGCGCCGGTTTTCAGAATATCACCGCCGCCGTTAAAATCGACGCGGATATGAGCGAAGAGGAAAAGAAAGAATTTCTTGAAGAAGTTGACCGCCGCTGCCCGATTTCGGATAACCTGATAAACATAACGCCTGTGCAAATCAAGCTGGCATAGTCGCCAGGCAAGCGGCAAGGTTGAATAATAAAGTATGTCGCGGCTTATTCATGACCTGCTTCAATCAGTAAAAAATGACGCGCCGGTGAGAAACGTGCTCATCGGCGCGCACTGGGCTGCTGTCAGCAGCCGCTTCTGTGGCATGGCATCCACGGTGATGAAATCTCAACCGCATGGCGAAGAAGTCGTGCGGGATGCCGGCAGCCTGCACTTGAAAAGCGCGGGGGAATTATCTCAGTATCTCCTTTCAGAAAATTACCTGGAAGCCAGCATCGGGTTGGCAGCCTTGAATTCAATATCAGAAATTCCGGAAAAGAACATCACGGAAATCAACGCTTTCAAGGTAGTCGGGCAAATCGGCGCGGGCAAACACGTCGCCGTCTTCGGGCATTTTCCTTACCTGGAGGAGATCAAAGCCAGCGCGGCGCGCTTATCCGTATTCGAGATTTTTCCCACTGGCGAGGAACTTTCGCTGGAACGCGTTCCGGAAGTATTACCGGGAGCGGATGTGGTGGCGCTGACCAGCAATGCCGTCATCAACCATACCATTGAGAGTATTCTGCCCCATATCCAAAAATCGGCCTTCGCGATGCTGGTCGGTCCCAGCACGCCGCTGAACCCGCTGTTATTCGAAGCCGGATTCAGCCTGCTGGCAGGCGTGCGCATCATTGACGAACAGGCGCTCTTCCAAAGCATCAGTCAGGCGGCTATCTTCCGCCAAGTGAAAGGCGCGCAGGTCATCACGGTTTCAAAGCAACCGTTGAAAATATAATAAAGCCGCTGACATGAAATCAGCGGCTTTATTTTTGAACCTCTGCAGCTCAGTGCGAAAGCTCCAACTGGCTGGGTAGATTACCGGTCAGGAAACGCTGCAGCGCCTGATCGATCAGGCGCTCATCCGTCAGGCGCAGGTCCTTGCCGCTGGACTGGATGCTGTGAACCGCTCCCTGCCCCATACCGCCGCACACCACGGCATCACAATCCGCGATGGCTTCCAGCATGGATACATGGCGCGATTGGGACTGCGGGTCGAGGCCATGCACGCCTGAGTCGTGCTCGCCATGCTGATGTTCGGCAGCATGAAAATGGGTATGACCCAGCTTTTCACGCATTTCCCGTCCAATCTCCTGGCCGTTTTCTACATTCACCACCAGGTAATATGCCGCGCGTCCAAAATGGGCGCTGATATTCATTCCATCGTCCGTTACGAAAGCAATTTTCATTCTTTTTCACCATTCTCTTAGTATGTGCTAATACCGGATTATACCCGCTATTCACGGCAGGAAGCAAATCTATAATCCTGATGCAAGACAAGAGATTACAGAAATACGATTTCTGACATTCTTTTAACTTTACAAAGGATATGGCCTCGATTATCCTTATCGTGGGGATGGTTGGGTCCCGGTGGGTCCCCCGGTCTTCAAAATCGGCGGCGGGCTGCTCTGCAGGCCGCGGTGGGTTCGACTCCCACCCATTCCCGCTGTATTCACAGGAGATTTACATGGTAACAGATCACAACCTGGCTGAAATTGACGCGTTGATCGGCAAGCATTTCCAGATCGATGAAATCACTTACGGCGGCCCCAAGCAGCCTTACATCGTGCGGTACCGCGGCAGCCTGAAAGAACAGGACAGCCAGGCGGCTTATGCCCGCATAGAAGAAAGCCTGCAAGGCCAAAAACTGGTTGCGCTGCTGCGCGAGGAAGAAAACCGCTTGAATCTATACCTGCTGCCTGAACTGGAAAAGAGGAAAGAACCCAAAGGCAGCCTGAATTTGATCCTGTTCATCCTGACCCTGTTGAGCGTGCTGGTCACCGGTGGATTATACGGGTACGAGGGAGAGATGCCGCAAGGAACACTGGCGACCATCCTGGCCCTGGCAAAAAGCGGTTGGCCATTCGCGCTGACGCTACTGACCATCCTGGGCGCGCACGAATTCGGGCATTATTTCGCCGGCAGGAAGCACGGTGTGCAAGTGACCCTGCCGTTTTTCATCCCGCTGCCGCTCAGCCTGTTTGGCACAATGGGCGCGTTCATTAATATGCGTTCGCTGCCCAGGAATAAACGCGCGCTGTTCGACCTGGCTATCGCCGGGCCGTTAAGCGGTTTTGTGATGTCCCTGATCGCCCTGGCCGTCGGCCTGAACCTTTCGGAAATCAGCCAGCTGCCCGCTGCAGCGGCCGCAACCGGCAGCAGTCTGCAAATGGAGGGTAACTCGTTATTGTATCTTTTGATGAAGTACCTGGTATTCGGTAAAGTGCTGCCGCAGCCGGCCGGGATGAGCGGGATTGGCTTGCTGGTCTACTGGCTGCGTTACTTCTTCACCGGGCAGCCCTTCCCGTGGGGAGCGCAGGACGTCATGCTGCACCCGGGGGCCTGGGGGGGTTGGGCGGGATTGTTCGTAACCGGCATCAACCTGCTGCCAGCTGGTCAATTGGACGGCGGGCATATCTTTGCCACTTTGTTCGGTGAAAAAACCGCCCGGGGCATCTTTCCCTTCCTGATTGGCGGGTTGGTCATCCTGGGATTCTTCTCCAACGTATGGTGGATTTGGGCGGTGCTGTTGATGATCTTCGGGCGCAGCTACGCGCAACCATTCGACCAGGTGACTGAACTGGACGCCAAACGCAAGTGGCTAGGATACCTGGCGCTGGTTATCTTCATCCT
>Ga0172371_10009784_pt1 | contig 13105 bp, 15 predicted proteins | sample Lak12m_FD_114543 | JGI IMG/M metagenome (GOLD analysis project Ga0172371, IMG submission 114543) | Freshwater microbial communities from Kabuno Bay, South-Kivu, Congo - kab_022012_12m | ecosystem: Environmental > Aquatic > Freshwater > Lake | place: Democratic Republic of the Congo: South-Kivu... | reverse complement strand
GACTGGCCCCGGTAATAATCAAAGGCCTTTTCCAGGACCGCCTTTGCCGTAGGTTCACCCCCCACGGGGTCTGTGATGAGCAATGCCCCTATGCTGAGGATCACTGCTGCAACAACCGTCCGTACCCTTGTTTTCTTCCCCATTCTAGACCCCCGCATGTTGTCCTTATGACCCTGGATGATATCTTAACCGCAAGGGATTCTCTCGTCAAATCAAAACAGTGCTTCGCGCATCCACCATTCCTGCCGTTTGCGCAACGGCTTTGTTACGGCCCAGGCTGACATGTTTGATGGACGATGCTATCGCCAAGCCTCCGGCGATGTCGAGGGGAATAGCAGGGTCCATGCCGTATGGCTTGACGAATACGGACCAGTTCTCTATATTTCCCAGCAAACACGAGGCACGCTACCCGACAGCAGCAACAAACCCTTTTTCAACTCGATACGGCAGCTCATGCGGAATTCGTCTTCCCAGGAGCGTCTCAGAGAGATGGTATCCCAATTGCTCCCGCCCCATCAGGTGCCGCAACAAAGAATGCCACTGGCCGTCCAACGCTCCCTGTACCCTCAATTCGTCTTGGAACAGGCAGGAGCGATAGAGACTTTGATCGAGTCCATCCCCTGGAGCTGTCCGGGTGCTGAGTTCACGACCTCACTGCCGTATCCATGCAATGAGCCACGGATTTGCGTCCTTTGGGAAAGACCCCCCCACAGGCCGGCGGTTATCATAGCCTCTATCAAGACGCTAAACAGATACATCCAAATTAAAGCGCCACGGTTATGACGTGGATTTGACCTGGATTGAATTGCTGAAAGGATGGCTGAAATCTATGGAGTGGAGCCGGGCGACATCCTGTGCAGGGGCAAGCGGCAGCGAACGATCTCCTGCGACAATACTAAACGGTCAGAACGGATTCCTTATATTGGGAAACGGATGCGTCAACTGTGAGGAGAAGCATCCCTTCTGTTCGGGCCTGGGCCAGCAACAGGCGATCAAACGGGTCTTTGTGAATCGGCGGGAGTGATTCGATGGCAAGGACATGTTCTGCGCCAACAGCCAACTCGGAGTAACCATGCGTGATCAGCATCTCTCTCAGGCGTCGTGGATTCACCTTGAAGTCGTCGCGCCCCAGCCCACGCTTGATAACAATCTCCCATATGCTGGCCACGCTGAAAAACAACATGTTTTCAGGTGTTGTTAGGAGCGTTCGGGCTGATTCGGAGAGTCTTTCCGGTTGACCTGCAGCCCACAGGACAATATGCGTATCCAAGAGCAATTTCACGATGACTTTCCTTCAAACAGGTCAGTGATCTCCTTTGTCCCAAGAGAATCAAAATCATCCGGAACCGCAATCTCACCCAACATGAAGCCCAGCTTTTTGGTCGTATCCGGTTCCTCACCGGACAGCGGCAACACCTTGACCATCGGCTTCCCGGCCTTGGCAATGATAAATACATTTCCCTTCGCAGCCTCGTCCACCAGCCGCGATAGATGTGTTTTTGCCTCGTGGATATTGACGGTCTGCATAAGATACCTCCAAAGGTTAGTTCAATAGACTTAGTTTATCCATCCCAGCATCGATCGTCAAGATATTTTTCCTGACGCAGCATGGCGATGAATAACTTGGCCAAACTTACGACATGGCTTGGTATAGGGAGACGGTCATGAAAAAATACAGATCTATGAGATGGGAAGTATGATATAAACTGACGATGCCACGGAAAGACCGCATCGATGCCCCCGGTGCACTGTATCATGTTATCTGCCGCGGCATAGAGCGGCGAAGCATATTTGACGATGATGCCGATCGGGACAATTTTATTGAACGTCCCGGGACTATTTTAAAAGAGATGTCAACGCCTTGTTACCGTTGGGGGCTGCTATCTTAGTTCAAGATAGGGCATAGCATGTCTGAGGAAACAATAATTGATAGGCAATCCGGTGTGGACAGGGGATTAGTCGCCATGTTCTTAAGGATGTCGCCCGAGGAGCGATTGCGGGCCAACGATAACGCTTTCCGTACAATTCTGGAGTTGAGAGATGCCTACAGGCGGCAGAAAGCCAACGAGCGCAAGCCTAGGTGAAGTTCTGGAGGGACTGTTAGAGGCAGGCGTCGATTTCATTCTGGTCGGAGGCCTTGCGGCCGTAATCCAGGGCGCCCTGTCACAACAATGGATGTGGACGTTGTTCACAGCCAGTCTCCCGAGAACATCGCCAGACTACTTTCCTTTCTAAAATCGGTTGACGCTGTTCATCGTCGCTTGGACGACAGGTTGACTGAACCGAAGGAGCGCGACCTATCGGGGAAGGGTCACGTGCTTCTCACAACCCGGATCGGTCCGCTAGACATATTGGCTGTTATTGAGGGAGGAAGATCCTATGAGGAACTCTTAGAGCACACCGTGGAGATTGATTTCAGGGGCCACAGGCTTCGAGTGCTGGACCTAAAGACGTTAATCGAACTCAAGAAGGCTTCGACGGATCCCAAAGACAAACAGCGGCTTCCTGTGCTTAAAGAAACTCTGCGGCAGTTGGGGGAGAAATATGGCCGCGGGGAGGACAAGGAAGACAGCGACAACGAGTAATTGCCCGAAATCCAGCCGACTCGTTACACTCGCGGCTGATTCTTGCGTTAGCCAGGAGAGTATGACGTGGGATTCATGAAGGGGTTTGTTGTAACAGGAAAATCCAGGAGCCAGTCACACCAGAGATCAACACTCAGCCCATCCGTATCATTTCCGAACGCTGAAATCTGAACGCTGAGATCTATCCGCGGACGGCAGATAAACCCGAGCATAGGAGGCGGCGATGGAAAAGCCCTGGTACAAATTATGGCCGAAGGTCTATCCCAGGTCCCTTCAGTACTATGAAGGAAATGTCGTGGACTTCCTGGACGCCAGCGCTGAGCGTTTCCCGGAACGGCCTGCCCTGATCTTTATGGAAAAGGCCATGAGCTTCAGGGAACTCTGTGACCAATCGCGACGCCTGGCCGCGGCCCTGGCCCATATGGGGGTGGAAAAAGGGGACAGGGTCGCCCTATTCATGCCCAATTGCCCCCAGTTCGCTGTCGCCTATTACGGGGTCCTGAGACTGGGGGCCATTGTGACCATGTGCTCACCCCTCAACAGCGAGGCCGAACTCAGGCACCAGCTCAACGACGCCGGGGCCGAAACCCTGATCACCCTCAGGCTCAATATCCTGATCAACAAACTCATGGCGGTGAAGGCCGAAACCGGCCTGAAGACGGTCATTGTCTCGGGGATCGAGGAGGTCCTCCCACCCATCAAAAAATATGGCTTCCTCCTGCTTAAAAGGAAGGATATTGCCCCGTTGAGGGCGGACCCTGCGGCGGGGATCTATTCCTTCAAGGACCTGATTGCCGACTACCCGCCCGACCCTCCCGAAGTGACTATCCATGCAAGGGACGATGTGGCTGTTCTGGCCTACACCGGAGGCACGACCGGACTTCCCAAGGGGGCCATGATCACCCACTACAACACCATCGTCAACGTCAGCCAGGTGGCCAACTGGAATGCCCCTGTGTTTGAACAGGAGGTTGTCGAGAATCTGAGGCCGGACAACTGCAATCCTCAAGGGTTTCACCATATGGCCATTACGGTGGTCCCCTGGTTTCATGCCATGGGGACCATCGCCTATCTGAACTACCCCATCTTTGTCGGGACGACCCTCTATGTCCTGCCGCGATTCGATGTTCGAGAGTACTTAAGGGTGCTCAAGAAGTACCCCATCGATGCACTGGGCGGGGCGCCGCCCATATACACAGCCCTGCTGAATCATCCTGATTTTCCCCAATGTGCCGCCAGTTTTAAGAAGGTCAGGATTGCAGCCAGCGGGGCCGGTCCCCTGCCTATGGAATATTTGAACCGAATGAAAGAGGTGATTGGAGGGGTTTTGGTGGAAGGCTATGGCATGACCGAATGCACCATGGCCATATGTCTCAATCCTGCGGCCCGCGAAGGGGTCCGAAAGGCCGGGTCTGTGGGCGTCCCGATTTTCGATTCCGAGGTCAAGATCGTGGATTTGACCGATGACACGCGGGAGTTGCCCATGGGAGAGGAGGGTGAGATCCTTCAGAAGGGCCCCCAGGTCATGAAGGGCTACTGGAACCGGCCCGAAGAGACGGCCGTGGCCCTCAAAGACGGGTGGCTCCACTCGGGGGACATCGGCCGCATGGATGAAGACGGTTACCTGTATATCGTCGACCGGATCAAGGACATGATCAAATACAAGGGATATAACGTCTTCCCAAGAAACCTGGAAGAACTCCTTTATCAGCATCCCAAGATCAAGGAGGCCGCGGTCATTGGCATTCCGGATCCGGCCGTGACCGAGTATCCCAGGGCCTATGTGGTGCTCAAAGAGGGGGAAACGGCCAGTGCCGAGGAGATCCTCGATGACATCAATTCCCAGGTCGGGGGCTACGAAAAGATTCGGGAGGTGATCTTTCGAGAGGCCCTTCCCGTGAGCCTGGCAGGAAAGGTCCTGAAAAGGGATTTGCGAAAAGAGGCGCTGGCAGAGAAAGCGGCCGTATGAGCGGGTCGATGACCGACCCATCCGATAGGGGGTCATGGGATCCGCCATGCCCAGGGCCAGTCAGCCTCCCCATTACAGGGCACCCAGGAAATCCTCTATGGATATCCTGTCGAGTTCCTCTCTCAATTGGTCATCGGTTAAGATATCGCCTTTGAGTTCATCCATTGTCTTGGGGTGAATCAGTTTCCAGAGGGATGCATCGCTCGGGTCGTCAAGCCATTCCTTCACCCGACTTACAGGGGCACTGATTTCATCCAGCTCTTGCCACAGGGCGTCGGCCGCCTGTTTCGGATTTGCGGCCGCCAGATGCGGGGCAGAAAAACGCCGGTCCAGTATAACGGACAGGGGGATGTCGACCTCCTTTTCGATGAGCCGTTGAAGCTTCTGCCGGTAGGCCATTTCGTAGAGGGGAGGGGATACCCCTGTCTCAATGAGCGCTCTCTCGATGAGAACCCCATACATGCGGCAGAGGGCCCGGTCGCGACGGAGAGGTTCCGGAACCCAGGGCGCCCATTGCGCAAGGTCCTTCTCCCTGGTATTGACGGCTGTTTCAGGGTTTTGTTTTCCGTCCACTTCGGCAACATGGGCCGGAGATCTTGGAAACACCCCGATCCGGTCTCCTGGCCTCAAGGAGACGAATGCTCCGTCGGCTGTCTCATAGCCCACTTCATGATGCCCGCAGGTCGGGCACCGTCGGGATGTGACGATGCCGAGCGCTAACCCCTGACTTTTTATTTCTGGCATGTGGTTTTCTGCCATCCGCTTTCAATCAACCATCGTAAATCAACCATCCCAAATCATAGCTGTTCACGGGTTCAAAGGTTCAGAGGTTCAAAGGTTATATTGTCATCACCACAGGTCATTTTGCAGACGTTTTATACGGGAAAACGAACTGCTTCGACATTCCCACAAACCTGGAACATGGTATTTGTCAATTATGTGGCAAAGCCAGCATTCCTTACGAAGGCTTGAGGTCTTCAACCCCTTCTTTGTCCTTAACCCTGAACGTTGAACCCGGAACCTGTGAACCCTTACCCCAAATCCTATATCCGGGTTAGGGCTTTCATTCCACCACCCACACGGTGCAGTTGCGTGCGTGGTTGACGATCTTGCTGGAGATGCTTCCGAAGAGGAACTCTTCGCTACGCGAGAGCCCCTGCCTGCCGACGACAATGGTGCTGTATTGGGTTTCGTCACGTTCCGCCAGGATGCACTCGGCCATGGAGGGGCAGTAGCGGAGTGTAGAGCGGACGCTGACATCCTTCGGGTCAAATCCTTTCTGGATCAGGATCTGGCGGTACTCCTCCAACAGGGCCTCGATCTTCTGAACGTACTTGGACAACCATTTTTCCTTCTCGACCGCGGTGGGGAAATAATCGTCCTCCGGTTCGGGGACCACGTGCAGGACAGTGATCTTGAAGCCCGGAAGACCCCCAAGGAGCTGGCCCACATAGGAGACCGCCCGGCGGGCGTTCTCCGACTCGTCCACGGCAATCAGGATGTTCTTGTTGAAGGTATTTTCCGCCTCGGTCATGTCTTTCCTCCTTTAACCATCACACAGAGCCACAAAGCCCACAAAGAAAAAGACAACCAAATGCATGTGGTTATGAGATCTTTGGTTATGAAGATCTTCGCGTCTTTGTGTCTCCGTGTGAGTCCCGCCTATATTGGCGGGATCGCTTCCGGATTGTCCGGAGTAGGTCTAATGAGCGCTTTTGACCTCTCCCAGATCATTTAAAAGCTGGGATGTATGCTCATAAAACCGATTAGCGCCTCTTGAAAAGTGCATCAGAACCCGGTTGAGGGACTCGGGGATATAGGGGTAAATCTTCTTGAGGTTCACTACCCGATGGTGGAAAACGATATTCAAATCCGTTTCGCTCAGGGTGTCGAGGCAAGGGTGCCCGTCCTTTTTGAGGTCCGGGAGCAATACATCTCCTCTGCCTGCGAGGAACACCAGGATGTTGCCCAGCCCAAACAGATCATAGCCATATATATTTTCCCTGTGGCGATAATTGAAGTCAAAATCGATCCAGCGATAATCGCCTGTTTCCTGGTCGATCAAGATGTGGTCCCGCCGTATGTCACCGTGCTTCTCCCCATGGTCGTGCAGAAAGCGTATGGCCTGTATGCATTCAATAAATTGGTCCAGTATCCTTGCAAAGTGCTCATGGTAATAGGTCTCGTGGTTCATATCCATTCTGCTCACGTGGGTTGCCAGGGTTTTCCCTTTAATAAAATCGAGCACGCGAATGATGTTGCCTTTTTCGTCCGGTTTGCCGTATCCATGCATGAAGTTCCTGTGCTCGGAGACAAGATCGAGGATGCGGGCCTCCTTTTTGGGGCTTCGAAAACACTCGAATTCAATTCCCCCGACACGGGACATAAACCTTTCATAAAAGACCAGCTTCATGATCTTGAGGCTGCCGTCTTCAAGATCAATTACCCGTTTGACCCAGTGCTTGATCTCGTCTTTCAATCCGAACCGGAGTTCCTTGGCATTATGACGAATAAGGTAGGGCCGGTTGTCCAGGATCACCACGTCGTCGTAGTCTACCCTGAAAAAATCACTGGTATCCGTGTGAATCCGAAACCGCTTGGGCATCTGATGGGGCGGGAGCCATCGGGCGACCATCTGCATCAGGGTTTCCTGGGAGGGGATATTGTTCATAACTAACCGTATCTACGGAACCAAATGGGACTGTTGGTGATGTTAGGGCAAAGGCCGTCCGTCATAAAGGGAAATATAGCGAAACAGGCAGGCCCCGTCAAGGAGTACCTCGGAGATCTTATCGGCGGCTGGAGATTTTTACGGAAACGGGCGCCCAATGCCTCGCCGACCATACAACGTTACCCTAACGCTACAGATGGTTACCATCTGAATTGGTAACGTTCAGACAATGCAAATGTGGAGGTTTAACTGATGAAGATATCTACTTGTGGAAAGGGAGGAAGTGGAAAGAGCACGGTTGTCGCCTTGCTGGCGAACGCGGCGCAGGGGAGAGGACATTTATCAAAGGAACAATCAGAACCGTGGATCTCATGGCCAGCGCAGTCATGGTCGATAAGAGCGGCCCCAACTGATGGGACCCCGCAGATCCACCCATATAAGGGGATCGGAATCCCATCCGATGATGGGGATAGAACCGGGTCCGGAATCTGGGACAATCATTGACTGCGTCGGCATGTAGCTGCTATGCTATCAATTGGCAATAGGGGAATGCGGCGTACCGTGGATGGTCACAGTCGCCTGGGTTGGAATGGATTCACAGGGTGGGGATAGAAATGGATATTGACATCAAGGTCGAGAATTATTTGAAAGAGCGTTTCGGGCAAGCGACCCGGTTGATCTCTATGGAGCCGCTGGGAGAAGGGGTGCACGGGACGGCCTATCGGGTGAAATTCAGCCATCCAGAGGGCGAAAACCGGCTGATCATGAAGACCCTCTTTCACTCCCGGTTCGGACATGATCATTATTCCGACAGAGCCCAGGTCCTCCTCCTCGCCCAGGCCAACTATAACGAGATGCCCAAGCACGTGAGGGCCACGGATGTGGTGGGAGAGTCGTCTGACAGACTCATATCCGTTAAAGATGCGCGAGAATTCTACATCTTCATGGAGGAGGCCAAAGGGGTCTCTTACTTTGAGGATCTGGATGCGATTCTGAAACGGGGACGTCTGAACGATCTGGATAGGGAACGGTGCCGGATGCTCGCGCATTTTATAGCGGATGTTCATGCCCTCAAATATTCCGGGGAGGACGCAAGAACTCTTTACAGGAGGCGCATTCGTGATCTGATCGGGCATGGGGAGTGCATCATGGGGATCATCGATGCCTATGACCCTGTGGCCTTTGTGACGGACAGAGAACTTGTGGCCTATGCCGGGGAGTCTTTGCAATGGTGGGGGAAGATCAGGGATCGTGGCGAACGGTTGTGCAGCGTCCATGGCGACTTTCATCCGGGTAATATTCGACTGGACGGAGACGACTTCATTCTGCTGGACCGATCCAGGGGGAGCTGGGGTGAACCGGCCGACGATGTATCCTGTCTCACTGTGAATTATATCCACTATGCGGTAAAGGACAGGGGGACTTTTGAAGGCCCCTTTGCCGAGCTGTTCCGAATCTTCTTGGACGCGTATCTCGAAAAGACCGGAGACGACGGGTTTTTTGAGGTCTGTCAGCCCTTTTTCGCCTTCCGAGTGCTGGTCGTCGCCAATCCCAAATTTTATCCCGATGATACGACCGAGACCAAGAGGAAACTGATCGACTTCGGATACTCAGTCCTCGAGACCGCGAGATTCGAACCGGAGCGGATCCCGGACTACATGGAGGGGAAATGAGCTTTTGTTTGTGGCTGACCGGACTTCCGGGTTCAGGCAAGAGCACGATCCTGAAAGAGCTTTTGAGGATATTGCCAGCGTCGGGGATCGAAGCTGTTACCCTCAGCCTCGATCATATACGGAAGGTTGTCACGCCCGATCCCAGGTATACTGATGAAGAACGGGGCATTGTCTATCGGTCGCTGGTCATGATGGCGCAACTTCTGACTCACGAGGGCGGCAAGAATGTGATCATCGATGCAACCGGAAATCGGAGGGAGTTTCGGGATCTGGCCCGGCAATTGATTCCCGATTTTGCAGAGATTTACATCCAGTGTCCCTTGAAGACATGCGAGGAGCGGGAGGCATTGCGCCGGGGCCAGATCGTTGAAAAGGACCTTTATCGACGTGCCATGAAAGGGGCGTTAAAGGGAGAGATGCCCGGTGTTTCCGCACCCTACGAGGCGCCTGAACACCCTGAGGTTGTGGTGCGATCGGACATTCTGTCTCCCGAAGCATCGGCGGAAAGGATCATGGCCTATGTACGATTTAGGTGGGCCGAGGCCATCGCGTGAGGAGGGGGGGAATGCTCAAGACGGCCATTGAGGCGGCTGTGGGGGCCGGTCAACTCATTGCGGAGCGTTACCCGGGTCCGCGGGCGGTCAGTCTAAAGGGATTTCGGGATCTGGTCACGGATGCGGACAAGGCTGCCGAGTCGCTCATTTTTGAGCGAATAAGGGCCCGGTTTCCCGAACACGGCATCCTATCTGAGGAATCTGGAGGAGTGGCTATCGGCAGTGGATATACCTGGGTGGTGGACCCGCTGGACGGGACCACCAATTACGCGCATCGTCACCCGGTATTCGCTGTCTCTATCGGGGTGTTGGAAGGAGAGAAACCTGTCGTCGGCGTCATTCATGACCCCTTGCGTCATCATACCTTTGTGGCCCAGAAAGGGGCCGGCGCGAGGCTCAACGACGCACCGATTTACGTGAGCGGTGTGGCGGCGATCGAGAACGCCATGATAGGGGTGGACTGGGGACATGAAAATGATACGCGCGAGCGAATGCTTAATGACCTGCATCGCATCCTTTCTCGCTGTGGAACGGTGCGCGCCTGCGGATCAGCGGCCCTGGCCCTGGCTTACGTGGCCGCCGGATGGAACGATGCCTACTTCCAACCGGGGTTGAAGCCTTGGGACGCGGCTGCCGGGGTGCTCCTTGTCAACGAGGCGGGCGGGCGGTGCACTACCCTGAACGGTGAGCCGTACCGGGTTCGATTCCCTGACTGCGTGGCGACGAATAACCTTATTCATAACGAGCTGTTGAAACTGCTGAATGAGAAGTGCTGAAATAGATGAGGGAGAGGCGGGAATCCGGCATCCAGAACATTTAACCTATTAAAAGGACGCTGGATTCCGGCTTTCGCCGGAATGACGTGCTGGAATTGGTGCATCTAATAATATCAATATGTTAAGAGAACTTCGGACTGTGGAGTGAGGATGAAAGATAGAAAATACCTGTTTGGCCCGGTGCCGTCCCGACGTTTTGGGTGGTCCTTAGGCGTAGATTTAACCCCTTACAAGACGTGCAGCCTGGACTGCGTCTTCTGCCAGTTGGGTCGGACGACCCATAAGACCGTTGAGCGTCGAGCATATGTCAATACGGAAGAGGTCCTTAGTGAACTTGAAGAATGGCTCGAAACCGATGGCAAGGCAGACTATATCACCCTCTCCGGATCCGGGGAGCCCACCCTCCATGAGCGCTTTGGAGATGTGCTGACATTGATCAGGGAAAAGAGCGAGATTCCTTCGCTTCTTCTCACCAACGGCACCCTGCTCTATCTGCCGGAGGTGCGGGAGGCGGCCGCACTGGCCAGCGTGGTTAAGGTCTCCCTGAGCGCCTGGGATCAGGCCTCTTTCGGCTGGGTGAACCGCCCCCATGCTGAACTGCGGTTTGAAGAATTCATCAACGGACAGAAGGCCTTCCGAAAGGAGTACGCGGGTCAGATCTGGATGGAGGTCTTTCTCGTGTCCGGCATGAATGCCATGCGCGGCGACGTCAGCAGGGTTGCAGCGCTGGCTGAGGAAATCCGGCCTGACCGCATTCAGCTCAATACAGCCATACGTCCGGCGGCCGAGGATTTTGCCGTGCCCGTATCCGGGGAACGGATGGCCGAATTGACGGATCTCTTTCACCCTCGGGCAGAGATTATCGCCGAATTTTCGAAACAAAAGGATCTTAAATCGCAAGCCAACAGGGAGTCGGTGCTGGCCATGCTCCGCCGCAGGCCCTGCACCGCGGAGCAGATTGCCGATGGCTTTGGCATGCATCTCAATGAGGTCTCGAAATATCTCGGGAACCTGTTAAGCACGCAAGAGATACGCACCGAAAGAAAGGGCGGGACGGTGTATTATGCAGCGGCTGGAAGAACGAGCCCGTGAAGACCATTCAGGAACGGATGGCCGAGGAGGAGCGGGTGAAGGAGCGCGTGGACGAAAACGGAAACCGGTGGAGCAAGGTCTATGTCGGCGGCGGGGAGCATTTCCGGAACTGGCTGGAGCAATGCAGGGAGTTGGGGGAGGTAATGGTCGAAGAAATCGATTCGACCGGCTACACCTGCTTTAGACAGGGGGGCGAAACCCTGTACCGGATCTGGATGAAAATGGATGAGACCAAGGAAGACGAATTATTTTCAAGCCAAGGTGACGATGTCTGAAACAAAAGAAAAGACAAGGCAAAGAGCGGACCATTCTGCTGCGGGACCTGATGCAAGTCCCTCGCAGGACGGCGGTGGGAGATCAGGCCTTTTGACCCGTTTTCTGAAATGGATTGGTAAAGGCGTGGTCCAGTCCAGAACGAATAAACCCTTCTGCCCCACCTGACAACTCAAGCATTAGTTGCCGGTCGGGCATGAACACATTCTGAACGCGGAACGGGGAACTCGGAATGAGGGAAGTTCAAGACAACGTCATGACCACCCCTGACTACCCATGACTATCTTATCCAATCACATGGATGTTCTTCTTCCGGCACATCTCTTTGAGCACTCTGGGCCAGACCGTGGCGCTGACCTCTCCCAGGTGCGCCTTTTTGAGCAGGAGCATGAAGGTCCGCGACTGACCGATTCCGCCGCCGATGCTGAGCGGGATGGTGTTGTTCAGGACGGCCTGGTGATAGGGCATTCGTAGAAAGTCAAGCTGGCCCGTAATCTCCAATTGCTCTCTTAAGGTCTGAGCATTGACGCGGATGCCCATGGATGTGAGTTCATGACGGCGACGGGTCACCGGGTTCCAGACCAGAATGTCGCCATTGAGACCGTGCATGGGCCTGCCGTCCGCGGACATGGTTTCCGTCATCCAATCGTCGTAATCCGCGGCCCTCATTTCATGGGGGTAGCCGTCTCTGAGGGTCCAGCCGATCCCGTAGATAAAGACGGCTGAATGCTCCTTCACCAGTTCCGTTTCCCGCTGTTTTCGGGGCAGATCGGGATAGCGATCCAGGATGTCTTCGGCGTGGATGAAGGTGAGCTTTTCGGGGAGATCGGGATAACGCTCTGTCTTGAGCTGGGGATAGAGGCCCTGCACATGGGTTTCGGCCCCTTTGAGGACCTTCCAGAGTTTTTCCACCACGTCTGTGAGGAACTGGAGATTGCGATGGTCCTCTGTGATGGCCAGTTCCCAGTCCCATTGGTCCACATAGGCGCTGTGATCATGGTCGAGAAAATAGTCCTTCCGAATGGCCCGCATATCCGTCACCAGGCCTTCGCCGATCTTCATGCCGAATTGCTTCAGGGCCATCCGTTTCCACTTGGTGGCTGCCTGAACCACCTGGGCATCGACCGGGTTCTTGTCGTAATCGTTTGAAATATGAAACTGGATCGGCGTCCGGGAGCCATCGCGGTCCAGATAGTCGTTCACGCCGCTCTCCACACCCACGATGAGGGGGACGGTCACCCGTATGAGGTTGAGTTCCTTGCAGAGATTCTCCTCGATGTAGTCCTTTGCCGCATAAACGGCATTCTGTGTGTCTTTGGGGGAAAGCAGGGAGGTGTAATCATTGGGTAGGATCTTCTCCAGTTCTCTGTAATCGCCAATGCCCGGTCCTGCGAGATCTGCCTTTTTGTCTGCCATGGATATCTTCTCCTCATCATGGGTTGGTCGCCATCTCAGGCGGTGATCCGGAGCTGATATCACAGGCAGCCCCATCCGTCAATCCATATTCGGCAG
>Ga0172371_10009783_pt1 | contig 13105 bp, 12 predicted proteins | sample Lak12m_FD_114543 | JGI IMG/M metagenome (GOLD analysis project Ga0172371, IMG submission 114543) | Freshwater microbial communities from Kabuno Bay, South-Kivu, Congo - kab_022012_12m | ecosystem: Environmental > Aquatic > Freshwater > Lake | place: Democratic Republic of the Congo: South-Kivu... | reverse complement strand
TTCACCAGAAAGATAGATAAACTACGCAATATATCCAAGATATATATGTATATATTACATTGATTATTTATGATTTATATACTTGTTAAGGATCGACTAATTATTAAACAGTAATCTTATTCCGCTAAAAAATGTTTGCAGTTCCGGAATCTCAGGGGTTTTGCTTTTTAAGCCAAACCAGTAATCAAAAAGAAGAAACAACATCACGACGATGATGATTCCAATGATGAACCAAAATATCAGCTGTTCTTCCGAGTTCATTTTCATATTATTCAGCTCATAAACTTCAAAAATATTACCGGTAATATAAATCAATGAGCGCTAAAAACAATCTGTCTGCCGGAAATATTATCGAATGTCTACTTGAGCAGGCTGAATTTTCTGGCTTGTATTTTTTGTCCGGATGTAACCCTTAAAAAATATATGCCGGACGGAACCGGTTGCCCATTGTTGGTGAGCCCGTTCCAGTAGAAATTGTATTGAGTCGTTTGAGGGTTCATTAAGCGAGAGTAAAGCAGTCTGCCACTCAGGTCATAGATCATTAAATTAATGACGGATACATCATCAATAATTATCGGGAAAACCGTTCCCGGGTTAGCCGGATTAGGATAATTTGGCCGAATACTGAAGGTATTAGTGACAGTTGTTTCGGTATTAATTGCAGATATTTGAAACGCGCTGGCCAAAGCATCCCAGAGTTCCGTCCGCGTACCATCATAACCCAGCGCCCACATCCCGACTCCGCCCAGGTTCTTGGATTTCGCGAAAGTGTATTTCAGGGCGAGGCTCAGACTGTCATCATACCAGCCCTGATAATATTGCGTAGTGTAATAGCAATACCAGGGCGTTTGCGAAGTGGAATGCCAGTTTTTCCCGTATTGAGCCGCACTGGTTTCCGCACCATCGTAAAAAATTGAAGAGCCTTTGCCGGTCGTGTTTGATTTGGCTGTATATGATTCTGTTGGCCATTCAAAACCGAAATACGGAATGCCTAGCAAGATTTTAGTCGTTTGACTGCTTCCGACCGCGCTGACATAGGTGTTTACGGTGCTCGTAATGTTATAACTTCCACCGGTCAGTGGTGAGTTCGGCCCGGAAGTCGAAGAACCGGAATAATAATAATCGTAGCCCATAATGAAGAGATAATCGCAAATCCCAGCGAGTGAATTGTAGTCCCAGGCATTTGACCAATCGACTGCCGGTGAGGCCATTGAAATCTGGGCATCCGGTATATAGGTCCGGAAAGAATCGGCTAATTGTCGCATAAACGTAACCAGATTGCTTCGTTGAGCCGCGGGGATGCCTTCGAAGTCGATATTTACACCATCGCCGCCAGCCTGCCTGACGCTGGTGAGCAGGTTGTTGACGCAATTAGTGCGATTAGTCTGGTTCGATAGCAGGGTACCCAGCGCCGTTTTATCGAAAAGAGTTGCGCACAGAACAACCTTGACACCATTGGTATGCGCTATGGAAATCAGACTGCTGGCCGGCCAGTGATGATCGTTGCTGATCGAACCGATAGAATTAATTTCGGCACTGAAATAGGCAATTGTTGTCAGCAAATCGTAACGCAAATCTGAATACGAGTTGTATTCCCAGTAAGGTAAATAGCCAAAAATCTCGTGGGTCAGCGCTTGCTGCTTGGCGAGTTTTTTTAGCGGAACGGGCAGCATCTGAGTATCTTTATAGGAAGGGAAATCACGAAATCGTTCAAGGTCGGTTTGATGAATTCCGGGATGTTCCGCGGATTGAGCCGTAACGGATAGTAACAGCAGGCCGGTGAATCCGGCGATGAATATAAAATTGGATTTTTGCAAAATAATCTCAGGTGTGTTTAAAAAGCGCGACATATTAGGCAATAGAATTTAAAAGACAAAAAGAAAAAATGATCCTGGCCAAACAGCAGCTGTACATTTATCGAAATATTGCTTAATTTTGATCGGAATGTTATAGAAATTAAATAGAAAAAGGAATGATGATGGGAAAGCGGTTAAAAGATATCAATCTGACAAATACCAGTCTGTTTAATCAGCATCAGGTCGTCGATTTTCAGAACGCCCATTGTTCCAATGGCTGTGATCTGATGAGCGATAAAGTAAAAATTAAAGGCCTGAAGACTATCGCCGTAAAAATCCGCTGGCAGACTAAAGAGGGAATGATTTATCTCGATCCGGAATTCGGCAGCTACGAAAACATCTCGGATTTCGAAATTCCGCCCGGCGAAATAGTCGAGTTTTACTGCCCCCACTGTGGTGTTTCTCTGCAACATGAGCATGATCTCTGCCCGAGTTGTTCGGCACCGACTTTTACGATCGAATTGCCGGGCGAAGGGCAGATCATTGGCTGTTTACGTAAGGGCTGCTTTGAACACACTCTGAAGATCGAGAGTTTTGCGTCAATGCAATTGCGAATGGAAGAAAATTTCATCCGCATGATAATGTAACACCGCTATCGCCGGTTAACATTTGCCCGCCATATCTCGTTATTTTGTCTTGTGAAAGTACAACTCGCGGTATAAATTCCACTGCTTTCTTATAGGACTGAATGGTTAATTCCGGTCGGAAATGAATAGAAGGATGGCGATCTGATCATTTTCTCCGGCCGGGCTGAAATACAGGTCGCTGAGTCATAGATAATTGGACATTTTAAAATGGAATCGGGAACGAATATCATAAAACGGAATGTGCTGGTATTAAACCAGACCTATGAGCCATTACATATTTGTGATGTCAAACGCGCCATCGTTCTCATTTTGGAGGAAAAGGCCACGTTGGTCAAATCTTTTGACCACCAAGTTTTAAATACGGTCCGCACTTATTTTGAAATTCCGTCAATTATCCGGATTCATAAATATGTCCGGGTCGGACACTGGGAAGCCGTATTGAACAAGGCCAATATTTTCCGGCGGGATAACTTTACCTGCCAGTATTGCGGCGCCCAGAATGTACCTTTGACCATCGACCACATCGTTCCAAAAGGACATGGCGGGCAGGACAGCTGGACTAACTTGGTTACCGCCTGCATCGCCTGCAATAACAAAAAAGGAAACCGGAATCTGGTGGAAACCGGGATGGTTTTACACACTAAACCGATTAAACCTCACAAGATCCATACTTTGCAGAGATTTGCCGAGTCGCCCGTAAATGAATGGCGGCCGTATTTATTTTTAGAATAGGAAGAAAATGTTGAATCGAAAAACTAAAGGCAGAATTCTGAGCGGGATGCGCCCGACTGGCAGAATGCATCTCGGAAATTACGTTGGCGCCCTGGAAAACTGGGTCAAACTCCAGGACGAATACGAAAATTATCACCTGATCGCCGATTATCATGCCCTGACGACTAATCTGGATACGAGTGAATTATTCACGAATACGATCGAGATGGTCAGCGACTGGTTAGCCGTCGGGATCGACCCGGCGCATAGCCCGATCTTCCGGCAGAGTCAGGTTAAGGAACATGCCGAGCTATGTCTCATCTTCGGAATGCTGATAACCACGGCGCGCTTAGAGCGCAATCCAACCTTGAAAGAACAGGTCCGCGACCTGAATATCGGAACGCTGGCTTTTGGACATCTCGGCTATCCGGTTTTACAGGCGGCCGATATTTTATTGTATAAAGCCAATGTCGTTCCGGTCGGCGAAGACCAGGTGCCGCATGTCGAAATCACCCGCGAAATCGCCCGCAAATTCAACCAAACCTGGGGCGAGATTTTTCCGGTGCCGGAAGCCAAACTGACCAGATTTGCGCGCCTGCCCGGATTAGACGGCAATAAAATGAGCAAATCGGTCGGCAATACGATTTTATTAGCCGATTCGGCCGAGGAAATCAAATCCAAGATCAGGAAAGCCGTTACCGATCCGCAAAAAATCCGGCGCGGCGATCCCGGCCGTCCGGAAGTGTGCCTGGTTTATACCTATCATGAAAAATTCAATCAGGCCCAATGCCCTGAAATTCATGCCGGTTGTATCAGCGGCGCGCTTGGTTGCGTCGATTGTAAAATGAAATGCGGCGCAGCTATTCATGCGGTTATCGAACCGTACCATGAACGCCGGACTCATTTGGCGTCCCATCCATCGGAAGTAGTCGATGTCCTGGTAGACGGCGAGAAACGGGCGCGCGCCGTAGCCGAAAGTACCATGGCCGACGTGCGCAACAAGATGCTGATTGGATAATGTTGGAAAAAATACCAGCGGATCGCACTCCGGATTTTGGAAATAAACGATGAGTTACAACGTCAAACTGAACGTATACGAAGGTCCGCTCGATCTGTTGTTGTTTTTTATCAAACGCGATGAAATCAATATCTATGATATTCCGATCGCACATATTACCCGCGAATACCTCGATTATATTCATCTCATGCAAAGCCTGAATTTTCAGATGGCGGGCGAATTTATCCTGATGGCGGCGTTGCTGATGCGGATCAAAGTTCAGATGCTCCTGCCACAACCAGAGGTTGAAAAACTCGAGGACATCGAGGATCCGCGTACCGAATTGGTCCGGATGCTGGTCGATTATCAGAAATATAAAGAAGTCAGCGATCAACTAAAACGTCTCGAAGAGAATCAATCGCAGTATTTCCCGGTCAGTTCGGCAGTCGAAATGCGCGATTACGATCCGGAATTATTTCTGGGCGACGTGACCCTGATCGATCTGGGTATGACCTTTCAGCGCATTCTCGATAAAATGCCGAAAGTCAAACAATTCGGGATTGAGACGATCAAGATTAATATTCGTCAGCAAATCCGGTTTTTACGGGAATTCTTCGTAAAAAGGAATCGCATCCGCTTTACCGAGATCGCGATGAAACTGACTGATCGGATCGAAGTGGTCGTCACTTTTCTGGCGATTCTGGAAATGATTAAATCGAACGAGATTCATGTCTCGCAGAAAGATATTTTCGGCGAAATCTGGTTAACTAAAAAGAAACCGGCGGAAGAATATGTTGTCGCAAACGCATAAGATTGTGTTGGCATTGTTGTGTGGTGCCACCGAACCATTGACGAAAACCCAGGCCGATGTTTGTCTGGAAGAAGATGTCGCCCTGGATCGGGTCGTCGCGGAACTGAACAATTACTTTGAAACCGAAGGGTTGCCGGTGTGGATTCAGAATTTAGCGGAAGGTTTCCGAATGATGACGCGGTCGGAATACGAGCCCTGGTTGAACCGGCTTTTCCAGAATAAAGGCAAACTGCGTTTATCCCGACCGGCTCTGGAGACGCTCGCGATCATTGCCTACAAGCAACCCATAACCAAGAATGAAATCGATGCGTTCCGTGGCGTGGATACGACGATCAAACCTCTGGTGGAAAAGAACCTGATCGACATTCGCGGCAGACAGGAGGGACCGGGACGTCCGCTCCTGTACGGAACGACCGTTCATTTCCTGGAATATTTTGGGCTGGCGTCGCTGAAAGAATTGCCGCGGGCCAGGGAAATAGCGGAAATTGTCGATGCCGAAAACCTGCCGGCTGGAGATACGGAACGAAATGCGACTTAATCGATATCTGGCGCTGTGCGGTCTCGGATCGCGCCGCAAATGCGAGGAACTGATCCTGGCTGGCCGGGTGAAAATCAATGGTAAAAAAATTGCGAATCTGGCTACTCAGGTCAACGACTCCGATGATGTCAGCATCGGCGGTCGTCGGCTTAATCCTCATAAATATGTGTATATTTTACTCAATAAACCGGCTGGTTATATAACGACAGTGAGGGATCAGTTCGGCCGTAATAAAGTAACTGATCTGGTAGATAACACCACGCTTAAACCGGTCGGCCGGTTGGACGCCGCCACGACCGGTGTGCTGCTTATGACAAATAATGGAGAACTGTTATTTCGATTGACCCATCCGAAATATGAAATTGCGCGGGTTTACCAGGGAACGCTTGCCGGGACTATTTCCAATGAAGACAAAGCCCGGATTGCGGGCGGCATCGATATCGGTGACGATCAGATTGCCCGCGGCCGGATTATGGCGTCGCGTTTTCTGGAAGGCTACACGCGGGTCACGATTGAACTGAAAGAGGGAATGAACCGTGAAGTGCGGCGCATCTTTGAGGTTCTGGGGCAAAAAGTGATTTCGCTGGATCGGATCAGCTTTGCCGGTTTACGCCATGCCGGACTGGAACGCGGCCGCTGGCGCAACCTGACGCGGACTGAAATTCACCATCTTAAAAAACTGGTCGGACTGGAGGATAAAATCGACACCGGCAAGCCGGTCGCAGTCAAACGCCAGGACCATAAACCTTCAAAACGGCATTATTTTAATGATAAATGAGTAAAAGGGATTTGTTTTGTGGGCGTATGAGATTAAATTTACGCGCTTTTTGAAAGGTAGATTATGGGAATTGTAATAGCAATCGATGGACCAGCCGGCAGCGGTAAAAGCTCGACTGCCCGCGAAGTCGCCCGGCGCCTGAATTTTACTTATATCGATACCGGCGCCATGTACCGGGCGATCACTCTCGCGGCGATTCGGGCAAAACTACCGGTTGATGATTACGCGGCGGTGACCGAACTCGCTGAGAAGGCCGATATTCGGTTTAAATGGGTAGATGAAAACCTGCATACTTTTCTGAACGGAGACGACGTGAGTGTGCCAATTCGCTCGGCGGAAGTCGCTCAGCTCGTCAGTCCGGTAAGCGCGATCGGCAGTGTGCGGGAAATTATGGTTCAACGCCAACGTGAAATGGCCAGCACCACGAATATCGTCATGGAAGGCCGCGACATCGGTACCAATGTATTTCCGAATGCGGAATTTAAATTTTATCTGGAGGCCAATCTCGAAACCCGGGCCAAAAGACGGATCGCCGATTACCAGAAAATCGGCCAGAACCTGACCATCCCGGAAATTATGGCCGAGATTCAGAAGCGCGATAAAATCGATTCCTCCCGAAAACATTCGCCCCTTAAAAAGGCCGAAGATGCCATCGTCATTGATACCTCAGATTTACAATTCGAAGAACAGGTTAGTATGATCCTCGACAAGGTGAGATCTTCTGACCTGCTGATAGATAAATAATAGGCCCCGAGTACCATCGGAGCCGATCGTTGTTATAAACCCTAAACCAAAGGAAATTTTCCTATGTCAGATGAAGAACAAACCTTAAACCCAACACCCTCTGAAGAACTTACACCTTCCGACGAGACCGAATTTAAACCCGCAGTTTCTGAGGCCGAAGTCCCGGTAGAGACTTTTAAGACCGAAGTAACCGTTACCCCAGCTCCGGAATTTGAAACCGAAACGATTACATCCGGACCATTTTCTGATAAAATCAGAATATATGATATCAAAGACATCGATAGTCTGAAAGAAGTCAAAACTGCCGATGTCATAGAGCGTGAAAAAATTTATACCAGTTCGTTAAAGGACGTTTCCAAAGACCAGCGCGTGCTCGGCAGCGTTGTCGCCATTAATGAAAATGAAATTATGGTTGACGTCGGATTTAAGTCCGAAGGCGTCGTTACCCGCGAAGAATTTGCCGAAGGCGAACTGCCAAAGATCGGCGATCAGATTGAAGTTTTCGTGGACGTGCTCGAAGACGAAAACGGCCAGATGATTCTTTCCAAACGCAAAGCTGATTTTATGCGTATCTGGGAACGGATCAAGGAAGTCTTTTCGGCTGGTGAAACCATCGAAGGCCGGATTATCAACCGTATAAAAGGTGGTATGGTGGTCGATGTCATGGGCGTTGACGCCTTTCTGCCCGGTTCGCAGATCGATATTCGTCCGGTCACCGATTTCGATTCGTTTGTCGGAAAGACCTTCGAATTCCGGATCGTCAAACTGAATGAACTGCGCAAGAATATTGTCCTGAGCCGCAAAGAATTACTCGAAGAAAGCATGAAGGAAAAACGCGACGACCTGCTGTCCAAGATCAAGGTTGGCGATGTCCTGACCGGTCGCGTGAAAAACATCACCGATTTTGGCGTATTCATCGATCTCGGCGGTTTGGATGGATTACTCCACATCACCGATATTTCCTGGGGCCGAATCAATCATCCCCGCGAAGTCGTTCAAATGGATCAGGAATTGACCGTCAAGGTTATCGATTACAATTCAGAGAAACAGAGAGTATCGCTCGGCCTGAAACAGCTCACGACTCATCCGTGGGAAGGTATCGAAGGCAAATATCCCGTCGATACGATCATCAAAGGCAAAGTCGTCAATATCGCCAATTATGGTGTGTTCGTCGAACTCGAAAAGGGCGTTGAAGGTCTGATTCATATTTCGGAAATCTCCTGGACCCAGCATATCAAGCATCCGTCCGAAGTTTTCAACCTGGGCGATATGATCGAGGCCAAAGTGCTTGGCATCGATAGCTCCGAACGCAAAATTTCCCTCGGCTACAAGCAGCTGGAACCGGATCCATGGGAATCGATTGAGCAGAATTTCACAGTCGGTACTATCCACAAAGGAATCGTCCGGAATCTGACTCCCTACGGCGCTTTCATTGAATTGCAGGAAGGCATTGACGGATTTGCGCACATTTCCGATATGTCCTGGACGAAGAAGCTGCGTCATCCGCGCGAATTGCTGAAAAAGGACGACGAAGTCGAATTCAAGATTCTGGAAATCTCGAAAGAGAACCGTAAAATCTCACTCGGATTAAAACAAGCCGTCGAAGACCCCTGGCCGATGATCGAACCTCTGTTCACGGTCGGAAGCATAGTCGATGGTGAAGTTGCCCGGATAACCGAGAAGTTCATCGTCGTCAATCTGGAACATGATCTCGAAGGCATTGTGCCATTGGGTCAGATGCCGAAGAAGGATCGCAAGGACCTTAGCAAGGCCGTCGAAATTGGCGAAAAAATGCAGCTGAAGATATTGGAGGTCAATAAACACGAGAAGAAAATCGTGCTATCCCGTGAGCAGGCTATTCCGCGCGAACCCAAAACCGAGTTGGAAGCCTATATGATGCAACAGAGCGAGACTACCAATAAACTCGAAATTCCGACCGAAATTATCGAGAAGATCGCTAAGTCGGAAGAAGCGAAGAAGACCGTGGTGACTGAACCAGCCAAACCGAAAGCGGCTGCTAAAAAAACCAAAAAAGATGAAACCGACGAAGAAGTAGTTCCGGAAGAGGAAAAACCTAAGAAGAAAAGCACCTCAAAAATCGCTTCTGAGGAAAAATCCGAACCGGTCGACGAGTCGACTGTCGCCGCCGAAAAAAGTAAAACCAAAAAGACTCCTGCTAAAACGGCAGCCAAAAAAACCAAGCCGAAAGCCGAAGATGAAAAAACTTCCGCGAACGACTCGGCCGAAAAATAAGGAGTCTGAAATCGTTCGATAAATGTAAAGGGGCTTGGAATTTCCCGGCCCCTTTGCTATTTTCGGGAGTATTATGAATCTGGATCTGAAAGAAAAACGCCGCGATTTTAATCAGAAACTTAATATTCGTAATCTCAGGCAGCAGACTAAAAAATGGTTAATGACCAATACGCGCACCAAAATCTGGATTTTCATTTTTACCATCTTTCTCTGGCTTTTCGTCATATTGAATAACCATTATTCGTACTCTTTCTCCGCCAGACTCGAGACCCGCAATATCAATCCGGCTAAAATCCTTACCGAAAAATTGCCCGGACGGATTCAGGCCAGCTTTTCCGGCAGAGGTGTCGACTTATTTTATCTGCTTGTATCGCGCCAGAAATCATTCAGATTTATTGTGGATTGCCAATCGATTAAACAGTTCTATGACTTTCCACTGAACGAGTATTTTCAAAATAATCCGGATAAAGTCATCATCCCGCGCGGCGCCAATGTCCGCCTCGATCACGTCATCTGGCCGGAGACGTTGCATGTGGTTCTGGATGATCTGGAGATCGCTAAAGTGCCGGTCCAGCCAATCGTGGATTTGACATTAGAGCCGGGCTATATTCTGGTCGATTCAATGCAGATAATTCCGGATAGTGTCACAATCCGCGGACCACGCTCGTATATTCGGAATGTCAGCGCAATACCGACTGAAAAATTGGTATTGAAGAACATTTCCAGTTCAATCTCCCGCGAAATCGCTTTCAATTTTCCTTTAAATCACAATGTCGTAATTGATAATAAAAGTGTGCGTTGCTTGCAGAAGGTCGATCAGCTAGGCGAACGTGAATTATTTAATATTCCGGTGAAAGCATCCAATCTCGGGCCTTACCAAAAAGCAGAGATTATTCCTTCAACTGCGGCTATCACCGTTTCCGGCGGAATCGAAAGATTAAAGACGATTCAGTCTGAAGATATTAAAGTCATGTTCGATATCACCCGGGACTGGCGGCCGGATGAGTCATTTTACAGCCCTGCGATCGAATTACCGGCCGGGATTACGGCCTGGCGGAATCTGACTCCGGAAACCTTCGAAATCCGGGTGATCCGCGAAAGGCAACCCTGAATGTTGATTCTCGGCCTCGAAACGTCCTGCGACGAAACCGCCGTCGCCATTTTACATCATAATGATGTTCTGGCTAATTTGGTATCTTCGCAGTTGCTTCACGTGGAATATGGCGGAGTTGTGCCGGAATTTGCTTCCCGCGAGCATATGCGGATGTTGAATCAGATGGTGAGTGATGCATTTAAACAAAGCGCGATTAAGCCTGATGATGTTGACGGAATTGCCGTAACCCGCGGACCGGGATTGATGGGCGCTTTATTGGTAGGACTGAGTTTTGCCAAAGGACTGGCGTATACGCTCCGCAAACCGTTACTCGGCGTCAATCACGTCGAAGGTCATATCATGGCTAATTTTCTGACCTGTCCGGATTTACAGTTTCCGTTTCTTTGCCTGCTGGTATCCGGCGGACATACCCAGATCGTCCAGGTCAAAGACTTTGGCGATTATGAAATTCTTGGTCGCAGCATCGATGATGCCGCCGGGGAAGCCTTTGACAAAGCCGCCCGGATATTGAACCTGCCATATCCCGGCGGCCCACAGATTGATAAACAGGCGCAGAGCGGCGATCCGATGTTCCATCAGTTTCCGCGGGCAAAGGTTCATTCACAGCAGTACGATTTCAGTTTCAGCGGACTAAAAACCGCCATACTGTATCTGGTTCGTCAAAAAGGCGTCGAATGGGCGCAGGAACATTTGGCGGATTTATGTGCGTCCTATCAGGAAGCCATCGTCGATGTTTTAAAAATAAACACCTTCGAGGTCGCCGAAAGCCGAGAAGTAAATAAATTAGTTCTGGCCGGCGGCGTGGCGGCGAATTCACGATTACGGCAGGTTTTCAAAGCCGAAGCCGATCGTCGGCAGATTGAGTTAATAATTCCTTCCTTAAAATATTGTACGGATAATGCTGCCATGATTGCACGGGCCGGATTGGAGATGCTAAAGCGTGGCAAGATTGCGCCTTTTTCGATCGCGGCAATTCCGAATCTGACAATCTCTGCCATCTGAAATGAATTCAATCAGTCTCGAACTACCCGGTTTTACATGGTGGTGGATTCCGCTGGCTCTGGCGTTGGCCGGATTACTGTTTTTCGCTTTTAAAAATTCTCCTATCGGCAAATCTCACAAGTTTGGAAAGGTGCTTCTGACTCTCCGCAGCCTGATTTTCATCCTGCTGGCCGGATTAATCCTGAGACCGGAAATTCACTGGACAAGCGTCCGGAAAAAAGCCCCGTCGGTACTGATCTGGATCGATAATTCACTCAGTATCGCCAATCAGAATAATTTTTCGAGCGACAGTTTGCTGATTGCGGTCCAGAAATTCAGTGATAACTTAAACTCAAAAGGCATTCGACCCCGGTTTTATTCTTTTGATGATAAAATTCAACCGGTTACCGGGAAACTGAAAAATTTCCGGTTCGATGGGGTCGCTACCGATATTGCCCAGGTTCTGGATAATATAATCACAAAATCCGGTGATGAAAATATTGTAGGGGCAATATTGATTTCGGATGGAGTGATTACGCGGGGCGAAGATCCGACCTTTATGAATTTTAAGCCGGCATTTCCGGTCTATACGGTCGGGATCGGCGATAGCAGCCGCGTGATGGATCCGGCGGTCACGAGAATCGATCTTCCGCAATCGACCAATGTCGGTGACACCGTCACGATCAGTGCCGAAATTATTCCGAGCGGTAACGGCGAACCGCTTACCGTCATGCTTAAAAGCAACGATCAGATTCTTCGGAGAATAAACCTTCCAAGTCAAATTCAGGCATTGAAGAAGACGGTCGATTTTAAAATTGTACCGGAAAAATCAGGCGAACAGACAATTTCGGTCGAAATCGCAGCTGCTCAGGATAAAAATCCTTACAATAATCTCAGGATAAGTACTATAAAAGTTCTCGAATCAGAAACCAGAATCCTGATAATCAGCGGTCCGGCCAATTTTGAAGCGCGCTTTCTGACCAATTCTTTGCGCGGCCTTAAGAATATGGTGGTGCAAAACATTACCGAAAACAATGACAATTGGTTGCCGATGAAATTTCCGGAAACATTAGCGAAACAATGGGACCTGCTGGTGCTTATCGGTTATCCGACCACGCATTCCAAACCGGCTGAATTAATTAGTCTGCGCCAGAAAATTATCAACAGCAAATTGCCGGTCATTTTATTTATAAACGGTTACCCGGATTTGAGGCAAATTGAAAAACTGTTTGGCTGGAATCCGGTTGCCGAATACACTTTAAATAAAAATATCGAAGAAATTACTGTGAATTGTTCCCATGACGGTTTGAATCACCCGATTATCCGGAATTTCCGGAACAGCGATTTCCCCGCTGAAATATGGACGACCTTGCCGCCGATCGGAATGCCTTTTAAGAAAATCCGGCTGACAGAATCTTTTCAGACTATCGTGGAAAGCAGTGACATTTCCGGAAATCCCGTGATCTCGGTTAATCCGGAGATAAATAAACGCATGGCGGTCTGTGCCGGAGTGGACTTCTGGCGCTGGTCTTTTCTGACTCAGGATGTCGGACGAATGAATTTGTACGACGAATTATTTCAGGGAATGACAAAATGGTTGGCGGATACGCTCGGTTCTTCGCCAATCCAGTTCTCGGTCGATAAGAAAACCTATCTTACCGGTGAGACAATCGAAATCACTGGCCTGCTACGCGACCTGAAAGGCGATTTGGTAAAAAAGGCCCGGATGAAAGCC
>Ga0172371_10009782_pt1 | contig 13105 bp, 11 predicted proteins | sample Lak12m_FD_114543 | JGI IMG/M metagenome (GOLD analysis project Ga0172371, IMG submission 114543) | Freshwater microbial communities from Kabuno Bay, South-Kivu, Congo - kab_022012_12m | ecosystem: Environmental > Aquatic > Freshwater > Lake | place: Democratic Republic of the Congo: South-Kivu... | reverse complement strand
GATGATCGAGGTGGCCGAACGGGCCGACGCCACGCTCGCCGACGTGCAGCAGAGCGCCGAGGCCTACGCCGCGTTTCAGCGCCAGCTCTTGCCCTACAAGCAGGCGCTCGATCTGTGGGTGAGTCAATGGTTCGGGGACGACGATGGACCACGGACCATAGACGATAGACGCCGGGAGCAAGGCGGCGGTCGGCGGGCGAAGGCAGGATCGGCTGCGGTTGACTTCATGACCATGCACAGCGCCGACGTGCTGCCTGCGCTGCGCGGGGAGATCGTTGTGGACGAGCGGTACGCACAAGCCATCGCTCGCGCCCGCGAGCTGTGGGAGCGACAGCGCTTCTTCCACTGGGACTTGGAGTTCCCCGAGGTCTTCATTGACCTGGCCGGCCGCGACTGGGCGGCCGACGGCGGCTTCGACGCCATGATCGGCAATCCGCCGTATGTGCGGCAGGAGGCGCTGGCGCCGCTCAAGCCGTTCCTGGCGGCCAACTTTGCCGAGTTCTACCACGGCACGGCCGACCTGTTCATCTACTTTTTCGGCCAGGGCTTGCGTCAGCTCCGGCAAGGCGGCCGGCTGGCGTACATCAGCAGCAATAGCTGGCTGCGCGCCAACTACGCCTCGTCGTTGCGAACTTATCTGCGCACTCATGTGACGATCGAGACGCTGGTGGACATCGGCGACAACCACGTCTTTGAAGACGCGGCCGACGTTTACCCGGCTATCCCCGTCGTGCGGAAACTACCGCCGCCTCACGATCACACGGCGCAGGTTGCCATCTTCACGCGCGGGGAAGGGGTGCGTCAGTTCGCCGAGCAGGTAGCCGCCAAACTGACGCCGGTTGCGATCCACGATCAGCCGGATGCCGGCTGGCAACTGGGGGATGAGGCAGAACGACGCATCTTCAACAAGCTGATGGCTGCGGGGCGGCCATGGGGTGAGGTAGCAGGGGGGAAAGTCTTCTTCGGCATCAAGACTGGCCTCAACGAAGCCTTCGTCGTTGACCAGGCTACGCGAGATCGGCTGGTTGCTGTCGATCCTGCCTGCGCCAGCTTGCTTTACCCCATGCGCAGGGGCGAAGATCTGCGGCCATGGTACCACGAAGATGAGGGCAAGTGGCTGATCGGTCTGCCTCACAAGTGGACAGCCGCGACGTTCGGCGCCGATTTGGACGAGGCTCGCGCGTGGCGTGGATTGCAAGATCGGCATCCGGCCTTGGCTGCTCACCTGGCGCCTTTTGCTGAGCAAGCGCGTAAGCGTCAGGACAAAGGCGAGTTCTGGTGGGAATTGAGGCCGTGTGACTACTACGAGGCCTTCGACGTGCCCAAGGTCTTTTGGCCCGACATCGCCAAGTCGCCGCGCTTTGTCTGGGACGAATTCCAAACGAGGATCGGCAACACCGCCTACTTCACTTCACCGGCCACCCCTTATCTGCTCGGCGTTCTCGCCAGTCGCGCAACTTGGTTTGCCATCTCGCAGCTCTCGCAGGCCTTCGGCGAGCGAGCCGGTGTCCAGCGCTACCGCCTGTTTACACAGACAATGTCTCGTTTGCCCATCCCTGATGCTCCCGCAGCCGACCGCGACGCCATCGGCGGCCTGGCCCTTGCCATCACCGAGCAGGCGCGCAGCCGCTACGCGCTCCACCGGCAGACGCGCCATCGCATCCTGACCGACCTGGGCGCGGCGGGCGCGGCCTTGAACCAGAAGCTCACCGCCTGGTGGGAACTGGACTTTCCCGGCTTTCTGGCCCAGGTGCGGGCCGCGCTCAAGCGCGAGATCCCCGTGCGGCAGCGCGACGACTGGGAGGGCTGGCTGGCCGCTCAGCGTGCCGAACACGCGCAGCGCACCGCCGAAATCGTGCGGCTGGAGACGCAGCTCAACACTCGGGTCTACGACCTGTTCGATCTGAACGCCGCCGAGGTCAAGCTGATCAAGGCGAACACGAAGTACCGGTACGGAGAAGTGTAGTTCCTCGTTTCGGCGCGGCGCGATCGCCGGCTGGTGGAGCTCGTCAACGTGACGTACGACTTGACGCCAGAGGAGGTCACGCTGCTGTAGCGCACTGCGCCCCCACGGTGGCCGGGAAGTGGGGGGCCGCTCACATCTGGCATCTCAATCACTCATGATGCCCGACGGCCGGGCGAGTATGGATCGAAAGCACATCAGTGGATGTCTCAATCGGAGCCAGCCCGGAGCTGTACTCAGGAATGCAACCGGCGCCTCGAAACGAGCAGGCGTGGGAGAGGAGGTGCGCAGAAAAGACCGCAATCTGGCGTGGCCCTCAGTGCTGCGTGAAGCGGCTTGGGCCGGAGACATCCTTATGGTCAACGTTTGGACTCTAGCACCGAGAGGAGGAACCTATGATTCTGGGACAGCATCTCGTTCCCGCCGAAGCAGAGCAGACCGTCAAGACATACCACTGTACGAGTTTCAAGTCTCGCTTGCTGGGCATCGCTGCTGAGGGCTATCTGGAGGTCACCAACAAGCGCGTGGTTTTTCAGGCGACCGGCGGCGATAGCCTGATTCACAGCGAGGTCCCTATCGAAGAGGTATCTGGAATCAGTCTCTTCCGCGGGAACTACTTCAGCTTGAAGCACTTCATCGCTGGGATCCTTCTGTCTATCTTCCTGTCAGGCCTGTTGACTCTCATCCTCGGCGTCATCTTCGGCCTAAGCCGCGGAGGCGAAGGCCTGACGGTTCTGAACTGGATCGTCGCCCTGGCTGCCGGCGCCGGGTCTTTCGCCATCGCGAAAGACAAGATCTGGCGTCCGGTGCTGGCCGGGATTTCGGCGGCCGCATTCGCCATGGTAGGTGGATTCAGCCTTCTCGGCGGGAGCATGCTGAGGTACATGTTAGGCGGCGGCGGTGGAAGCTCTACGCTGGGCTTCCTGTTCGCCCTCGTTGTCAGTGTGTATGCCCTGATATGTCTGATCTGGTATGCAACTCGGAAGACCATGTCGCTGGCCATCAGCGCCAAAGGTGGATCCAATACCCCAATCGCCATTGCCGGTGCAGGCAATGGTGGGGCACTGTATAGCAGCGCGGCACGCGCCCTTGAAGCAGAGCCCGCAGGTGATGCCGAAGCCGTAATGAAAGAGTTGGGCGCCCTGATCATGGACATCCAGCAACGCGGGGACTTTGGCATTGATAAGTGGCGCGCAGGCCAGACTGCGTGATGCTCAACGCATAGATACTGCAAGGAGGATCACGCATGAACGCACAGGACTTGGTCTTCGAGTTGAGTCAGTCAGACGAGCGCATTGTGCGCAGTTACGAGTGCACCCGACTGCGCAAGCTCTTCTCGCCGGAGACACTGGGACACCTTACGGTTACCAATCGCCGTATTGTATTCCACAGCACCGGCGCGTCGCTGACCGGCAGGAGCATGCTGATCAGTGAGATGCCGGTGGAAGACGCCGCAGGCGTCAGCGTCTATCTTGGCAACTCGATCAACTGGTGGCTCTTCATCGGTTTTGCCATCGGGCTCTTCGTCCTCTCGTTTGTAGTGGACGCCATCCTGCCGGCCTTCTTCACCAGTTGGCTATTCGCAGTGCTGCTGATGTTGCCGCACGGGGTGCTGTGGCTTTTCAGCAGCAAGTGGCTATCGGAGGACGTTAAGAAGCAAGTTGGAGCCTCGTTGCGCAACATCGCACGGGATCGCGCCGATAGCATTGATGTAGATCGGTTTCGTCCTGCGGCACGGGTGCTGTTCTTGATTGGCCTGGCGATCTTCGTGTGGGAGATCGCTCACGTGGTGATCGAAACGACAGGCGGGGGCATTGTGGTGGCGATCGGCTTGCTCCTGCTAGCCTACTTCGGCCTCTTCATGACCATCTTTGGCCGCCAGCCAGTGTTCAGTCTGCTCATCGGCTCAAAGTCAATGCAGGGCTCGGGCATCTTCATCCCGGGCAGTGCATTCCGGCTGTCGTTCTTCGGGGACAAGACAGCTATCGAGTCTCTGGCTGGCAGTCCGGCCGTCGATGCACCCACTGTTGCGCGTGAACTTGGGGCGCTGCTGACGGACATTCGCCAGCTGGGTGAATTCGGTGTGCAGAAGTGGCAAGCATAAGAACTGAGCGAGGTTGAGAAATGCCGACAGATGCGGAGCGCTTCCTCCGCATCTGTCGGCAGATGGAGGTGATCATGCTGGAGATAGATAGGACGAAGGCGAAGGCGATTCTCGTGGCTGAGCTTGGATTCAGCTCGTTCGACGCCGATTGGTTCCTGCGGGACTATCCGCGCATCCACGACGAGTTGGCCGAAGCCGTGACGCGTTGGCTCACAGATCGCACCGTGCTTGATGTGAGCGTGGGGGGCGTGACCATTAAAGAGGTGATGCAGACACGCGGAGATCACTTTCTGATGGCCGTGCGTCTGCTCAACCGGCTTCTGGACGCCGATGTTTCGCCCGACCAGCGCGAGCGAATGGCTCGCCTGCTGCGCCGCCCAGTGATACGGTGGTAGGAAGGTGAGGCCAATGGCGATGCCGATAATTGCCGGATTGCGAGCGGAACAGTGGCGCAACCTATCCGCGAGCGAGCGACTTGGCGCTTTGCAGGACCTGGAGAATGCCCTGGCTGCTCGCGATGGTCGCGAACCAGCCACAGTGAAACCGTTTGCCGGTGAGCCTGGTGAGCGCGGTGTCTATGATGAGAGGGCCAACACGCTTTCCATCAATGAGGCGCTCTATGACCCTGTCACCGGACGTCCGGCGATGTACGGCGATGATGGGAGCGAGGTTTCTGCTGGCGAGCCCTACATGGCCGTCGAGACGCTTCTTCATGAGGACCGGCATGCTTATCAGCACTACGTGGCCGAACAGCGACCGGACCTGGCTGAAGACCCTCAACAGCTCGATGATTTCCAGAAGAATACTGGACCGGCCTACATTCAGCCTGAAGAGAACAGTCTCAAGTACGCGTGTCAGCCGACGGAGATGGACGCCCGACGATCTGCTCGGCAAGAGGCTGACGAGTTGTACGGGGACGATCAGGGCTATCAGGCCCATCGCGATCACATGATTTCCGAAGAGCAAGGGACTGCCGAACTCGCAGACCTCTATCTTGGTAGTGATTATGAGGAGACGGTGCGCCAAGAAGTGTATGTCAGGCATGAGGCGTCATTGTCTCAATCAGTGGGCGCGTCTACTAAAGGCCCGGAACAAGACGTCCTTCCCGGTACCTGGGGAGACGCTAATCCGCAGAGGGAATCAGGTCAATCCGAAGCAGAGCTGGTGGGTGAAGTGCATTCTGAACGGCCGACTGAAGGAGAGTCCGAAGTTACCGCTACTGCCACCGCCCGGACAGCGAATGAGGCCGGTGTTCAAGCCACCGCAGAAGCCAGCGCTCCCACTGCGGCACAGGCGAGTGCAAAGGCTGCGGGCGAGGCAACTGAACAGGCTACGCCTCAATCCCCTGCTGAGCCAACGAGAGACGAAGCTGCTTCACAAGAAGACAAGGCTGATGCACAGACTGCCGGCGAAACAGTAAGCGAATCCTCGGAAGGGTACGACTACTACAGCGGATACGGGTACTGAAGATGAGTACGCCAACGACAAGCACTTTCAAGCCACGCGTGATCGCAGGGAACGAACTGAAAAGCATCGTGCCGGATTTCGGGAGCCTTCCCGGACGCTGCATGTTTACCGGAAGAAGCGATGGCAACCAGCCCGCACAGGTCCCACTGACTGACGATGTCCTCAGCAAGCATGTGCTGTTCCTGGGCGAGATCGGCTCGGGCAAGACGAACGCGATCTTGCACTTGATCGCTCAGCTTCGGAAAGGCATGACACCGAACGACGTGATGATCATCTTCGACACCAAGGGGGACTTCCACGCCGAGTTCTATCGCCCTGGCGACATCGTAATCAGCAATGATGCGAAGGCTACCGGCCCAACAGGATCGGACTATTGGAATATCTTTCGGGAGGTGGGGCTCGATGAAGCGCTGGAAGAGAACATCCTCGAGATCACGCGATCGCTCTTCTATGAGCGTTCACAACGCTCCAACCAGCCCTTTTTCCCGAACGCAGCGAAAGATCTGTTCGCCGGTATCATGCTACACTTCTATCGCAAGGGTCGCGATCGCGCAAACAATGCTGCCATGCGGGAGTTCCTGGATGAATCGCCGTCTTCGGAGATTCGGGCGTTATTGCAGCAGCATGATGATCTCAAGGCAATGGTCAGCTACATTTCCGACGACCGTTCGCCGCAGACACAGGGCGTCATCTCTGAGCTCCAGCAGATGGTGCGTGAGATCTTTGTGGGCAACTTCCGAAAGGCCGGTTCCCTCTCGATGCGCGAGGCGGTGAGAAATAAGGGCAGGCGGGTCATCTTTATTGAGTATGATCTGGGTATGGGCAATGTGCTCACGCCGATTTACCGCCTGCTTGTTGACCTGGCGATCAAAGAGACTCTCTGTCGCAGTAAGAGCGAAGGCAACGTCTGGTTCATCATTGACGAGTTCCGTCTGGTGCCCAACCTGCAGCATGTGGACGATGGCGTTAACTTCGGGCGCAGCCTGGGCGCGAAGTTCGTGATCGGCGTGCAGAATGTCGAGCAGGTCTTCTATGCCTACGGCCAGGCGTTGGCCCGCAGCATCCTGTCGGGGTTCTTGACCACCGTAGCGTTTCGGGTGAACGATCCTGCCACCCGTAGCTTCATACAACAGCTGTTCGGAAAGAACCGCGTCTATGAAGCTACTATGTCTATGCAAAGCAACAAGGGTCTTATGGAGCAGGTTCGCGACGCGAACGTGGTAGAAGATTGGGATGTCCTGCGGCTGCCGGTTGGCAAAGCTATCGTAAGCCTGCCGGGTTTCGAGCCTTTCCTCTTCCAGTTTGATAGGTATAAATGAACTGACTAGCGATGCTCGGGGCACCCGCCCTTGATGAGGAGTCAACAAGAAACGATACGGGCAATCTCGAAGAGCACTGGCGGGCCGAGCGCCTATCACGGCAGTTGTCGTCTGCCTGTCTCAGGCAGATATGCTGGCAGCACCAACGGAGAGTTGAACTTGCCGCCGAGAAATCAGATTCGGACTTGCTAATCACCATGGGAGCAGAACACATAAGTGAGGGCCAGGCAGGAGAAGGAATACTCCCATATCTCCGGTGGCAACAAGGGTCTCGGCTCGGACGTTCATACGAGGAGAAAAGAAATGCGGAAAGCCCGATCGCTCCGACCAGTATTCTTGATTCTCATGTTAGTGGAAACCGCATTTGGACCACTGATGCTTGTTGGATGCCAACCATCTGACCAGCGCGCAATCGAGACCGCAGTGGCGAATGCAGCGCAGACCGCCGTAGCTGCCGGCAAGAAGCAGGCTGCGACTCAGGCGATCGTCGTGAAGGAAACGGCGGTGGCGGTAGCAGTCACCCAAGCAATCAGGCTGAAGGAGACGGCGGTCGCAGCGGCAGCAACCACAGCAGCCCAGGTCAAACAGACAGCTGAGGCTGAGATCGCCACCCAGATCGCTCCGAAATCACCGACAGTGAGTACCGAAGTACAGGCCGCACGCGCCCAACTCAAGGCTATGAGTGTCATGCAATCGCACTGGAACCAAGTGACCGCACCGTTGCAGAACAAGCCAGGTCAACGCAGCGCCAACCACTATGCCAACGTGATTGACCAATTCGACGTGAGCTCTGCCGAACTGGCAGGCCGCTACCAAGCCGGGGGCGCCGGCAACGCCGACACGCGGTGCAACATCTTCGCGGGCGATGTAATGCGTGCAATGGGCGTGCCGCTGCCCACAAAAGGCAACCTGGGCAGGGGGCAGGGCGATCCGAATGCAACCTACACGGACCCGATGACCGCGCAGGCCCCACTTCTGAATGACTACTTGAATCGAAGGCTACCGTGGGTCACTTCTGCCGCGGACAAGGGCATCATGTCTGACTGGGTGGAGATCAATCCAACCACACAGGTGACGCTGAACCAGTTGATCGCCCACGTTAATGCAGGCAAGCCGGCACTGGTATCGGATTCGGGGCACATCGCAGTAATTCGACCTGCTCAACAGGCACTGCACGATTGGCAGGATCTCATCATCGCGCAGGCGGGGGCTTCGAACTTCCTCTTTGGTGCATTGAGAGGGCATTTCACCGGTACACCTCAATTCTTCATGCATGACTGACGTTGACCGTGAACTTGAGCCCACACGGGCGAAATTGTCGCCATCGTAGCGAAATGGCCCAGACAGTGTGGATGCCAACGCTGAGATCGGAATTGCAGGCAGGATAAGCACTGCGTCACTTGCGATCAATCTCCGCCGGCTTTCCCAGTGCGCCGACCAGCTCTCGAAAATCCTCCACTGCCAACAGGATCGCCATCATGTCCCCGTTGCGCATGATCGCGTAACGTTGATGGAAGTAGTGCACGGTCTCGAGGATGCGCCGCAGATCAGCGCGCAGCTCGCTCACTGTCACCGGTTCCGGGAATTTCGGATCGTCCATCGTTCTGCTCTACCTCGTTTTGGATTGCTTGCGGCCGGAAACAGAGCCCGGCCCCTGCCTGACCGCTGCCTTGTAGCCCGCCACCTGGTCGCGCATGGCGTCAGTGACCGAAAGATAGATCACCCGGTCCACTACTACGACTGCTGTCGCCGGGTTGCCGGCGGCCGCTGGCGTCGAGCGCAGCCAGCCCTCGATCGCCACTTCCAGGTGACCGTCGGTTAGCCCCCAGTACGCCAGCACGTCGGCCGCGTGCTCCTCCGGGAAGAGGACCTGGTGGTGCCCGCCGTAGGCCTGATGGTCGGTGATCAGCGTGGCTGTGACGTAGCTCCCCGTCAGATCCCCTACGGTCACCTGGCTGGCGCGAACATTATCGAGCTTGCCGTTGAGCGTGACGCCGTTCTGTCGTTTCATGAGGTCTGCGCTCCCCCGGTCGTCGCTGCCGCGGGCGCGCCGAGCAGCGCTTGCAGGACCTTGAGATGGGGCATCAGCCATTGCGTCCGGATCGCCTGCCACTCGGCCGCGGTCATCTCGCCGCGCGTCAACCGCCAGGATGGCCTGGCTCCACCGCTGGAAACAATCGCCGCGCCGCAGCAGCGGATGCCGACCAGCGCGCCGAAGACGCCATACGGATCTTCAGCGTCGTAGCGGTACGCCAGCTCCAGCAAGGTCAGCCAGCGGACATGGTCCGCGTCGAGGTCGGGCCGGGGATCGGCCCACGGCGGATCGGGCGGCATTGGTACGAAGCGGCCCTGGGTCTCCAGCACGAGAACGAGCGCGGCGAAATCTTCCCGCCGGAGCAGCGCATTCCCTGAAGCCGGTGCTGGTGTGCTGGCGACATTCTGCTTGACTGAGATCCGTGGGTTGCTTCCCGTGCCAGACCCAGTCCCACGTTCCCGGTGTTCCCGCGTTCCCGCCTTTTCGGAAGGTATATGCTGCCCCGCGCGGGCGTCGCGCGCGCGATATTTGAGTCGGTTGCGCAAAACGCGCGCGCGATGGCCTCTCAAGGCATCCCCCTTCCCTGCCAAAAGGCGGGAACGCGGGAACAAACCCAGGTGATCTGATTGGCGCAGCAGGCTCTCGTTCATGCGACCTCCTCCTCAGACTCTTCTCCAGTCCCCCGCAGCGCGGCCGCGGTCAGGTGGAGGATGTTGCCGGTGAGCGGGCCGCTGCGCAGCTTCCGGGTCCGCCGGTCGGCGTCGTGGCTGGCGAGCCAGCCCAGGCTCTCCATTTGGCGGTAGAGCGCCTGGTTGCTGATGCCGTTCAGGCCGTCCGCGCCCAACACCGCGTCAACGGCAGCCCGCGCCAGCGCCGGCGTCAGGTACGCGCTGCCGTCCTCAGCCTCCCAGCCGATCACCCGCTCCGGCGTCGCCGGCGCTTCCTGGCCGCGCGGAACCAGCACGCAGCGACCAGCCGCCAGCAGGCCCCGCAGCGCATCCAGGAAGCGGATCGCCTCCAGGGCCTGGCACGTACGCTCGGCCATCTCCTCGGCCACGCGGGCCAGGCCGGCCGCATGCTCGGCCGCGTAGCGGACGGCCAGCGGCCCAAGCTGCGGATGTTGGGTCAGGACCCACCAGGTCAGGCTGTTGGTCGCCAGGTTGGTCGCCACGCGCAGCGGGTTGACCATGTCACCGCGCAGACTGCGCAAGGCGGCCACCTGGCGACGCCGCAGCTCCGGGAACTGCCCCCCGGCCTCGGCCGCAACCTCCCGGCCCTCGGGAGTGGCCAGCCAGTCGAGCCAGGCGCGGCCTACAGCCGGCAGGTCTGCCGCGGCGGCCTGGGCCGCGGTCAGACGGGGGTTGTCCGCGCCGTGCGGCCACTCGAACGGCACGACCAGCACGCGCGCCACCGTGGCCGGATCGTCGGCGGGCACGTCCTCGCCGGTGAAGACCGGCCAGCAGTGGATCGGCCGGCTCTCCCTGACGTCGCTGGAACCGAGCATCCGCTCCCGATCGCCGCCTTCCAGCAGGTTGTGGATCAGGTTGACCAGGCCGCGGCCGCCGTCGCCGGTGTTGGCCTTGAAGTTGTCCAAGAAGAACGGCAGGTCGTGCGCCTGGGTGGCGTAGCCCATGATGGCGTTGCGCGTGGCCCCTTCGCCGAGCTTGAGCAGGAACTCGTCCTGCAGAAAGTCGGCGCCGTAGATCGCCAGCAGCGCCTGCGCCACCGAGGTCTTCAGGCTGCCGGTGCGACCGGTGATGAAGATGCCGTAACGCTCGCCCCCCCAGCCGGCCAGCCGCGCCAGCGGCGCCTCGAAAATCGCCGCCGCGACCACCGTCGTGCGCCACGGCTCCAGGCTGGTCAGCGCCGCTTCGAACGCGGCCAGCCCGCGGCCCAGGTCGGCGCCGGGGTCCAGCCGGTAGGGCAGCTTGCGCGGCAGGCGGACGATGGCGCCCGGCGGTTCGCGGCCGGGGATGAGAAAGACAGGGTGTTGCGGATCAACCTGAACGTGTGGTTCAGGTTGATCCGCAACATTAGCCCAGCCGGTGCGCTCGAAGCGGCGCACGTGGCGCAGCTCGCCGGTCGTCAGGAGCTGGATCGCCGGCCGCAGATGGCCCGCCATGCCGGCTCGCACCGGGGCGCGCGCGCCCGCAGCCTGCGTCAACGCGGCCTGCAGCCGTCGGTCATCGGCAAAGTCGTCGGTCGGCAGTTCCACCGTGAAGGGGCGGCCCGCCGCGGCCTGGCCTTGCAGGGTGAACCAGGTCCGGCCGTCCTCACCACGCGCCTCCTCGACGATGCGGGCGGTGAAGTCGGCCACGATAGCCCGCTTCACCACCAGCGGCTGGCCCTCCGGTGAGAGGCCGTAGGTCAGCCGGTAGATGCGCCGGTCGGCGGCCGCATAGGGCGCGCCCTCCGTCTCGGCGGGATCGTCAACCGTCGCCGCAGCCCGCGCGCGGCGGTCGGTCTGCCCGGCGTGCGCCACCGCCGCCTGCCAGCGTCGTGTGAACTCGGCGGTGCAGCCCAGGCCCCGCAGCGCGGCCGCCACCCGCAACAGGTCCGCCTTCCCCAGCCCGGTACAGCGGTCAACCAGCGCCGCCGCGCGCGCCTCCACCGCAGCCCGATCGGGCTTGCCGGTGGTTGGGCGAAGGGTCGCCAGATCGGCGAGGAGGGCATCGAGAGTGGTTGAAGGTTGAAGAGCCTGCCCTGAGCCTGACGAAGGGTTCAAAGTAGCAGGTTGACCAGCGCGGGTTTTCGGTTCCGGGTTAGCTGTTGACGCGGCAACCTGTGACCTGGAACCTGCCGCCTGCGACCTATCCGGCTCGACCAGCTCCCGCAGCGCGTGCCAGTCGTTGGTCCGGCAACTGTTGTGGTGGCAGCCGGCCGCGAGCGCGCCGCTGGCGAAGCGCACGATGTAGGCGCTGCGCCGGTGGGCCGGGTTCCAGGGGCAGACCGGGAAGATCCACCGCTCGGCGCCCTGCGCGCCTTGTGCGCCCCACTTCCGCGGTCCCTCGACCGTCAGGCCGTGCGCCGCGATCCAGGCGACCAGGTCAAAGTCGCCCTTGCCAGCGCTGCCCGCGCGGCCGAAGGTGGCGGCACGCTCTGCGGGCGGCTCCGTGGGTGGGACCGCGGCCAGCGCCTCCAACTGTTCGCGCGCCACCGGGACGAGTGTCTCAGGCGCTTCAAGCAAGCGAGCCAACCGGTGGGGGCGTTCCGGCGTGTCGTCTCCCTTGCGCGCCACCGTGCCGTAGAGCTTCCAGATACGGGCCGGGTTGGCGACCGTCTGATCCACGATGGCCTGCGCATCGTCGAACAGGAACGCCAAGCCGCGCAGGACGCGGGCCACCAGGCCATCATCGGCGGCTGGCAGATCAACTCGATAGAGCAGGTGCCCGCCGTTGCCCGAGTCGGCCAGCAGCGGGTCGGGCCAACCCAGCTCCCGCAGGTGCTCCTGGATCGCGCAGGCCCGTGCCAAAGCCAGGGCGTGCTCCGCGTCCGTCGCCGAGATGCCCGTGGGCCGCACCGCATCGCAGTCCACCGGCAGCCAGCGTCGCGCCACGATGTCGGCGTCGCCGGTCGCCGTATCCCCGGCGCCCAGGTCTTTGACACGGTTGTGGGCGCGCGCCAGCAGCGCCGGCTGCACCGGGTTGAGGGTCACGTAGATCCCGCGCGCTTGAATCCCGGCCGCCGCGGCCGCCAGTTTGGCCGGGTCGTCGAAGTAGCCCGCCACCGTGTGCGGCCGGCGCCAGCCCGGCGTGACCGCGTCCAAGGCGCGCAGCTCGCACACCTGGCCCGGCTCGCCTAGCGCCTGGAGCGTGCGCAGGATCTCGGCGCGGTCAGCGGCAAGCATCGGCCGGGTACCCCGTGACAACGGCGCCGTGATCCACCACGAAGATCGCCAGCCCGTGGCCGGGCAAGATCACCAGCAGGTCGTAGCGCGCCGCGCGGCGCTGCAGCACGCGGCCCTGGCCCAGCGCCGCTTCCAGGTCGCGGCGCGCCAACTGCGGCCAGCGCTCGGCCATGCGCTGGACAGCGTGCCGGGTCCAGCGCCAGTCCATGGCTGTCAGGGATTCAGGCTGCCGGCAGCGCCGGCGCGGGGGTCGCGTTGGTTGGCCCACGGTGCTCCTCCTCAGACAGATCCAGGACGGTCAGCGCCTGGCGCAGATCGCGCAGCGCCGCGCACAATCGGGCCGAGCCCAGGTCCAGGGCGTCAGCGTAGG
>Ga0172371_10009781_pt1 | contig 13105 bp, 8 predicted proteins | sample Lak12m_FD_114543 | JGI IMG/M metagenome (GOLD analysis project Ga0172371, IMG submission 114543) | Freshwater microbial communities from Kabuno Bay, South-Kivu, Congo - kab_022012_12m | ecosystem: Environmental > Aquatic > Freshwater > Lake | place: Democratic Republic of the Congo: South-Kivu... | reverse complement strand
GTCAACAGCGACGCCCCTCGCTCCATCGCCCGCAGCGCGTACGCCGCCATCGGCACGCTGAGCGTCCCGGCGCGGATCAGGTCCACGATCGTGAGCGTCCGGCCCCCGCGCTGGTTGAGCTGCTCGATTTGGCGATGATTGTGGCGTTCGATGTCCATGGCGATGTCATCGCAGTGCCTTGACGAAATCCAACTCAACCGGCCCCAAGATCCTTAACGAAGTGCGACTGCTTTGTGACGTCGCAACGTCGCACCCCGAGTTGCTCCCCGATAAGCGTCCGCAGCGATTCCCACAATTCCTCGGCATTGGCGCGAAGGCATTGGTCGGAGATGGCTCCGAAATTCCTTGCCACGATCTCCTTGACGAGTTGGCCCACGCTTGCACACTCGGGTCGCACCTCGACGGCGAGAGGCTTCGTCACCTGGTAGAAAACGTAGCCAAGCGAACATGCGACGATTCCGGCCCCCAGGACGGAGCCCAATAGAATCCCCATCGTCACGGCCGGCACAACGGCCATCAACGTCGAAATCGCCGTCACCCGCGCGGGACGCTTGAGGTCGGGCAGGCGAAGCGCGAGAGCCGTCTGAAGCTCCCGCCAGACATGGCGGCGGCATGCCGGAATCAGTGCCGATACGCTCGCCGTAACTTGCACATCTTTCCTGGAAAGTTGTAGGACCGACATCATGGCACGCCGGAGCCTGTAAAACGTGACACTGCTCAAGCATGCTTCTTGCATTCCCTGAAAACGATGAGCGAGAACATAGTCGTAGAGTCTCCCAGCGGTGTCGATACTCTCCGCATCTTCGTCCGATATCGATAAGCCATAGGCGTCCTCAACAACTAGAACCAATTCCACAAGGTCCAGGCCCATCTTGATCGCTCCTCGCGCCAGTATGGCGATTTCGTCGTGGCAAGGTCTCTGCCGTCACACGGCCGAGCCTCGTCCATTCACGTTTCTCGCCACTCCATGCCCACCCAACGCTGCGCGTTGTGAGGGCATGCCACACAATCCGACCTCCAATCTTTAATCCCCAATCCCTAATCCCTTCTTCACCCTTGCCCCGGCCCAATCGGCGGAGTCGGCGATGTAGCCGTCGCCGGCGTCGGTGACGATGAGACGAAGTAGCCGCACGCCGGAGAGCGGGACATCGACCGTGATGGTTCGGCGGTTGCGCATCACGCCGCTGTCGAAGAGGAGCTTGTCGTCGCCGAAGACGCGGAAGACGACCGAGCCGGTCTGCTCCGGCGGGCCGACGATCGCCTGGAATCGCTCGTACTTGCCATCGAGCGCGTAGACGATTTCCGACGGGGCGTGGGTGCCGATCCCCTTCGGGTATCGCTTATTGCCGAGCCGCATGGGGTGGTCTTCGATGTCGCGGTCGCGGCGCGGGAGGCCGTCGCCGTTGCGGGTCCAACCCGCACGGGCCGACTGCCACGGCAGGTCGCTCAAGTAGACCCAGCCCCTCTCATCCGCTGCGGGCTTGAGCGGCGAAGGGGGCGGGGGCGAGGGAATCGCGATCTGCTGCCGCGCCGCGTCCGTTCCCTCGATCGAAAGGAGGTCCTCGCGGGGATTCTTGGCCAGCCGATCCCGCAGGCCGGTGAAGAGGGCGAGGAGGGCCCGGTAATCGGGGTCGCGGGTGTCGGCGAAGACGATCGACTGGCATCGCTGCCACCCGCCCGCCGACGCGGCCAGGGGGGCGGCCAAGGCCCGGCTCATGCGCACGTCGCGGCGGTTGAGGCTCAGCCACCAGGTGTCGCCGCGCCCGTCGTCGCTGCCGTGGCAGTTGCCGCACCGCCGGGCCACGATCGCTTGGGCGGCTTGCTGCACCGAACCGGCGAAGATCAGCCGGTTCGGCCAGTGCGAGTTCTCGTAGCGATCGTAATACACGCCGTTGCAGTCGATCCACGTCAACAGCCGCTGCCAGTCCTCCGGTGTGAGCTTCACGCCGTGATGTCCGGAGGCCAAGAGCTTCGTCAGCGGCGAGACCTTCGAGCCGTAGGTGTACGGCGGGCGGGGCAGGACATCATCGGGATTGTCCCAGCGGTTCGAGATCGCCACGGTGAGGTAGGGCAGCAGCTCCTGGTACGCGACGGTGAACTGGTTGGTGAGGTCGTCGGTCAGGATGACCTTGTTCTTCTCCCGGTCAAAGGTGTGGCAACTCGCGCACTTGGAGTTCACCAGGGGCTGAACGTCGCGGAGGAAGCTCACGGTCTGCGTGCCCCAGGGAGGCGGCTCGGGCCGACTCGGCGGGCGGCGGGCGGCGGCAAAATGGGTCGACGGCGGGGCCTGGTTGCGCCCCTCGTGGCAGCCCACGCACCCCCGCTTCTCGCCCGGCTTCAGGCACACCACACTCCGCATCCGCTGGATCTCTTGCAGATCGGCGTCGAGCGCCTCGAAGTAGACGTTGCGATTGGCCGGGACGACGAAATGGGCCGACCCGTCGAGCTCGATCGGCACCGTGCCGAACACCCGCTTGATGGTGAAGATCAAGGTGCCCGACGTGCAGATCACGCCGCCATTTGGCACGCTCTTGCGCGGCAAGTCCTCGAGGATGCGAAGGTGCTTGGCGGTGCCCCGCGGCACGCCGGTGAGTCCGCGGGACACGTCGGCCAAGACCAACGTCGCCTCGGCCGCCGTCGAATCGGCGTCGGCCGGGGCCTTGGCGAGCACGTGCGGGCGAGGGCGTGCGACCAGCGGCACCGGCTCGGCGCAGGAAATCGCCGGATCGCGGTACACCAGGGCCAGATTGCCGTGCCGATCGGCTACGTACAATGCCCAACTCCGCTCCAACCAGGGCAAGACCGTCGGCGTGTAGGAGCAGAGCCACGTGGTTTCCGAGAGCGGCATCGGGTCGCTGAACCAGCCGTACGCGCTGTCCTCCGGCCTCTCGCCGGTGATCGGCACGTCGGGCGTGAGCACTTCGAGCGGCCGGTCGCCGTCGATCCCGCGGCGCACGTCGATCAGCCCCACCGCGCCGTGCGTCTGCCCGTGATGCGCGGTGAAGAGGGCCATGATCTTGTTGCTCCCCGGCACGGGCCGCGGGAACATGACCACGTTGGGCCGGATCGTGGCGTTCCCGTAGTACGGCTGGACCATGGTGCCGTCGGGATTCATCGTGAACGGGTTGTGCAGCGACGTGACCGAACGCTCGTTGTACTCCCAGCGGCCGTAGAGGATCCGGCCGTCGGGCATCACCGTGGGATTGAAGTCGTTGAACACGTTGAAGCTGATCTGGCGAGGGCCGGAGCCGTCGGCCTCCATGACGAACAGGTTCGGCGAGTGCCGGTCGCCGCCGCACATCACAAAGTGCTCGGAGCGGTCGGAAGTGAAGCCGATCTGGCCGTTGGGCAGGTAGAAGGGCTCGCAGTCGTTCTTCGGCCCGGACGTGAGCCGGCGAAGAGCGGTGCCGTCGGTAGCGACTTCATAGATATGGTAGCTCTGCTTGCCATCCCAGTGATCGGAGCCGTTGCCGAAGGCGAACAGCAGGCGGCGGGCGTCCCAATGGAGGCTGATGTCGCGGTAGACGCCTTCCCCAAGCGACTCGACCACGGGAGTCACTTGCCCGCCGGGCCGGACCGGCGCGAGGCGATAGATTCCCCCGCCGGGCCGATTGAACAGGTGGTGGGCGTCCATGAACGGCTGCTCGGAGTAGAACGGCTTGCGTTTGAGGAACAGTAATGTCTCGAACTTCAGCCGATCCAGGAGCATCCGGTCGCGGAGCCGGCTCGCTTCTTCAAAGAGACCGCGCCAACGATCACGAAGACAACCCGTGGGGCACGTTTCCAACGTGCCGGGCACGTTGGAAACGTGCCCCACAGGCGCCGCCTCGGATCGCCGGCCGTGGCCCGCGCGTTGACGAAGCGAGGCAAGCTCGGCCGCCGCGGCTGGATCCGGCGTATCGGCGAGGATCTGCTCGACACTTGCCAGGATCGCCGACACCCCCTCCACGTGCGTGAAAAAGGGGACCCAAAACGAATCGCCTTCAACCTCGACGCGGACGGCGACCAGCCCACCCCCTTCGCGATCGAGATCGACGAAAAACCGGATGGTTTGCGATGCGCCGGCTTCGAGCGTCATCGCTTGCCGGCCGAGGTCGCGCGAGTCCCTGGGCGAATCCCAGCGTGCCGTGGCCACGAGGCGAAGCGGCCGGCTGGAGACGTTGCGCACCGTCAACTCTAGCTCGTTCTTCCCGAGGCTGAAGTCGAGCGGGGCGGCCGCCTGGATTGTCAGGGGAGCGGGCTTGGCGGTGAAGCTCGTCAGCCGGTCGAAGCGGCGGTGGTAGGCGTGATACCACTGATCCTTCCCCCCGCCGCCAGGATGCTTGTAGCCTGGCACCGACGAATCCGGGGGAAGCGTTTCCTGCTTTTCCGCATGCCCGTCGCCGAGCCGCTCGACGGAGACCCGGCCTTGAGCCCACCGCACCCGCACCCGCTCGCTACGATCCTCCGGCGGCAAGAGCCGGAGCGGGATCGGGTTGGGCCACTCGACGGCCTCGCCGTTGGCCGGCACGGGAAAGGTCGGCGGAGCGATTTGAGGGGGCGGGGCCTTTTCCCATCGGGACAGGATCGCTTCCCAGTCGCGAATCGCCGAGAGCGACTCCCGGAAGTACCAGTCGCTCCGCACGATATCGCTTTCGGCAACCGCAGCCGCGGCGCCGCCAAGTTGGATCACGGCAACGAAGAGCACCGTGGCTGACCTTGACATGGTGGGTCTCCGCCCCAGTCGATTGGCATCACGATCTCGTGGCAACGTGGCCCAATGGAATCCCACGATTCAGGGACTTCCGAGCCGGGCCGTGCCGGCCCAGCGCGCTGCAAATCAGCGATTGCAGGACACGCGCCGGGCCGACACGGCCCGGCTCGGAGTGTCCGATCTGTCCCCGGAATGGTGCGAGGTTGCCAAGTGACACCACCATAGCGGGAGTCGTATCGGGGTGCAATCCTTGACGCCGGCAGGCTCACGTGGGACGATTGCGTGCCAAGCGAGTGATCCCTCGGCGTCAGCAATCCGTGGGTGCGCCTTCTGCGCCCGGGGGGTTGTGTGAAGTGCTGGGCCTGATTACACTGGGGGCGCAAATCAACGCCTCTCCGGCCGTGATAGTTCATGTTCTGGCTGAACATTAGGCAATCGGCCGACGCGCGGCCAACGGGCAACGCCGGCAACGGTGAATCCCCGATTCGAGGATCCGGACGACGGCGCCGCATGCTGTTGTTCGCCGTCGCCCTAGCCGGGGTGTCGGTGACGGGAACGATCGGACATCTCCTCTGGGAAGGGGAGAATCGCCGCGTGGAGGCGCTGTTCCGCTTCGACGCCGAGCAGCGGGCCGGCGCGATCCAGAGTCAGTTCGAGGCGAACCTCGGCGCGATCGATGCCGTGGTCGCATTCTACGCCAGCTCCGACGTGGTGGATCGGAGCGAATTCCGCGATTTTGCCGGGGCCTTTCTGAGGCGTCATCCCGGCTTGGCGGTGCTGGCAACGGCTGCTCGCGTGCCGGCAGGGAAGCGGGCGGAGCACGAGAAGGCCGCCCGGGCCGACGGGCAGGCCGGGTATCGGATCCAGGAGCGGGACGCCGCCGGCAACCTGCGCCCGGCAGAGGATCGCGACGTGTATTTCCCCGTATTGTTCCAGGAGCCCAGGCACGCCCGGGTGCTGAGCCCCGGCCTCGACTTGGCCTCCGTGCCGCTGCTGACCGATTCGATCCGCCGGGCCTGCGAGTCGGGACGAATGGTCTCCACGACGGCCTTGCCGATCGAGCCCGGCCGGGACGGCCCGCGGGGCTTGTTCGTGGTCGCGCCGATTTACCGCAAGGGGACCTTGATCGGTCCGAAGGCGGCTCGCGAGCAATGCGCCGACGGGATCATCGTCGGCGCCTTCCATTTCGCCGCCATTGTCGAGGACGCCATGGACGATGTCGAGGCGACTGGCATCGACATCCGGCTTGCCGAGCAGTGGTCGTCGGGCCGGGAAGAAATCGTGTATGCCCGCCTCGCGAACGCGCAGGAGCGTGCTCAGGCGGATCGTATTGCGCAGGATCTTCTCGACGGTTCCTTCCGCGGGCTGGTGCACAAGGTGGAGTTTGAGCTGGGCGGACGCCGCTGGGCGGTCTACGGCACGGCGACCGACGTCTATTTGGCCCAGCGCAGGACGTGGCTGCCGATGATCGTGATCGTGGCGGGCCTCTTGATCACGGTTCTGTCGGCGGCCTACGCGAACACGCTCGCCGGCCGGGCTGCGGAGGTCGAGCGTCTGGTGGTTCAACGCACCCTGGAACTCCAGGAGGCAAACACCCAACTGGCGCAGGAGGTCGCCGAGCGCGTGCACACCGAGAAGGTGCTGGAAGACTCCCAGGCGCTCTACTTGTCGCTGGTGGAGAACCTTCCGGTCCAGGTGCTGCGAAAGGACCTGGAAGGCAAGTTCACCTTTGCCAACCGGTCGTTTTGCCGCCTGCTCGGGAAGAAGCACGAGGAGATCGTCGGCAAGACCGACTTCGATTTCTATCCCGCGGAGCTGGCGCAGAAATACCGGGGCGACGACGCCCGGGTGGCCCAGACCGGAGAGCTTTTCGAGGACATTGAGGAATATGAGAAATCGGGCGAGAGCCGCTACGTCCACGTGATGAAGTCGGCCGTGCGCGACGCCGACGGGCGGATCGTGGGCACGCAGGCCGTCTTCTGGGACGTGACCGCGCGGAGGTGGGCGGAAACGCACCTGGCCAGGGCGAAGGAGGCCGCGGAGGACGCCAATCGGGCGAAAAGCGCGTTCCTGGCCAACATGAGCCACGAGATCCGCACCCCGCTCAACGCCATCCTCGGCATGGCCGAGCTCGTGCTCGACACGCCGCTCGCCGCCGAGCAGCGGGAGTACCTGACGGTGGTCCGCGAGTCGGGCGAAGCGCTCTTGTCGCTGGTGAGCGACATCCTCGATTTCTCGAAGATCGAGGCCGGCAAGCTGGAACTGGATTGCGCCCCCTTCGACCTTCACGAGAGCCTGGGCGACACGCTGAAATCGTTGGCGATGCGGGCCCATCGCAAGGGGCTGGAACTGGGCTGCTGCATTCGCCGCGGCGTGCCCGAGGTGGTCGTCGGCGATGCCACCCGGCTGCGGCAGATCATCGTCAACCTGGTCGGCAACGCCATCAAGTTCACCGATCGCGGCGAAGTGGTGGTCGACGTCGACTGCCAGTCGCAATCCCAACACGACGCGGTCCTCCGCTTCGCCGTGTCCGACACCGGGATCGGCATTCCCGCCGACAAGCGCGAGGCGATCTTCGGCGCCTTTGTCCAAGGCGACAGCACCACTACCCGCAAGTTCGGCGGCACGGGACTGGGGCTGGCCATCTCCTCGCGCCTCGTCGAGTTGATGGAGGGGCGGATTCAGGTGGAGAGCGAGGTGGGACGCGGGAGCACGTTCCAGTTCACCGTGCGGGTCGGGCTGCCCGAGGAACACGCTGCGGAGACGTTGCCGGCGCAGGCAGCCAGCCTCCGGGGCACGCCGATCCTCGTGGTGGACGACAACACCACCACCCGGCAGATCCTTGAAGAACTCCTCTCCCGCTGGGGTCTGGAGCCCGCGTCGGCCGCGGGCGCCGCCGCGGCGGCAGGGCTGTTGCGCCAAGCCCGAGAGTCGAGCCGGCCGTACCGCGTGCTCTTGGTCGATGCGGCGATGCCCGAGACGGACGGTTTCTCGCTGGTCCAGCGGGTGCGCGAGCAGTTCGACCCGTCGGTCCCGATCATCATGATGCTGGCCTCCGGCGACCGGCCCGGCGACATCTCCCGCTGCGAGCAGCTTCACGTGGCGGCCTATCTGCTCAAGCCGATCAAGCCTTCGGAGCTGTTCGACGCGATCGTTCTGGCCTTGGGGATCCTTTCGCCGGAAGAGGAGACTCCGGAAGCCCCGGCCAAAGGCCCTGCCGCCATCCGCCCGCTCAGGATCCTCCTCGCCGAAGACAGCCTCGTCAACCAAAAACTGGTGCGAGCGCTGTTGGAACGCCGAGGGCACAGCGTGGTGGTGGCCAACAACGGCCACGAGGCGGTTTCGGCCTTCGCCACCCAGCGGTTCGACCTGGTGTTGATGGACATTCAGATGCCCGAGATGGACGGTTTGGAAGCGACCGAGGCCATTCGCAGGACCGAGCGGCAGAGCGGGATCCACACCCCAATCGTGGCGATGACCGCCCACGTGCTCCAGGGCGACCGCGAGCGGTGCCTGGAGGCGGGCATGGACGAGTACCTGGCGAAGCCGGTCCGTTCCCGGCGGCTCTTCGAGACGATCGAGGCCATGGTGGGAGGGCCCTCGGGCTCGGCGTCGCCTGCTGCTCCGGGCGTAGGGCCGCCGCCCGGCGATCTGGCTGCGAAACGGCCCGGCCCCGCCGCCTTGCCCTCCGCGCCGGCCGCACTGAATGGCGTCTGCGATTCCGGCTCGATGGCCACGATCAACACGGCCGACATGCCGGAAAGCGGAGTGGTCGACTGGCGGGTGGCGCTCCATTCCGTTAGCGGGGACCGCGGACTGCTCAAGGCCGTGGTCGAGACGTTCCTGGTGGAGGCGCCCCGCCTGATGGAGGACCTGCACGCGGCCCTCTCCCGGTCCGATCCCGGCGGCGTCGTGCAGTCGGCCCACACGCTGAAGACCTCGCTCAACTACTTTGGGGTTCGCGCGGGCTTCGAGTTGGCCCTACAATTGGAGAAAATGGGTCGCCAGGCCGACTTGAGCGGGGCCGACGAAGCCTTGGCCGCCCTCGATGGACAAATGGCCCAGGTCCTGTCGGTCCTGACCGACTATGACCGTTCGACCGGCGCGGAGAGCAAGCCGGAGCACCCGAGGGGCACGAGCGCTCCGTAGCTGCGGGAGAGGGAAAGAACATGCCGACCATCCTTGTCGTGGACGACTCGGCCGTCGATCGCCGGCTGGTGGGAGGGCTCTTGGAGAATGAGGAGGAGTGGGCCCTCGACTACGCCGCCGACGGGTCCGAGGCCTTGCAAAAGCTGTGCCGAGCCCCATGCGACCTGGTGCTCACCGACCTCGTCATGCCGGGGATGAACGGCCTGGAACTCGTGGCGGCGGTCCGCAGCCGGTATCCCCACGTCCCCGTCATCCTCATGACGTCCAAGGGAACGGAAGAGATCGCCGTGCGGGCCTTGCACGCGGGGGCAGCCAGCTACGTCCCCAAGCGGATCCTGGCCCAAGACCTCGCCGAGACCATCCGCCGCGTCCTGGCCGTTTCCAGCCGGCACCGCGGGAAGACCCGGCTGCTGGATTGCCTGACCGAGAACCGCTGCTCGTTCGTGCTCGGCAATGACGTCACCCTGATCGAATCGCTGGTCGTGCACCTTCAGGAAAGCGCGATGCAAATGGGGGTCTGCGACGAGGCCGAAGTGACGCGGATCGGGGTGGCCTTGGAGGAGGCGCTGATCAATGCCTTGTACCACGGCAATCTCCAGGTCGACTCCGAATTGCGCGGCGAAGACGATCAGACGTACTACGCCCTGGTCGCCGAGCGCTGCCGGGAAACGCCTTTCCGCGATCGGAGAATCCACGTCAGCGCCAAGTTGACCCGCCAGGAAGCGATCTTCGTGATCCGCGACGAAGGCTCGGGGTTCGATCTCTCGAGGCTCCCCGACCCGGACGATCCCTCGGCCCTGGAACGCGCCAGCGGCCGGGGGCTGCTCTTGATGCGGGCCTTCATGGACGACGTGTCCTACGATCCCACGGGCAGCGTTGTCACCCTCGTGAAGCGACGCAAGGCCGACGCGCCGTCGCCGACCAAGGAGAATCCATGATGGGCACTATGAGATTCTTCGCCGTGCACGTCGAGGGTTCGACGCTGATCGTGGCGCCGACGGGCCCGGTCAGCAACCTCGTCGGCCACGAGGTGCAGCCCGAACTGAGCCAGCTCCTGGACCTCTTCCAGAAGGAGCAATGCCGCGACGTGCTCGTCGACATGGAGAAGGTGTCGTTCTTCGGCTCGGTGCTGCTGGGGGCGCTCAACTCGATCTTCCGGCAGGTTCGCCAGCGTGCAGGGAAAATGGTGATCTGCTGCCTCTCGGGCGTGGGCCGCGAAGTGATCCACGTGGCTCGGTTCGATACGCTCTGGGAGATCTATCCCACGCGCGAAGAGGCCCTCCAATCGCTGCGCTCGTAAGGAAGGGCTGGGATGTCGCGCGTGGGCATCAACCCTGGAGGCAAATCGTCGGAGGCCGAGACGGCTCCTGACAGGTCTCGCACCGAAACACGGTTCTGACAGTTTTCTACCTCGGCCCACGTGACGTGAGAAAACTTCGCTTCGCGATTGCGATCTGTCTGTTCCTTGTCACCGTGGCGGTCGCCGTCTGGAATGACTGGAGCACGGCCGACCTCGTCTGGGCCTCGTGGATATCGAGCGTAGTTGTGGGCGTCGGCCTGATAATCCTGGGTCTGGCGTCGTTATCCCTTTTGGCGCCCAGCACGACAGGCATGCGTTACGGCTGTGCCGTCTGGTTTCTGTTTCTTTTCGTTGTGCCGTGGAGTGTGCTTCAGTTCCTCATCGCATCGCTTATCAACGCTGTGTTCCCAATTCATGAAAACGTGCTCGGCGTGGTCGTGACGTGGTCCTCGCGTGACGTCTACTACCTGGCCAACCTGGATCTCGTCCTGCATGCCACCTTGGCGGCGTATTGGCCCTTTGTCCTCCTGAGCGCGGCATCCGAGTTCAGCAGACTGCCGTCGTATTGGAGGCGGGCAGGCAGCATGAGCCGACGCGGGAGTCATCCGTTTCTGCTCCATGGTCAGTTTGCCAGCGCCGGCCGTATGTTCCTGTTCGTCTGGTTGCTCGCCTCTCTTTGGTGCGGCGGCCTGACGGGGTACTCCCTTTATCCCGCTTTGGTCTTTTATTTCTTCCCATGGGACGCCGTTTCGTGGAGGACGCTGTTTGGCCGCAGCCAAGGGAGATGGCCTTCGCGCGACCCCGATCAACTTGTATTGCGCTTCGGGGGAGGATTGTTGTCTGTCGTGGGGTGGCCTTGCCTGTTGGCCGGCATCTTCTTCCTTAGCCTGCCAATGTCGAGAGAAGGGTTACGAGGCAGCGCCATTGCGATGATTACCGGGCTGGTGCTCGCCCTGGTTGGCGTGGTGCTCTTGCTTGGGCGATTTGAAACAGTGATCGACCGGCGTGAAAGCACGCTTACGAACTGGCTTAGGCTGGGCATCATCCGGCGGCGCTGGAGGCACAGCTTGAAAGGGATTGGCTCTATCAAACTCGAGCCCGTTCGGAGCACCGGCGAGTTCACGGCCCAGGACGGCTCGGAGAAGCTGACGGTCACGGCGAGGGACGGCATCGCCCACTTCTACTACGAGGTCTCGCTCACCGGGCGGGGACGCACGGCACCGTACCTTTACGCGTTGTCGTTTGTAGGTTCCCAGAAAGCCCGAGACCTTGCGGAAGAAGTGGCCACGTTCCTGGACGTGCGGCTCAGCGGGGAGCCCGTTGACACGGATGGCCCGTCCCAGGCTGGGGCCGAGGACTCCGCCGAAGCCGTGGAAGGCGAGTCGCGGCGGACGTCCCGACGGGCGGGCACGCCAACGACTGTGCGAACCAGAAAGCCGCTGTTCAACCTCGGCGAGTCTGCATCGGATGAAAACCGGCGAATCATCTGCAAGATGGAGGAGACGGAGCAGGCCCTTACCCTTCAGTTCCACCTCACCCGCCCCCTCCTCGGGAAGCAGGAATTAGGGATCACAATACTTTACTTCTTCATCTTCGGGTGGCTCTCGGGCTTTTTCGGGAGTTGGCTCCCGCTTCTGGCCGGAGCGGTCTTCGTTGGCGTGCTTGTGCTGGGTGGCGCGATTCGCGATCTGTGGCAGGTGAGACGTCCCTGCCTGGTTTACGACAAGTCCAGCGATACTCTGTGTCTGCCTCGGGCGGGACGCGAGATCAGCCCCGCACGAGAACGCGTGGCGTTGAGTGTCCGCACGACAAAGGGGCGCGCACGTAGAGGGGAGTCTGAGTTGGTCGCGATCCTTGACGGCAAGGAGGAGATACCGGTCGTGCGGATCCAGGGTCAAGGTTCCGGGCTCAAGGAGGTGGCGTCCCGTCTCAACGAACTCGGCGTTGAGCATCGGACATAATGGGGGCAGCCGCAAAAGGGGGTTGGCTCCGTCGCCTCAAGAGCTCGGCGGGGGGACGAACTTCGGCGCGGTCGCCTCTTCGTAATCCTCGTCCGACTCGCGCGAGCGCCGCTTCGGCCCAGAACCGTTCGATGCGGGGGGATCGCTTGACGTGGATGAACTGGCAGAACCGGTGCTGGCGTCGAAGGCCGACGTCAACTCCGAGGTGGCCGACTGGGCGGCCGAGCGGATCTCGTCCTGGATGTTCTGCACGTTCTTGCGGAGCTCGGAGAACTTCTTGCCGAACGCGCGGGCCACCTCGGGCAGGCGCTCGCCGAACAGCAGCACCGCAATCGCGCCCAGGATCATCAACGTGACGGGGCTGACGTCCAGCAGACCGATCGGAAACGCCATCGCTATGCCCCCGCTTCGGGCGACGTTCCCTTCTCTTCGGCCTGCTTTTCCTTCGGGGGCTTCTCGCTCCCGTTGGATTTCTCCTCGATCTCGCCGGCCGGCTTCTTCTTCTTCGGCTTCTCGAGTTCTTCTTCGTCGTCCTCGCCAGCCCCTTCGAGGCCCTTCTTGAACTCCGTGACACCGCGTCCGAGCGAGCGCATGACGGAAGGAAGCCGATTGCCGAACAGCAACAGGACGATCACCATGACGATAAGCCAGTGAAAGGCGCTAAATCCACCCATGGGCAAACCTCGCAGGGTTGGAACGTGGTGAATGACCGAACCACCCGCCGGTCGCGTCTGCTTGCCGGAGGGTCAACTGGTCCGCTCGGGCGAATCATACGGGCGGGATACTCTCCAGTTCATTCTAATGACGTGGGATGCGATGTCAAACGGGGTGCGGCGGCCCGGAGCCAAAGTCCGGGGAGAACAGACAAAAGCGATGGTCTCCAGAAAACGGCCGGCTCTGAAGGCTGCGTCCCGGAGGGACGTCTGAAACAGTCGATGGGTGGTTCAATCGCCACCCAGCGATAAATCGCTGGGCTACTATCAAATGCCCCTCCGGGGCAAG
>Ga0172371_10009778_pt1 | contig 13107 bp, 12 predicted proteins | sample Lak12m_FD_114543 | JGI IMG/M metagenome (GOLD analysis project Ga0172371, IMG submission 114543) | Freshwater microbial communities from Kabuno Bay, South-Kivu, Congo - kab_022012_12m | ecosystem: Environmental > Aquatic > Freshwater > Lake | place: Democratic Republic of the Congo: South-Kivu... | reverse complement strand
GTCGCGGTCGTCTGGTCGCTGCCGCTCGTGTACGTCCTCAGCTTCGCGATCTCCACCGCCACCGTCCTCTTCGAGCCGGCGAGGCTCGCGATCGTCCCGGAGATCGTCCCCAAGGACCGCCTGTTGCGCGCCAACTCCTTTCTGGCGACCGCCGAGAACCTCACCGAGATCCTCGGCTGGGCGCTCGCCGGCGTGCTGGTCGCGACGCTCTCCACGACGGCCGCCTTCAGGCTCGACGCGGCCAGCTTCGCCGTCTCGGCCGTCTGCATCGCGCTGATGCGCTACCGGGCGCCGGCGGGCGCGGCGGCGGAGCGGGCCGCGCGCGCGTTCTGGCACGAGCTGAGGGAAGGCCTCAGCTTCCTCCGTCACCACCGCGGGCTGTTCGTCAACACCGTCATGATCGTGGCCTCGGTCATCGGCATCGGCGCTTCGGCCCCACTCACGTTCTTCCTCGCGGTCGCGGTGTTCGGCGGCGACACGCGCGCCTTCGGCATCCTCGAGGCGTCGATGGGCCTGGGGTACTTCGCCGGGTCCCTCATCCTCGCAGCCGCGGCCACCCGGGTGCGCAAGGGGACGACCATGATCCTGGGGCTGGTCGCCATGGGTGTATGCCTCGCGCTCGTGCCGGTCACGGAGGAGGTGTGGCAGGCCTGCATCCCCTACGCGGTCTTCGGCATCGCCAACGCCGCCGCGCTGATCGCCGTCGACACCTACCTTCAGGAGACCGTTCCGGCGCAGTTGCGAGGCAGGGTGCTCGGCACCCGGCTCACGCTCACCCAAGGCACGTACGCGCTCGCCGTGCTCGCCAGCGGCGCCCTGGTCGCCGTCGTCGACGTGCAGGTGCTGTTCGTCGTCGCCGGAGCGATCATCGCCCTGCCGGCGATCGCCGGCGTGTTCTGCCACGACGTGCGCGACGCTTGAGGACGGGCTGCGCAGGCCGCCGCCGGAGTGATAGCCTGTGGGCCGGCTCCGCGAGGAGCACCGGCCGGAGGGGCCGGCGCTCCGGGTCGCGGACCCGCAAGGCGACATGACCCCCCCGAGCCACACCCAGACCCCGGATCCCGCGACCGCGCGTACGAGCTGGCTTCAGCTCGCGGTCGTGAGCGCCCTCGAGTTCGTCGTCTGGACGGGTTTCGGCGCCATCATGCCGTACCTGCCGATCTTCCTGAAAGAAGAGGCGCACAGTTCACTGTTCATGATCGGCGTGATCGCCGCGACCTTCTATCTCGGGACGCTGCTCTTCTCGGGGCCCTTCGGCTGGCTCAGCGACACCATCGGGCGCAAGCCGGTGATGCTCTTCGGCGTCTGCCTGTACGCCGTCGCCATGTTCCTCTTCACGCGCACCTCGGACCCCTGGTGGTTCGTCCTCTTCCGGCTGCTCGAGGGCATCGGCACGGCGGCGGTCGCGCCGGCGGCGATGGCCTTCGTCGCCGACGTCACCACCGAGAAGAACCGTAGCAAGGCCTACGGGATCCTGACGTCGGCGCAGTTCGGCGGGCTGATCGCCGGACCGGCGCTGGCCCCGCCGATCTATCACCTCGCCGGCGGCGGCCGCGACGGCTTCTACGCCATCTTCTACTTCGGCGCCGTGCTGACCGCGCTCACGGCGATCGCAGCGCTGGCCTTCCTGCACGAGCCGGCGCATCTGAAGCAGAGCCGGGCCGCACGGCGCGCCGGCAAGGCCGAACGGCCGCCATACCGCGCCATCCTCTCCCCCGCCATCATCGCCTTCCTCATCGTGGGGTTCACGAGCCACTTCGCCATGGGCGCGTTCGAGGTGGTGTGGAGCATCTGGCTCAAGTACCTGGGCGCGTCCATGACCTACATCTCGCTCACCTGGATCGCCTTCAGCGTGCCGATGCTGCTGTCGTTCGCCGGCGGCATCCTCGCCGACCGATACAGCCGCTTCGCGCTCATGTTCGCCGGCTACGCCATCTCGGGAGTGGCGTGGATCGTGTACGGCACCACGACCAACCTGACGCTGTTCCTCATCGTCAACATCGTCGAGGGATTCGCGATCGCCTTCTCGTACCCGCCCAAGCAGGCGTTTCTCATCCAGGTGAGCCCGCCGCGCTGGCTGGGGACGGTGACCGGGCTCGAGACCACCTCGATGCAGCTTGCCGGCATGATCGGTACCTTCCTGGCGCCGGTCATGTACGGCTGGATCTCCGGCTACGTGATGGCCGTCGGCGGCGCTCTCAGCCTGCTGGGCCTCGGGATCGCGGCGCCGATCCTGCGCAAGGAGTGGAGGCGCCTCTCGGCCGCCGGCCCCACGCCGACGACGAAGGACCTCGAGGGCCGCGACGGCGCGCAGCCGGCGGTCGCGGCGCAGCCGCCGTCGAGCATCGAGTAGGGCGGGAGGGACGAGCGCCCGGCGGTGCTCGGAGCGGGCGGGCGAAGCCGCTCCCGCCACAGGCGCTCAGAACCGCCGCACCTCGCCGTACAGCGTGTCGCGCTGTACCGGGGTGCGCCCGGCGGCGCGGATCAGCCGGACCATCTCGTCCACGTCGCACTCGTTGTGGACACCGGCGGCCGCGACGACGTTCTCCTCGATCATCGTGGAGCCCAGGTCGTTGGCGCCGAAGGCGAGCGCGACCTGCCCCATCCGGAGGCCCTGCGTCACCCACGAGGCCTGGATGCTGGGCACGTTGTCCAAGTAGATGCGGCTCACGGCGAGCAGACGCAGGTAGTCGACGCCGGTGGCGGGCAGGTGGCCGGCCGCAAGCTCCGTGTTGCCGGCCTGGAAGGTCCACGGGATGAAGGCGGTGAAGCCACCGGTCTCATCCTGCAGGTCGCGGATGCGGCGCAGGTGCTCGACGCGCTCCTCCGGCGTCTCGAGCGAGCCGAACATCATCGTCGCCGTGCTCCTCATGCCGATACCGTGCGCCACCCGCATCACCTCGAGCCACGTGTCCGTCGGGATCTTGCGCGGGCTGAGCGCCGTGCGCACGCGGTCGACGAGCACCTCGGCGCCACCGCCGGGCAGGCTGTCCAGGCCGGCGGCGCGGAGGCGGCGCAGCGTCTCCTCCAGGTTGAGGCCGCTCAGCTTCGCGATGTGAGCCACCTCCGGCGGCGAGAGTGAGTGGATGTGGATCGGGTAGCGGGCCTTGATGCCGCTGAACACCTTCTCGAACCAGCAGATGTCGAGGTCCGGGTGGAGCCCTCCCTGCATCATGATGGCGGTGCCGCCCAGGGCGAGCGTCTCCTCGACCTTGCGGTGGATGTCCTCCTCGTCGAGCAGATAGCCATCGCCGCTGCCCGGCTTCTTGTAGAAGGCGCAGAAGCGGCAGCCCGAGATGCAGTAGTCGGTGTAGTTGATGTTGCGGTCGACGACGAACGTGGCCTCGCCGCCGGGAAACAGCCGGCGACGGACGGCGTCGGCGCGCGCGCCGACGCCGAGCAGGTCGCCGCCCTCGAGCAGGGCCAGCGCCTCGGCATCTTCGAGGCGAGCCTCTCGCCCGGCCCGCGCACGACCCCGGGTGGACGCCGGCCCGCTCACCGGACCGGCTCCTGCCCGAGCGGCATGACCATCACCACGAAGTCGAAGCCCAGGCCGGCCGCGTCGTGGTGCGCGGGAAGCCCGTCGACGACCTCGTCGCCGGGCTCCAGCGCGAAACCGATGCTCCGGTGGAACGCGATGGACCGGACGTTCCAGGTGCCCGTCTCCGCCAGGAGCCGCGTACAACCTCGCGCGCGCACGACATCCGCGAAGCGCCGGTAGAGCTCCTTGCCGATCCCAAGACCACGGCGCTCAGGGTGCACTCCCACATAGTGCACGTAGCCGGTGCCGGTCATGCGCTGTGAGACGAAGCCGACGAGAAAACCGACCAGGGCGCCGTCGACCTCGGCGATCACACAGGTATCGCCGAGGTGCTCGAACAGCTGCGGGCACACGGCGTGGACCATGTGCTTGCCCGGCCACCAATCGTCGATGGCCCTTGCCACTGCCGCGGCGTCGCCGGGCTCGGCCGGGCGCCACGTCACACCGTGACTGCTCACGCACGGACCTCCTCGTCGAGGGTCAACTCGAGACTCACCATGTGCTCGCCTTCCGGTCCGAGTCCGGCCACGACCGGCAGGCCGCCGGCTTCGCCGTCACCGACGAGCAGTCTGAAGCCGAGCGCCGTGTGAAACGCGATGGAACCGGCGTTCTCGGCGCCGGTGACCGAGCGGACGACGGTACGCCCGTCGGCCCGTGCCAGCACGAAGAAGCGGCGGTAGAGGTCACGACCGAGTCCGGTGCGTCGCCAGCCGGGATCCACGCCCGCGACATGGACGTAGGCCTCGTCGCGGTGGTCTGGGCAGAGGAAACCGATGAGGAACCCGAGGAGCCGGTCCTCGTGCTCTACGATGAGCGAAGTGCCGCGGAAGTGCTCGAAGAACACGCGGGGCAGCAGGCCGCGCAGATCGCGGCCGCCCCACCACGCGGGCATGACCGCCATGACCCGCTCCCAATCCTCCGGGATGGGGCGGCGGAAGGTGAGGCCGGTACACGACACCGCGGCCGGCCTCAGCTCGCCCCGGCGCCCGGCGCCGGCAGAAGCGCATCGAGGTCCGGCGCCTGCTCGAGTTCCCCGATCGCAGCGGCGCGCCGGTAGAACTCGTCGAGCCCGGCGCGGTACTCCGGCGTGAAGCCGAACTTGAGCTTGTCGAAGTAGTCCAGCAGGTACGCCCGGCTGAAGTCGTAGACCTGAGCGGCGGCGGCGGCCGTCGCTTCCGGCGCCGCCTCGCAGGCGTCGCGCGACGCGAGGAGCGCCGCCCCCACGGCGGCGGCGGCGGCCGGGCGGGCGGCCACGAACTCCCGCCGCGCCGCGCACACCGCGTAGACCATCGGCAGACCCGTGACGCTCTTCCACTCGGCGCCGAGGTCGAAGTGGTGCGGGTATGCCTCGACGCGCAACAGGTGCAGCGCCTCGTCGCCGATCAGCAGGAGAGCGTCGTACTCCTCGAGGACCTCCGAGAGCGGACCCTGCCGCGGCGCGAACTCCGGTTCGATGCCCCACTCGCGGCACAGGACCTTGAGCAGGCAGATCGACGTCGCGCTCTTCTCGGTGAGCGCGACGCGCCGGATGCGGGCGAGGGGCGTGCGGGCGAAGAGCTGGATGGAGTCGACGGCGCCGAAGGAGCTGATCGACACCTGCGGCATGAGCACGAGGTCGGCGGCGTCGCGGGCGAAGGCGATCGAGGAGGGCAGGGCCACGTCGATCGCCCCACCGACCAGCATCTCGTTCAGCGCTGCCGGGTAGCCTTCGACGATGGTCGCGGCGGCCCCACGCTCAGCCAGCTCGCTCTCAAAATGGTGATAGAGCGGAAAGCAGTTGACGAACTCGATGCGCCCGACGCGCACCGGCCCGCCGGCGTCAGGCGTCGCCGTCATCGTACCTGCGCACGACGTTGTAGAGGGTATCGCGCTCGACCGGAAGCCGCCCCGCGGCGCGGATCACCCGCACCAGTTCGGCCTTGGTGAGCTCCTGCGCGGTATCGACGCCGGCGGCGTGACTGATCTTCTCCTCCACGACCGTTCCGTCCAGGTCGTTGACGCCGAACGCCAGCGACACCTGCGCCAGCTTGAGCCCGACGTTGATCCAGAAGGCCTTGATGTGAAGGAAGTTGTCGAGCACGAGCCGTCCGACCGCGAGCATCTTGAGATCGTCGAAGCCCGTCGGCCCCGGCAGGTCGCTGAGGCCGGTGTTGGCGGGCTGGAACGACAGCGGGATGAACGCGTCGAAGCCGCCGGTGTCGTCCTGGACCTCCCGCAGCCGCACCATGTGGTCGGCGAGTTCGGCAGGCGACTCCACGTGGCCGTAGAGCATCGTCGCGTTGGACCGCAGCCCCACCGCGTGTGCGGCGCGCATGACGTCCAGCCACCGCTGCCCGCTGATCTTGCGCTCGCAGATGAGGTCGCGGACGCGGCCGCTGAACACCTCGGCGCCTCCGCCGGGGAGCGAGCCCAGCCCCGCCTCCTTGAGCTCGGCCAGGACCTCCTCGACCGGCTTGCCGCTGACCTTGCCGAAGTGGGCGATCTCACTGGCCGTGAAGGCCTGGATGTGCACGTCGGGCGCCAGCTCGCGCAGAGCCCGCATCATCTCAAGGTAGTACTCGAACGGCAGATCCGGATGCTCGCCACCGACGATGTGGATCTCGCTGATGCCGCCCTCGGCGAGCGTCTCGCGAGCCTTCTCGACGATCTCGTCGATGGTGAGGGTGTAGGCGTCGGCGTCGCCTTCGTCGTGGCTGAAGGCGCAGAACAGGCAGCGATTGCGGCAGACGTTGGTGTGGTTGATGTGCCGGTTGCGGATGAAGTAGACGTCGTCGCCCACGCTGCGGGCGCGAGCGTGGTCGGCCATCGCGCCCACGGCGAGCAGGTCGGGGCTCTCGAGAAGGGCGAGCGCGTCGCCTGTGTCGAGGCGCGCTCCGGCCTCGACCTTGGTCCAGATGCCGTCGAGGCCGGAGCGTGCGGCAAGAACGGTGATGTCGTTGGGGTCCACGGGATCGACTCCAGGATCGTCAGCTGTAGCGGTCGACCACCTGCGCGGCGACCTGACCGAGGAGCTCTCGCTCCACGACGTCGGGGCAGGCGGTGAGGACCGACCGGGCCTCCCCAATGTACCTCAAAGCGACGGAGCGGGCACGCTCGAGGGTGCCGCACTCGGCGACGGTCCGCAGGACGGTCGCCACTTCGTCGGCGCCCGGGTCGGCCTTCGCGATCAGCGGCGCCAGACCCGGTCGGGCCCGCAGGGCGAAGATAAGCGGCAGCGTGACGGTGCCGTCGCGCACGTCGGCGCCGGGCCGCTTGCCGGTCGCGGACTCGTCGCCGCCGCAATCGAGGATGTCGTCGAAGACCTGGAAGGCAAGTCCGATGAGGCGGCCGTACTCGGCGACGGCCGCGACCGCCTCATCGCCTGCTCCCGACAGCATCGCGCCGAGGCCGCAGGAGGCGGAGAACAGCCCCGCGGTCTTGCGCTCGCAGCGCCGCTCATAGGCCGCCTGGCCGACGGCCACGTCGTGTGCCTCGGCGCGCTGGAGGACCTCGCCCTCGCTGAGCCCGACCGCGGTGGCGCTCAGCAGGTCGACCGCGGCGACGTCACGGGTACCGACGAGCTCGGAGAAGGCGCGGGCGAGCAGGTAGTTGCCGGCCGACAGCGCGGTTGCGGCGCCGTACGCAGCCGCCACCGTAGGGCGACCACGGCGCGTCTCCGCGTGATCGAGGACGTCGTCGTGGACGAGCGTCGCCATGTGCAGCAGTTCGACCGCGGCGGCGGCGCGCAGCACCGGCTCACCGAGCGCCGCGTCGCGACGGGCGCAGAGCAGCGTCAGCACCGGCCGCACGCGCTTGCCGCCGGCCGCGAGCGTCGACCGGCAGGCGTCGCCGAGCGTCCCCGGATACCCAGAGGCCACGGTCGTTAGGCGATCCTCCACGAGGTCGAGCGCGCGGCCGTAGCGGCGCTTCTGGGCCGCGGAACGCCAGCTCAGAGCCGGCCGGGGACTCACGCCGGCACCTCGCCGACGTGCAGCGCCACGGCGCCGAAGCCGAGCGGCCGGTAGCGGACGTGAGTCAGGCCGGCGCCGGCCATGATGGCGGCCAGAGCGCCGGCGCGCGGGAAGGCCGCCACCGACGCCGGCAGGTATGCGTAAGCCGACGAGTTGCCGGTCACGAGACGCCCGAGCACCGGGACGACGCCACCCAGCCACAGGTCGTTGACGCGCCGCCCGGCACCCCCCGCCGGCAGCGTCGACTCCAGACACACGACCCGCCCGCCGGGACGGGTGACCCTCGCCATCTCGGAGAAGGCACGCGGCACGTCGGGTACGTTACGGATCCCCCAGCCGACGGTGACGGCGGCGAACGCGTCATCCTCGAAAGGCAGGTCGAGGAGATCGCCGACGACGATCGCCGACGGCGCGGGACGCCCGCGGCGCGCTCGGGCCAGAGCCTTCCGTCGCGCCCGCTCGACCATCGCCGGCGTGAAGTCGAGGCCGGTCACCATGCAGCCGGGGCAGCCGTCCAGCAGGCTGAACGTGAGATCACCGGTGCCGCAGCAGGCATCGAGCGCCCGGTCGCCGGGCGCCAGCGCCGCCTCTCGGGCGGCGAGGCGGCGCCATCCGCGGTCCAGCCCCACGGTCATGAGTCGGTTCATGAGATCGTAGCGAGCCGCGATGCCGCCGAACATCGCCTCGATGCGACCGGGGTCGCGGTCCATGGGCAAGTCCGCGCGGGCGGCGTCGCGGACATCCTGCGGGCGTGCAGAGAGACGACTGTCGCCGACGAACACGCTCTCTGGGGAGCTCCCGCTCATGGTCGTCACGCTCCGTCGCGGCGCCGGCCGCAGCCCTTCAGTCGATGGAGCCGCTGTGGCACTGGCCTCCGTAGCAGCCCTTGGGACCCGTACCGCCGTTGCCGTGGCACTTCATGCAGACGCTGCCCTGGCTGTACGTCTGGCTCGCGTGCCCGGAGATGAACCCGCTGCTGTGAGGCAGCTCGACACCGTGACAGCCGATGCAGAACGAGCCGCTGTGGCACTTGTCGCAGAGGCCGGGCGAGCCCAGAGCCGTGCTCGCGTGGACGGACATCCAGCCGGCGGGATGCGGCATCTGCAGGCCGTGACAGCTGATGCAGCTGTCCTTCCCGTGGCACTTGACGCACTTGTCCTCGTTCTTGAGCGCGAAGCCGCCGTGATCCGTGCCGAACCCCGAGGGATGTGGCATCCGGACCCCGTGGCAGTCGATGCAGAACCGCGGGTCCTCCCTGGTGTGGCAGGACGCGCAGATGCTCTTGCTGCGATCGAGGACGACGGCCCCATGCTTCTTGTTCCAGCGGTCGGGGTGCGGCATCTGCAGGCCGTTGTGGCACTCGGCGCAGAAGCTCTTCTTCTCGTGACACCCGGCGCATTGCGTCGGCGTGATGTGGAGCTTCATCGCGACCTTGGGCGCCGTCGCGGGCACGCCGCTGATGTGGCAGATATCGCAGTCGTCCGGCAACTGCTTGCCGTCGTGACAACGGGCGCAGACGGACATCGTGTCCTGACTCGTGCGAGCGACCTCGAGTCGCGTGCCCGGGTGAGCGACGTTGGCGTGGCAGGTGAGGCACTGGTACCCGGCTGCCCGCAGCCCCTTGTGGTTGACGCGGATGTTGCCGACCACGATGTCCTTCTCGAGCTGGGAGTTGGGATGGCACTGGGCGCACGTGTCGGCCCCGACATACGTCGTGATCGGCCGCTCGTAGGTGTCCGAGACGTAGAGGATCAGGTTGGTGGCGCCCTGCAGGTTGCGGATGAAGTAGTTGAAGACACCCGGCTTGGTGTGGCACTTCTGGCAGCCGACACCGGCCTGGTAGTGCGCCGACTGCCTGTAGGTGGCGACCTCGGGCTTGATGATGTGGCACGCCTCGCAGGCGTCGATGCGGTTCACGGCGGAGAACGCGGCGATGGCGGCGACGAGGAGGACCCCGAGAGCCACCAGCGCCCCGACGATCCAGCGTCCCGGGATGTGTACGTCGAGGAGGACGCGGCTCTTGGCAGGCTTGGGCTCGGCCACGGGTCACTCACCCCCCGGCGCCGAGGGTGAAGGCGTCTCGGCGGGCAGCCGGTACTTGACGCCGTCGAACAGCTGGTGCGCGCGCGGATCGCCGCCGTTGTGCTCCTCGTGACACGCCTGGCAGTTCGAGATGACGTGGCAGGTGAGGCAGGTCTGGCTGCCGACACGCTCGGTCGTCCTGGCGTGTGCCCCGATGAAGCCGGCCGGGTGCGGCATCTGCACCTGGTGGCAGGTGCGGCAGTAGTCCCCGGTGTCGTGGCACTGACCGCACACCTTCTCGCCCCCGGCGTCGACCTGCTTGCCGTGAGCGGAGATCCAGGCATCGTCGTGCGGCATCTCCACGCCGCTGTGGCAGCGCGAGCAGGCGTCCGGCCCGGTGTGGCAGGCGCTGCAGGTCGAGAGGACGCCGATCGAACCATGCGTGTCGATCCAGCCGGAGTCATCGTGGCTGGCCGGCTGCGCCGCGTAGTCCGGCTTCGTGTGGCAGAGGCCACACTCCGCGGTCGCGACCTGCCCGTCTGCGTTCGTGAACTCGTTGTTGTGGCACAGCAGGCACTCGTCCATCGACGGATACGTCCGGGACCCCTCCGGGATGGCGGTGCCGTGGGCGACGGTGGAGTGGCAGCGGATGCAGAGGAAGCCGGCCTCGATGAGGTGCTTGTGCTGGACGCGGATCCCGCTCCCGGAGATGGGGTGGAACAACAGATCGTCGTCGTGACAGCGCCGGCAGGACTGGTTGAGGACGGTGCCGAGGATGGGCTTCTCGTAGTCGCCCATGATCTCGTGCACGGGCTGCTGCAGCGCCTCCAGCTTGGAGGTGAGGAAGAAGAACGGGCCCGGCTTCGTGTGACACTGTTCGCAGTTCACGTCACGGTGTGCCGACAGCTCGTACTCGTCCACGTACGGCACATGGCTCTTGCAGGCGCCGCAGAAGCGCGGCGTGGACGTGGCGGCCAGCGCCGCGCCGATGCCGACGACCACCACCGTCAGGACGATGGCGCCCCAGGTGACGCCTCGTGTCGTGAGCCGGAACCGCACGCAGTCCCCCCTATCGCGCGTTCGGCCGGAGACTGTGGACGGCGCCGCGGTGGCAGAGCGCGCAGCGGAAGCCGTTCGCGTGGTGCTTCGCCGCGGTGTGGCAACGCAGACAGACGCTCGCCTTGGGGTCCTTCTGCTTCGCGTGGAACCTGCCGCCGTGGCACGAGCGGCAACTCCGGATCGCGGAGCCGAACGACTTGGCGTGCAGCTTCTGCTTGTGGCAGGCGCCGCACACGTACTTCTCGGTGAGCCCGCTGCTGTGCTCCGCCTTGGCGGCGGGCCCGGAGCCCGTGCCCTTGTGGCACGTCGCGCACTTGGTGCCCGAGACCTTCTTGCCGGCGTGCTTCTTGGCGTGGCAGGTGCGACAGGACTTGTAGCCCGGCGTGTCGGCCGTGAAGAGGTGGTAGCCGACGGCCGTGGTGTGGCACTTGGTGCAGGCGACCGTGCCGGCGTGCTGCTTGTAGGTGCTGTGGCAGGTCTGGCAGGCGGTGAAACCGGTCTCCCGGCCGCTGTGGTGCGGGCTGGCCCCGGGGTCGCCGCTACTCACGCTCATCGCGTGACAGCCGGTGCACCCACCGGAGGTGGAACCCACGTGCGGGTTCGTTCCGTGGGTCGACGGGACCGTGTACCCCTTGACGCCGGCGTTCCAGAGGTGGCACTCCTGACTGCAGGCCGAACCCGGCGTCGACAGCGCCGTCGTGTCCTGACCGGGGTAGTGACAGGACCAGCAACTCCGGCCGGGATAACTCTGGTACCCCGTGTGACACGCGGTGCAGGTCGCATCGGTGGGTGTGCCTCCGGAGTGGCAGGAGCAGCCGGTGGCTCCGTCGTGGGCCCACGACCCGAAGGCGGCGGCCGGCGACGCCGCGACCGCGAGCAGCAGCGCGACGGCCGCGAGCAGCGCCCCTGCCACCGCTCCCGCCGCCAGGACCCTGTGGTGCTGACCGCTCAACGACCTCACCTCCTCGCCGCCGTGCCGGCGGCGTACTGCCACACGCTCGTCCCTCGATCGCTCAGGGCGATGCATCTCAATCGAACACCGACCAGATGATGAACGCCGTCATCAGGAGGGCCAGGAACCCCGCGAACACCGTGATGACCCACCACAGCGTGTCGGCGGCATACGTCTTCCAGGTGATGCGTTTCTCGACGAGCACGTCGCCCAGCGTGCCCTCGCGCACGCGCCGCGCGTACTCCAGCGGACGCTCCTCCATGTAGTGCTCCACCGGGAGCGAACCCGTGAAGATGACCTTGTCGAGGGGAAAGCTCTCCGGCTTGAGGTGGGCGCTGAAGAAGTGCACGAAGATGAAGATGACACCCATGGCGAGCAGTGCCTCGTTGGAGTGGATGACCAGAGCGACGTTCAGGAAGATCCCCGGGAGGACCTCGGTGGTCTTGATCGGGAACCACATCATGAAGCCCGTGACACCGATGATCACGGTGCCGGCGACCAGCGACAGGTAGTCGAACTTCTCCCAGTACGCGTAGCGGTCGAACTGCGGCTTGGGGCCTCTGCCGAAGAACCACGCGAACATGCCGACGATGTCGTGCAGGTCCTTCTTGTTGAACATGAGGGGGATGCGGCCGCGCATCTTGCCGCGGGTGCGCAGCACCATGACGACCATGAAGACCATCTCCGCGGTCCAGTAGAACACGGTCACGATCGCGGCGATGCGATGGTAGACGCCCGCCGCGGTGACGCCTCCGAACAGATCCATGGACCACTGCGCCCACTGGGTGTCCTTGTACTTCAGCGGCATGCCGGTGAAGACGAGCACCGTGAAGCTGACGAAGACGAGGAAATGCATCCAGCGATGGAAGACGTTGAACCGCCGGTACTCCATGCGGGTGCGCACCTTCTTCTCCGGGCCGTCAGCCATGATGCTTGCGCTTGTAGAGGCCATCCTTGAACCCCCGGTAGATGTACAGGCCGGAGTGCACGAAGCCGAACGTGAACACGACGGCGATCAGCATGATGTAGGCGGCGTAGAAGACCCAGACGAGCAACGACGACTGCGGGTCCTGCGGGTCCACGTGGACGAGGAAGCCGGCGAAGTTCTCGTTGGCGCCCGGGTGGCACTGCGCACAGGTGGCGACGAGGTTCTCTTCGGAGACCATGCTCTCGGGGTCGGACGCCGGCAGGATCTTGTGGCCGCCGTGGCAGTCGCTGCAGACGGCGGTCTTCTCCTCGCCGAGGTGGAACGCCTTGCCGTGGTAGCTGTCGAGGTAGGTCTGGAGCTCGTACTCGTGGCACTCGGCGCACAGGTCGTCGATGCCGGCCCGGAACTCGGCGGAGTCGGGCGGCAGGATGTTGTGCGCCTCGTGGCAGTCGGCGCACACCGGCGCCTCGCCGTTGGACTGCCCGAAGACGAGTTCGCCGTGGAGCGAACTGCGGTACATCTGGAAGATGTCGGCGTGGCAGTCGCGGCAGGCGCCGATCATGGCGGTCTCGACCCAGCCGTCCGTCTGCTCCGTGGTGTGCACGCCGGGCTTGAACCCGATGTGGCAGCTGGTGCACGCGAGCTGGCCGTGCCG
>Ga0172371_10009777_pt1 | contig 13107 bp, 8 predicted proteins | sample Lak12m_FD_114543 | JGI IMG/M metagenome (GOLD analysis project Ga0172371, IMG submission 114543) | Freshwater microbial communities from Kabuno Bay, South-Kivu, Congo - kab_022012_12m | ecosystem: Environmental > Aquatic > Freshwater > Lake | place: Democratic Republic of the Congo: South-Kivu... | reverse complement strand
CCTCCGGATGAAAGTGGGAGAGGGGTTGAAGGTGCGAGGGCTCGCTCCGCACATCTACGAATCGAGGGAGGAAGCTCGAAAAGGGTTCAATGATGTAGCCCCCGGCTTCAGCGGTCCTAAGTATGTTCGAGAACCGCCAACCGGGCTTGGTCGACAAAGTGCTTCTGCAGTGGGAAAAGATCTTCTCTCGGAGTGAATGACGCATCCCCTGAATGCTAATCGGGAGCGGCGTGAGCCTGCCGGATGGTGATGTTTATCGTGCCAACGGGCGAGGAGTGGGAGATCGCGCAGCAGACCGTCGAAGCTGTCAAGAGAGTGAAAGGGTTGGATCGATGATAGACGTCAGGAGCTATTCCGCAGAAGAGACACTGAAGAACGGCACTCAGGTGACGGTCAGGGCCGTCCGGGCTGACGACAAGAAAAAAATTTCCGAAGCCTTCCGGAATCTGGAAGCCGAATCGATCTACAAACGCTTTTTCCAGTACAAAAAAACGGTGACAGATGAAGATCTAAAGGCCGCCACGGAGGTCGATTTCGAAAACGAGGTCGCTCTCATGGTTACGATCGGGGAAAATGAGACTGAGACCATCCTCGGGGCAGGCCGTTATGTGGCCTATGACGCCGCAGGCGGCCAGCGCAGTGCGGAGGTGGCATTCCTGGTGGAGGAAGACTACCAGGGTCTCGGCATCGCAAGCCTCATCCTCAGACATCTCGTCGGGATTGCAAAGGACAAAGGGATTGCGCAGTTTCATGCAGAGGTTCTGCCGGGAAATCGGGGGATGCTGGCCGTGTTCAAACGGTGCGGCTTCCCGATGAAGCAGGAGTACGCAGAAGGCGTCTTGCATGTCACGCTGTCGTGGACGACGACGACCCGTGCATACGAAAGGCCCTGGAGCGGTTGCTGCGGCCGGCCGGCTATGACGCCATGACCTTCGCGTCGGCCCTCGAATTCTTGGATTTCGGCCATCCCGATGTGCCTGGGTGCCTGGTCCTCGACATCAAGATGCCCAGCCTGATCGGTCTCGAACTCCAGGACCGCATGGCTGAAAAGGGCATTTCTATCCCCATCATCTTCATCACGGGCCACGGGACGGTCCCTGACAGCGTCCGGGCGATGAAGGCACCGCCGTCTGCGCCAGGAAGAGAGGCAAATGAGCACCCTCCGCTCCAGGCTGGATATGCTGACCCCCCGGGAATGAGAGGTTTTCAGGCTTGTGGTCAGCGGGATGCTCAACAAGCAGGTCGCCTATGACCTTGGGATTACCGACAAAACCATCAAGGTTCACCGGGCCCAGGTGATGTAGAAGATGGGCGCCCAGTCCCTTGCGGACCTCGCTCGGCTTGCTGAAAAGCCGAGAATTCAGACCCAGCCAACCTGGTTCTTCTTGTCGGATCGGAATCGGAATCCGCATTTCTTTAATCTACCATATATTTGCGTCTCTTCAGTAGAGCGTCTGACCGAAAACCCTGAAATTTAAGCCAGCCCCAATAATATGGTCGGTTCTATTGATTTTGAATTTATTCCATCAATCCTAAATTTGTAATTCCTAAATTCGCAATTGTGCCTGAACAGGGTTTCGTTCAGGCACTGACTACGACTGGGTCAACCAACCGGCGGATGGGAAGCTTCATTATGATGACTCCCGGGTCCTTTTCAAACTGGGATGGCGGTATGAGCCGAAGTGATGAGGGCCACCTCAAGCGCTCTGCGGATCATTCGTTGCCTTTCTGTCTTCGGAGTCGTTGACTCCGGGCGGAGTCCCGCCGTACCATGCGGTGTGACCAAAGTGCATGCCTCTATGGGACCAAGGTCCAATATCTTTTCTATTGTCATTTCCTTAGAATCATCAAAATCAGTGAACGAAACAACAAAGGGAGGCAAAGGGATGAAAGTCATTATCGTTGGCGGAGTGGCGGGAGGCGCATCGTGTGCGGCGCGTCTGCGCAGATTGGATGAAAAGGCGGAGATCCTCATGGTCGAGCGCGGCCCCTATGTCTCGTATGCGAACTGCGGGTTACCGTACCATGTCGGAGGCGTCATCGAGAGAGAATCGAGCCTGCTGGTGGCCAACGAACAGTTGTTCCGCGAGCAGTTTGCAATCGATGTGCGGACCCGCTGTGAGGCGATCCGTATTTTGCCGAAAGAGAAGACCGTGGACCTGCGTAATGTCGCGACCAGTGAGGTGAGAACTGAGACTTACGACAAGCTCGTACTGTCGCCCGGGGCGGCTTCAGTCCACCCGCCGTTGCCGGGAATCGACCTTCCCGGCATTTTTCACGTGAGGACGGTTCCGGATGCCAGGGCGATTCGTGAGTGGGTTGAACGGGGGAACCCGTTTCTTGCGGGCATGTACCGCTATTCCGGATTCCAGGTCGTAAAACCCAAGACCCGGGCCGTTGTGGTGGGTGGCGGGTTTATCGGTCTGGAAACGGCGGAAAATCTTGTCCACCGCGGCTTTGAAGTCACCTTGTTGCAGAAGCCCCCTCAGGTCCTGAGCCCGCTTGATCCGGAAAATGCCCGCATCGTGGAGGCCTATCTGAAAAGGCATGGGGTCCGCTTGGCCCATGGAGACCAAGTGATCGGATTCAAACAAGGTGCAAAGGGCGGCGTTGATGTGGAAACCCAATCTGGAAAGATATACCCGGCTGACGTCGTGATCCTCGCCATCGGCGTGCGCCCGGATACCGCCCTGGCGAAGCAGGCCGGACTGGAGATCGGAGAACGCGGGGGCATTCGGGTGGACGAACAGATGCGCACGAGCGATCCGGATATTTTTGCGGTCGGCGATGCGGTCGAGGTCAAAGACGTGGTCACCGGAGAATGGTGCCTGCTTGCGCTGGCAGGGCCAGCGAACCGGCAGGGACGCATCGCGGCCGATGTCATAGCCGGCCGCAATGCGCGGTTCCGGGGTGTGCAGGGCACCTCTATTCTCGGACTCTTCGGCGCCACCGTCGCCTGGACAGGCGCAAACGAGAAAACGCTGAAACGCATGGGTGATGCCGACTACGAAAAGATCTATCTCTACCCCAATTCACACGCGGGATATTACCCGGGCGCCAAGCCAATCGCGATGAAGGTCATCTTCCGGAAATCCGACGGTCGACTCCTTGGAGCCCAGGCCTTGGGCCTCGATGGCGTAGATAAGCGGATCAGCGCTGTGGCGGCCCTGCTCCAAATGGGTGCCACCATATATGATCTCGAGGAAGCGGAGCTTTGCTACGCCCCCCAGTTCGGAAGCGCTAAGGATCCGGTGAATTTTGCTGGGATGATTGCCGCCGATGTGCTCAGGGGGGATATGCCGATCAGCCATTGGGACTCCGCAAAGAGCGGATTCCTCCTGGATGTGCGTGAGCCGATGGAACTCGCCGTAGAGAATGTACCAGGGGCGCTCAACATTCCAATTGGAAAGCTTCGCGCTCGGCTCGGCGAACTCCCACGCGACCGCGAGATCCATGTCGTTTGCCGTTCGGGACAGCGCGCGTACTATGCAACGCGGGTCCTTTTGCAGAACGGATTCAAAGTCAAGAACATATCAGGAGGCATGCTTTCACTCGCTCAAAATTATCTGTTCGATACCAACGAGGAGGGTGAATAGGGCATGAATGACCTCTGAACGCTCAAGAGGAGGCATGATGAAAGCACTTGCGGTATTTCCATCAAGTGGTGAGGTCCGGCTCATCGACCAACCGGAGCCGATGATCGCAGGCCCGACCGAAGTGAAGCTGCGTGTCCTCGAGGCCGGGATCTGCGGGACCGACCGGGAGATCGCCTCGGGTCACTACGGCACGCCGCCGGCTGACTCTCCTCACCTGATCATAGGACATGAAGCGCTGGGTGAGGTCATTGACGTCGGAAGTGGCGTCACCGGCCTGGCGCCTGGCGACCTGGCCGTGTTGACGGTGCGCCGCCCCTGCTCTCACGACGACTGCGGCCCGTGCCGTAAAGGCCGCCAGGACTTCTGCATTACCGGCGATTTTACCGAGCGGGGCATCAAGGGGGCGCACGGATACATGACCGAGTTCGTCGTCGATGAAGAGCGGTACATGGTCAAGGTGCCGAAGGCGTTGCGCGAGGTGGGCGTTCTGTTGGAACCGCTCACAGTGGCCGAGAAGGCGGCGGAGCAAGTGCGCGTCTTGACGCAACGGCTGCCCGGCGACCTCAAGAATGATCCGAGTCAGCTCAACGCAGTGGTTCTCGGAGCGGGCCCCATCGGACTGTTGGGCGCGATGAAATTGGTGAATGCGGGATTTATTACCTGGGTATATTACCGGGGCAAAGCCGACAGCCCGAATGTGAAGATCGTGTCCGCCATCGGCGCCCGGTTCATTTCTTCGGTGGAGCACCCGCCCGCAGACCTGGCCAAGATCATTGGAAACATCACCCTGGTGTATGAGGCCACCGGCGTCGCCAAGATCTCCTTTGACGTGCTGAATGTACTTGGGGTGAACGGAATCTATATTTTCACCGGTGTCCCTGGGGTGAGGGCGCCGATCGAGATCGATGCCGAGGGGATCATGCGGAACCTCGTGCTCAACAACCAAGTCCTCTGCGGCACGGTGAATGCCGGCCGCGCCTCTTTTGAGGAAGGGGTGAGGGATCTGGAGGCGTTTATGAACCAATTCCCTGCATCCGTTCACGCCCTGGTTACGGCCCGCGTGTCTCTCGCCGACGCCCGAGACGCCGTTCTCTCGAAGGGCGGAATCAAGAGCATCATCACCGTAGCCTGAGGCATTGGAAAGGAGGGTAGGATGGCTTCGCCCTGGAACATAGCCATCACCCGCCGTCCGGTGATGCCCAGAGAAACAAGAGAAGGAGGACTGCAGCTATGAATAACAAACAAGGGTCAAGCAGTGGCTAACCGACCGCCTGCTTTCCCGGAGACCTCACCAGAAAGGAGCTAACTATGGCTAAAGAAAAAAGATCAGATACGGTACCGCTGGATTGGAAAGAGGTGTACTACACCAATTGTCCCCTGGTGTCTGCCAGCAATGTCGATCAGGAACTGGGCTGGGTACGAGAGGAATACAAGAAGATCGGGGTCAAGTATGCCTTCCTCAGATCCCAGCGCGGGAACAACTGGTACCCGCACTACATTCACAACATGGACAACCTCATCCGATTCGGGGGTTTGTTCCCGCCCATCCACGTGCACGCGGACATCCGCAGGACCGTGCTGCTGGGGGTCACGCACGCACCGCACGAGGGCGGGTGCATGATGGTGCGCGCCCGTGACAACATCTACCGCATGAAGGAACTGAAGGGCAAGAAGATCGCCCTCTCCAAGAGCCTAAACACAATCAAGAACGACTGGTGGCGCATCCAGGAGCACCAGGGCATCGAGCTGATGCTCAGGCTGAACGACATGACCATGGATGATGTCCAGATTGTGGAATTTCCCTACCCGGACGACTGGTACGACAAGCCCGAGATGCTCGATCCGATGGAGAACCCATCCGAACTGTGGCTTAAGCGCGACCACAAGCACGACCTGGCCTTCCGACCGCTGGAGACGGCGCTGGAAAATGGCATGGTGGATGCGATCTACACCCAAAGCAAGCCCTTCCAGCATCTCCAGGAGGCAACGGGCAAATTCAAGGCCATCGAGGACCTCTCCAGGTATCCGGACTGGACCCTCCAGGTGGCCAACATCCCCGCCGTCATCACCTGCACCGACGTGATGGCCAAGGAGCACCCCGAGCTCGTCGTCACGTTCTTGAAGGGCATGATCAAGGTGGGACGCTGGGCCAACGAGCACAAACACGCCGCGGCGGCAATCCTCGACAAGCAGACCTTTTACCTGGATGTCGAAGATACCTACGAGGGCATTAAGCACATTGACATGGTGCCCAACCTGTCGCCCCAGAACCTAGTCTCCGTGGAGATCGGGAAGGACTTCATGCTGAGCCACGGTTACGTCAAGAACGACTTCGACGTGAACAAGTGGGCCGCACCAAAGTTCCTCGAACAGGCAGCAAAGGAATTGCTTGAACAACAGTGGAAGAAGACAACAAAGGCAAAGCTTCCTGATGCGACAGAGTTGCTGAAATCATCGCAGCGGATCGGGTAATCAATCACAAAAAAAGAGGATTAGTGCATGAGCGCGGCACGTGCGTTCCAATGGCCCACGATGTTTTCGGGTTTGCGGGGATTCACCTGGGCCAATTTTCCCCGCCAGATCTCAGCAGGCATCACCCTGGCGGCCCTGATCATTCCCCTCAACATAGGCTACGCGCAGGTGGCCGGCCTGCCCCCCGCGGTTGGTCTCTACGCGGCCATCATCCCTTTGGCGGCGGTCGCCCTGCTCACCAGCTCGCGGCACTTGGTGACGAGCCCTGACGCCTCCATGGCCGGACTGGTCGGGGCCACCCTTGTCACCTTTGCCGCGCCCGGAGACCCGATGCGCGTGCAATATGCCCTGGCCCTGGCGATTCTCTGCGGGCTCATATTCCTCGTCTTCTGGCTGTTCCGGCTGGCGTTTCTCGCCAACTTCCTGTCCCGTGCCGTGCTTTTGGGATTTATCTCGGGCCTCGGGGTCGAGGTGTTCACCAACCAGGCGAGGAAGATCCTCGCCGCTGCTCCCCATGGGGCCGACGCGGCCGCGGGCGTGGTGGGCGCGGCGGAACGGCTCAAGGAGGCTATGGCGAGTTCCTTGCAGACAGAGGGCTACTTCGTGGAGGTCGTGGCCCTCTTCGACTCCATTCCCCGCGCTAACCTTTACTCGGTCGCGATCGGGGTGGGAGCGTTCCTGATCGTGCGGCTGCTGAAGAGGTATGCGCCCCGTGTCCCCGGGGCATTGGTGGCCTTGGTCCTGCTGACGCTCGTCGTGGCGGTGTTCGACCTCGCCGCCAAGAGCGTCGGCGTGCTCGGTTCGATCCCGTCGGGCCTCCCGGGGTTGACCCTGCCATCCATCCCCGCATCCGGTTACGTGCGGTTGCTGCCCGGCGCCCTGGCCATCGTGGCCATCCTTCTGTGCGAAGGCCTGCTCCTGGTCCGCAGCTACAGCAGCAAGCACGGGTACAAGGCCGACGGTAATCAGGTGCTGTTCGCCTACGGCGTGGCCAACGTGGCCGCCGGCTTCACCGGATCGTTCCTGACCGGCAACAGCGCCTCCCGATCGGCGGCCATGGAGGCTTCGGGGGCGCGCAGCCAGGCACCCAGCCTGGTGGCGGCGGCGACGGTCACTCTCGTGATGCTCTTCTTCGCCGACATGCTGGCTTACCTGCCGAGTGCGGCCCTCGCCGGGATCGTCGCCAACGCGGTGCTGTCCCTGATCGAGGTCCGAGAACTTCGCGAGCTGTGGCACATGCGCCGGTCGGAATTCTGGGTTGCCGCCGTCTGTCTGCTGAGCGTTCTGGTGTTCGGGCCGCTGCGGGCGGTCATCATCGCCTTTCTGTTTGCCACGATCGATTTGCTCCGGCGGGCAGCGAGGCCCGACACCTGGGTGCTTCGGGAAGCCCCGGACGGCAGTCATTTCGTGCCCCAGGAAACAGGGCATGCCCCTGATCCTTCCGGGGTCCTCATTTATCGCTTCGGCGCCCCGCTCTATTTCGCCAACGCCACTTCTTTTCAGGAAGAGGTGGAAAAACTGGTCACGCAAGCCGCCACACCCGTCAAATGGTTTGTGCTGGATTCGGAAGCGATGGTTGATATCGACATTACCGGTGAAGAAGTGCTCCATCAGGTTCTGACCTGGCTGGCCAAACGGGGCGTGACCGTTGCTGTGAGCCGTGCCAATCAGTCTACTGTTGCTCTGCTGACGCATTATCATCTTCTGGAACTGATTGGTAAAGACCGGATATACCCGACCAATCGCCATGCTATCGCGGCCTTTCGCCGGGAGACGGGGCAATGAAAGGGCCTTTCAGTCGTCAGGTTTAAGGCGCTTCTGAACCCCTGAGTTGCAGAAACAATTGTTGAAGAAGGGCTATTGATTATGAGCAGCTCTGATAAGAAAAAGGGGAACTTGAAACAAAAAATATTCCACGAGATGGCCGAATACTGGATCAATGTCGTTTATCTCACGCTCGTGTTTGCCGCGTTTACGCAGTACCGAAGGCTGGTACTGGCTGCCCATGATATTACATACACCAATTACTGGGTAGCCGTGATCGAGGCATTGGTTCTTGCCAAAGTGGTCATGATCGGAGATGTGCTCCACCTTGGTCGCCGCCTTGAGCAGAAGCCCTTGATTTTTCCAACCCTATTGAAGACAGTCGTTTTCAGCGTTTTTGTAGGCATCTTCACTATCATCGAGCACATGATCAAAGGCCTTTGGAAAGGCATGGGACTTACAGGAGGTCTCACTGACTTCCTTGGCAAAGGGGAACATGAATTGTTGGCCGGGTGTCTAATCGTTTTCGTGGCGTTTATTCCCTTTTTCGCTTTCCGGGAACTGGGGCGGGCACTGGGTGAGGAAGGCAAAATATGGAGGCTCTTTTTCAGGAAAAGAGACAACCCATAAATTGAATAAGCGTGTGGGTTTGCGTTGAAAGGTGCAGTCAACTGCCGTTTTTCAGCATTCAGTCATGACACGCAAGAATAGAGAGGAGGCTTTCATGAGCAAGAAGCGGGAGGCAGTTCTTATCGCAAACAAAATCCTGATTGCATTTACACTTTGGCTGGGGCTGCTCGGCGCCATCCAGGCGGTTGCGGGCGGCATCCTACTGTACGAGGTGGGAACACCCGATGTGGGACTTGGTTCGGCCGGGTGGGGAGCACGGGCCCAGGATGCCTCGGCCATACTCGCCAACCCGGCCGGCATGACGCGCCTGGAGGGCTCGCAGGTCATGGTCGGAGCCCAGGCGCTCTATGGCGACTATGGGTTTTCGATCGGGCAGGGGAGTTCACCCGGCCTCGGCGCCGGTGACGGCGGCAATCCCATCGGCTGGTTCCCCGGGGGAAGCGCGTTTGTCAGCTACAGCGCATCACCGGACCTCAAGTTCGGCTTCGGCCTGGCCGGAAACTTCGGTCTATCCGAAAAATACGACGAGAACTGGGTGGGTCGGTACTACGTCCAGGAGGCCACGCTTCTCGGCATGAGCCTGCTGCCCTCGGTCGCCTACAAGGTGAGCGACAAATTCTCAGTCGGCGGGAGCCTGAACATCATGTACGGCATGTTAACGCAGGAGATGGCGGTGAACAATGTGGCCCCCGGCTTCGGCGACGGCCGTCTCAAGCTCGATGACGACGTCTGGGGTGTGGGTGTTAACCTGGGGCTGCTCTATGAACTGAGCACGGCCACCCGCTTCAGTCTGACCTACAATTCGCAGGTTGATCTCGACTTTAAGGCGCCGGCCGAGTTTTCGAATTTGGCGCCCGGCCTCGAAGCGCTGCTTCGCGGCCGCGGGTTGCTAAACGCCAATGTGGATTTGGGCATAAACGTGCCCCAGCAGGCCATGGTCAGCGGCTTCCATCAGGTGACCCCTCGATGGGCGGTTCTGGGCAGCCTGGGCTGGCAGCAGTGGTCCAAGTTCGGGGAGCCCGAGGTCGGCGTGAATTCAAACAATCCCACCAGCCTCACCACGGACCTGGAATTTAACGACACGTGGCATGCCGCGCTGGGCGCTCAGTGCGGCCTGAGCGAAGCGTGGCTCCTCAATTTCGGCGTGGCCTACGACTCCAAATTCCAGAGCGGCTCGACGGTCTCCCCAATACTTCCAGTGAATGATAGCTGGCGTTTTGGGGCCGGCTTACAAAACCAGGTCAGCAAGATGTTCAGTTGGGGCCTTGCCGCCGAGTACGCTTATGCAGGCACGCTGGATGTGAATAAGCAAAGTTCGGCGCCCGTGGCGCTCGGCGGCCGCGGCGATCTCGTCGGTTCGTTCAAAGACGCAGGCATACTCTTCCTCGCCGTCCATTTCAACTGGGTGTTCTGATCGGCGGCGGCCAGCCTTGTCAATGGCACGATGTGCATGTGAGCTCTGCGGGAATGTCAAGCTCAAGAAAGTGAGGTAAACGTATGAACCAAACCGCTAAAACCCCTTTAATCGACACCATCCTCAGGATCGCTATCCTGTTTCTGCTCATCGCCTGGTGCATCGGGATCATCCTCCCCTTTTTGGAGCCCGTAATCTGGGGCGCCATCATCGCCGTCGCTCTCCACCCCTTCTTTGCGATGGTAAAACGGTGGTTGGGGAACAGGAATATGCTGGCAGGGGTCGTGGTCACATTACTGATACTGGTCATCCTCCTGCTGCCGACCGCCTTACTTATCAAATCCCTGGCTGAAGGGATCCAAGGCCTGGCCACCCAGTTGAACGAACAGACCCTGGTGATCCCTCCCCCTGACCCGTCTGTTGCAGGATGGCCCCTGATCGGGAAACCCATTTCCGAAATATGGTTGCTGGCCTACCAAAGCCTGGAGTCGGCCATCACGGCCTACAGGGAGCCCCTGTCGAAACTGGGGCTTGCGATTCTCGGGCATCTGGGCGGTGTTGGGAAAGGCCTCCTCATGTTTTTCATCTCGGTGATCATCGCAGGCGCATTCCTTGTAAAATCCGATGCTTCGGCCAATTTTGTGCGCAGACTGGTCCATCGCCTGGCGGGAGAAGGCAGCGATGAGATGCTTCCGGTCACCGGGGCAACGGTCAAGAGCGTCGCTAAAGGCATTCTCGGGGTTGCGTTCTTTCAGTTTCTGGCAGCAGGTACCGTGTTTGTGCTAGCGAACGTGCCTTTTGCAGGACTTTGGGCCTTTGCAGTCCTGGTCTTTGCCATTCTGCAATTGCCTTCGATCATCGTCATCCTGCCCGTCATCATTTTCCTATTCACGGCAAATGACCTCTTGCCGGCCATTTTGTGGACGGTCGCCCTGGTGGTGGTCGGCCTTTCCGATAATGTGCTGAAACCGCTGCTGATGGGAAAAGGCTCCTCTGTGCCCATGCTGGTCATCTTCCTCGGCGCCATCGGCGGGTTCATCTTTTCCGGCCTGATCGGGCTGTTCACCGGGGCCATCGTTCTTTCAATCGGTTATAATCTGATGATGCATTGGTTGGGCGAGGGACAGAAGTGACAGGAATCGCCATGGCAATTGACGATTGTTGATTCGAAAAGCGTTTTAAATTCAGATTGAATGCTCATGGTGAAGGTTTCGCCGCCCCGCGCATGAAAATTTCCCTGTGAGAGCGGTATGCTGCCGCGACACGGGTCGAGGCTTGGAAGCCTCTCTTACAGAACAGACTCCAGGTATTTACCTTTTCGTGTATCTTGTGTGTTTCGTGGTTCCAAACCGTATTTTCATTGTAAATTAATATTCTTGAGGAATATAGTGAATAGAATTTGGACACCAAATAAAGGGATTTTCGTTAACCCGTTAACCAGGCAGGGAGGGAAAAAGCCATGGCAAAACAACCGATAATCGACGTTACGGAACAGAAGCGGTTGAACGATGCTCGAGATGCCGGAATTCCGTGGAAAAAATGGGGGCCGTATCTGAGCGAGAGGCAGTGGGGAACGGTGCGGGAGGACTACAGCGAAGACGGAAACGCCTGGGACTATTTCACCCATGACCAGTCTCGCTCGCGGGCCTACCGGTGGGGGGAGGATGGGCTCGGAGGAATATGCGATGACAAACAGCAGCTCTGCTTTGCCCTCGCTCTGTGGAACGAGATGGACCCGATCCTGAAAGAGCGGCTGTTCGGGCTCACCAACAGCGAGGCGAACCATGGGGAGGACGTGAAGGAGTACTATTTCTACATCGACAGCACGCCCACCCACTCCTACATGAAGTATCTGTATAAGTATCCGCAGAAGAAGTTTCCATACCGCGACCTGGTCGAGACGAATCGGGGAAGGTCGCGGGAGGAGTTCGAGTACGAGCTGCTCGATACGGGCGCTTTTGACGACGACCGGTACTTTGACGTGTTCGTGGAGTACGCGAAGCAGGATCCTGAAGACGTACTTATCCGTATCACCGTTCACAATCGCGGGCCGGAAGCGGCCCGGGTTCGCCTGTTGCCGACGCTGTGGTTCCGGAACACGTGGTCGTGGGAAGATGACCAGCCGAAACCTTCGCTGCGCGCGGTGGGTCCGGGCATCATCGGCGCCGCGCACCATGAAATGGGCGACTACTGGCTCTATTGCGATGCAAACCCGGAACTTCTATTTACGGAGAACGAGACGAATGCGGAGCGTCTCTGGGGCCAGTCCAATCCGTCTCCCTGGGTTAAGGATGCGTTCCATGCCTATGTCATCTCGGGACAGGGCGAAGCGGTGAATCCCGCCAGGGTGGGGACCAAGGCGGCGGCCCACTACGTGTTGGACGTGCCTGGCGGCGGGAGCCAGACGGTCCGCCTGCGGCTGACGGCAAACCCGAAGGATGATGCCTTCAGCGGCTTCGAGGGGGTATTCGAAAGCCGAATCGGGGACGCTGACGAATTCTACCTGAGGATCACGCCAAAATCGTTGAACGAGGACGAGCGACGGGTGCATCGTCAGGCGCTTGCGGGAATGCTGTGGGGCAAGCAGTATTACTACTTTGACCTGGAGCAGTGGCTGCTGGAGCACAAGAGCCATCCCCTGCTCGAATCCGCCCGGCAAAACGTGCGGAACACCGAGTGGTTCCACATGCTGAACGCCGACGTGATCTCCATGCCGGACAAGTGGGAATACCCTTGGTATGCAGCCTGGGACCTGGCCTTCCACACGATCTCGCTGGCTCTGGTGGATTTCGATTTCGCCAAGGAGCAGCTCCTGCTCATGCTTCGCAATCTCTATTTCCACCCAAACGGCCAGATCCCGGCCTATGAGTGGAACTTCAGCGACGTGAATCCCCCGGTGCACGCCTGGGCCACCCTCTATCTGTACAAATACGAACGGACGCTGGGCCGGTCAGACCTTCGTTTCCTGGAGCGGTCGTTTCAGGGGTTGATGCTGAACTTCAACTGGTGGGTGAACCGCAAGGACCCAGCGGGACGTAACGTCTTCGCCGGAGGTTTTCTGGGACTGGACAACATTGGCGTGTTCGACCGGAGCGCGCAGCTCCCGACGGGCGGATCGCTGGAGCAGGCGGACGGGACAGCCTGGATGGCGTTCTACTGCCAGTGCATGCTGGAGATCGCCCTGATTCTGACCGAATACGATGCGATATACGAAGAGGTCGCCTTCAAGTT
>Ga0172371_10009775_pt1 | contig 13109 bp, 10 predicted proteins | sample Lak12m_FD_114543 | JGI IMG/M metagenome (GOLD analysis project Ga0172371, IMG submission 114543) | Freshwater microbial communities from Kabuno Bay, South-Kivu, Congo - kab_022012_12m | ecosystem: Environmental > Aquatic > Freshwater > Lake | place: Democratic Republic of the Congo: South-Kivu... | reverse complement strand
TGTCGGCTGCATCTTCCCGGGCAGGGGTGTGTATCTGGCGGATCTGTTTGTCGACGATCAGCCGTATGCCTGCCTTGTCAACGTGGGACACAACCCGACTTTCTGCTCGCTTGATGACAGCGCCGATGAGCGGATGCGCATCGAGGCGCACATCCTCGACTTCAACCGCAATCTTTACGGCGCCAATGTGCGCATCGATTTTCTGGAACGGCTGCGCGATGAGATGAAGTTCGACAATCCTGGGGCGCTGGTGGAGCAGATCAAGCAGGACATCGCCGCCGCCCGCAGGTATAAGGGCTTCGCCGCCAGAAAGCAGCGACAGCAGAAAAGCTAGGCTACTTCCCGGTTTTCCTGGGAACAACCGGGGTTCACCGGCAGGGCTATGGTAAATGTCGAGCCCGCCCCCGGCAGGGAGGCCACCCGGATCTGGCCGCCATGCTCGTTGACGATCCTCTGTGAAACAGACAACCCCAGCCCTGTGCCTTCCCCGACCCCTTTGGTGGTGTAGAAGGGATCGAAGATGCGGGCCATCAGGTCCGGCTCCATGCCCTTGCCGGAGTCGGTGAAACTGATCTCCATCGCCTCCGCTCCGGCGGTTCCTTTACCTTGGCGCGCCAGCCGGGCGCGGATATCCAGCCGGCCGCCAGTTTCCATCGCATGAATCGCGTTATGGATGATATTCATGAACACCTGCTTGATCTGGTTGGTGTCCACCGCAATCTCGGGCAGCCCATCATCGATCTCGGTCTCGATCTGCACCGCGGTGATGTCAGCCTGGTGGCGCAGCAGGCTGAGAGTCCCGGCGAGCAGCTCGCCGACCTGCTCCGGCCGGCGCTCGAGGTCGGGGCCGTGATGAGCGAAGTCCAGCAGGTTGCGGACGATATCGCGGGCGCGCAGCGCTTCGCTCTCGATCACCGACATTTTTTTAGCCGCGGTCTCGGCATCAAACGGTTGGGATTTCATCAGCATGGCATTCCCGAGGATGCCCGTCAGCGGGTTATTGATCTCATGCGCCACGCCGGCAGCCAGCTCGCCGATCGCCGCCAGCTTCGATGAGCTGAATAACTGGCGCTGCAGTTCTTCCTGCTCGTCAACGCGCTGCTCCAGCACCGCCATCATGTTATTGAAGGTCTCACCCAGACGGGTGATGCGGTCGGGGCAGGCCTTCTGGAAGACTTCGCACTTCTCGCAGCGGCCCAGCTTCTGGGCGAACAGTCCCTGAACCTCGCCGCCGCAATGTGTGCCGGCCACCTGCCAGCAGCGCAGATTGCCTGCCAGGCCGAACGCGGGGCATTCATGCGAGGGACAATCCTTGAATTCCCAGCAGCGCACCAGATTGGGATTCTGATACCGGGTGTCGAAACTGCGGTTGCGCTCCGCCTTGGCAAACAGATTGGCGATCTCAGCAGTGGCTAGTGCCAGCTCCGCGTTCTGCTTCTCCAGCTTGTCGAACAGGCGGGCGCTTTCGATGGCGACGGCCAGCTCGCTACCGATGGCTGACAGCATGTCCAGAGTCCTGGCCGGGAAGTCCTGCGCTGAACCCGCCACACAGATGGCTCCTTGCAGATGGCCTTCAAATTTAAGCGGAATGCAGGCGATGGAGCCGCCGCCGGCCTTGGCTTCCTCCCCATAGTCATAAACAACGGGGTGGCCCTTGGAGGTCGCCGCTCCCGCGGCGTGGTTGAAATGTTCCGATGAGGGCAGCACCCTGCCGCCGCCAGGTGTCCCCTGGCTGGCGACCGGATAAAGACCGCCGGCGTGGTCCTGCAAAAGGACACAGCCTGAGTGCGAGCCTGTCACCTGCATCGCCTGCTGCAGCGCGTAACTCAGCAGGTCGCTCAGCTCGCGGGATTCAGACATGGTGTGCGCCACGTCGTACAGGATGGAAAGGTCGCGCTGTCTCTGGCTGATCTCATTCGTGCGGGATTCCAGTGAGGTGGCCATCTGGTTGATGGTCGCGGCCAGCTCTTCCAGCTCATCGTCCGTATCGGTCTCGACCCGGTAACCCAAGTCGCCGTCTCCGATGCGCCGCGCCCCCGTCTCCAGGTCACGGATCGGCCGTACCAGGCTGCTGGCGAAAAAATATCCCAGCACCAGCGCCACGACGAAACCATAGCCGGCATAGACCAGCGCCTGTTCCCTCAGTTCGTGCGACTGGCTGTCAGCGTCTTCCCGTGTGATCAGGCCCTGATCGACCAGCCGGTTGAGTTCCTCGGCATAGGAATGGTTGCCCCTGAGGCCCAGGATGGTCACCGGCGCGAGCCCGACGATCACGAAGATGATCGCCGTCTTGCGAAAGATGCTTTTCTTGATGCGGCCGCGGTTCCTGCTCATTGCTCCTCGAATCTGTTTCATGTCACGAGTGGGATCATCAACAGCAGGAACAGGGCGCTGACCAGGATCCAGCCGGCGAATCCCGCATAAAGCGGGCCGGTCCCGGAGTCCTTGATCGAGTCGAAATCAACACCCAGGCCGATGCTGGTAAGCGCGATGGAAAGAAAGATCGTCCCGATCGGCTCCAGGGAGTGCTTCATGCCGCCCATGGTGTCCGAGAGCGAGAACAGTAACGCCATGCCGACGAACAGGGGGATGAACCAGGCGCGCTTCATGGCGGCGCTCGCGGTGCTCCGGCCCCAGCCGGCGCCGGGCTGCCGCCCCGCGAAGGAAGAGGCCGCCGCCAGCACTACCGTGATCGGCGCCAGCATGGCGATGCGCACCATCTTGACGGAAATCGCAAAAGAGATCGCGGCGCGCCCCATATGGGAAGCCGCCAGCTTTACGACTCCGGTCTGTTGCAGCGTCGAGCCGCAAAAGAGGCCGTAGGCTGTTTCCGAAAGCGACAACCAGCCGGCGACCAGGGGATATATGAGGACACCGGTGAGCCCGGCGGCAGTCGTGACAATCAGGGCGATGGAAGTCTCGCGCGACCGGGCGCCCACGACGGGGGACAGCACCGCGATCGCGGAAGCCCCGCAGATGGCGGAGCCCGAAGCGATCAGCAGCCCCGTGCGGCGATCGACTCCCAGAAAGCGCGTAAGTATCAGAATAGCGGCGAAGAACATGCCCATGCAGCCGATCACGAGCAGTGAAGTGTAAACTGGCAGTCCGGCAAAGGTGCCGAAATCAAGCCGGGCGCCATACAGGATGATCCCCAGCGGCACAAAGACCGCGCTGGCCAGCTTCACGCCAGGTTGCACGCTCGTCTGGGGGCCAAGCACATTGCGGAGCACCATCCCCATGATCAGCGACAGCGCCAGAGGATCGAGCGAAGAATGAGAGCGTGACAGCTCCCAGGAAGTGACCGCTACCGCGGCACAAAGCAATAAACCTGGCCCTGCTTCCATCAACCGGCGCGGCGACAGACGATCGGGTGCGCTGGCGGCCCGGGTTGACATGGCTGGGTTCCCCCGCAAGACTCCTCCAGTCCAAAATGGTTACAAAAATGCTCCGCAAAACCACATCAAACATGCGGCTGGGAGCGTGTTTGTTAATCGGCAGACACCCGCGTTTCTTAAAGCCCCTCGTTCGCCTTTTGCCCTGGGCTATGTTAAGCTCTGCAAGTAATTATGGACTCCCCACTGGCACTTTTTTCAGTGCAAAAGGAGGTGACAAGTAAACGTGCTCAGCAAGGATAACAAGGAAGCTGTCATAGACAAGTTCTCCAGCCACGAGGGTGACACCGGCTCTCCCGAGGTGCAGATAGCCTTGCTCACGGAGCGGATCAATGGTCTGACGGAACATCTGAAGATGCATAAGAAAGACCATCATTCCCGCCGGGGGCTACTCAAGATGGTGGGGAAAAGGCGGCGGTTACTCACGTATCTGCAAGACAAGAACGTCAACCGTTATCGCACGCTCGTTAAGGAGCTGGGACTGAGAAAGTAGCCGGGCAGGTCGGGGGGTTTGCGAAAGGCGCGTACGTGGCGCTGCGGTCAAGACCCGACATCACATCGCTGTAACTTCCCAAATCATCCCTGCCAACGCCCGCTGCACCAGTCCCGTCATTAAAAACAGTCGCGCTGCCGCTTCACCGAATCGTTTGGCTCTAGGCCTGAGGCTGAGAGTCTTTGAAAGATGAAGACTCTGAGCCTTAAGCCTAGAGTGGGCTGCGGGAGCGATGCTCCTCGTAGCCCTTTTTTGTTTTTTGGGTGGAAGGAAGGCGCGGCCACACCAAGGAGTAACAAGTTGACCGTAACCAAGACTCTGGAGCTTGGCGGCAAGACCATCTCGCTCGAGACCGGCAGGCTCGCCAAGCAGGCCAACGGGGCAGTGGTAGTCAGGTGCGGGGACACAATGGTCCTCGTCACCGCCACAGCCCGCACTGAAGCAAAGGAAGGAATCGATTTCTTCCCGCTCACCGTGGATATCGAAGAGAGGATGTACGCGGCGGGCAAGATCCCCGGAGGGTTCATCAAGCGCGAAGCCAGGCCGAGTGAGAAATCGATTCTCACCGCCCGGCTGATCGACCGCCCCGTGCGGCCGCGCTTCCCCAAGGGTTTTTCCAACGAGACCCAGATCATCGCTACTATCCTCTCCACCGACCAGGAGAACGCCTACGACATGCTGGCGCTTCTGGGAGCCTCAGCGGCGCTGAGCCTGTCGGAGGTCCCGTTCCAGGGGCCGATCGCGGCGGTGCGCGTGGGCCGGGTCGACGGCGAGCTGGTGCTCAACCCCAGCATGCCGCAGATCCACGAGGGCGAGACTGACCTCGACATGATCATCGCCGGCACCCCGGATTCCATCCTGATGCTGGAAGCCGGCGCCGACGAGCTTACCGAGGATATCGCTATGCAGGCGATCGAGTTCGCCCGCGAGCCGATCCGCCAGCTGTGCGAGCTGCAGCTGGAGCTCCAGAAAGAGGCTGGCAAGGAGAAATGGCCTTTCCAGGAGCCCGAAGTCGACAAGGAGCTCTTCGCCCGGGTCGAGGAACTGAGCCGCGCAGCTTTCAAGGCCGCCAATGGCAGCGCTGACAAAGAACAGCGCTCCAAGGCGATCGAAGAGGCGCGCAACAACGTGCGCTCCCAGCTGATCGGCGATGACGCCACTGACGAGTTCGCCAGCGATGTCAATGCGATCCTGCGCGCGGTCGAGAAGGATGTCGTGCGTGAGAGCATCGCCGTGGACAAGGTACGGCCTGACGGCCGCGGCACCGAAGAGGTCCGCGAGATCAATTGCGAAGTCAGCGTGGCTCCGCGCACGCATGGTTCAGCCCTGTTCACCCGCGGCCAGACGCAGGCGATGACCCTGCTGACCCTGGGTGCCGTTGGCGACTACCAGCGCATCGACGGCCTCGGCCTGGAAGAGAGCAAGCGCTACATCCACCACTACAACTTCCCGCCCTTCTCAGTGGGCGAGACTGGTTTCATGCGCGGCCCCAAGCGCCGCGACATCGGTCATGGGGCGCTCGCGGAAAAAGCGCTGCGGCCCATGATTCCGGGAGAGCATGATTTCCCGTATACGATCCGTTTGGTGAGCGAGATCATGGAGAGCAACGGTTCTTCATCGATGGCAGCCACCTGTGGCTCCACCCTGGCGCTCATGGACGCGGGCGTGCACATCAAGCGTCCGGTGGGCGGCGTGGCGATCGGCCTGATCGTCCGCAGCACGTGCAAAAACTGTGGTTTCGTCGGCTCCTTCCTGAGGCGTTGCGACAAGTGCGGTTCTGAGGATGTCGACCGCCATTACGTGATCCTCACCGACATTGCCGGCATCGAGGACCACCTGGGCGACATGGACTTCAAGGTGACTGGCACCACTGAGGGCGTGACCGCCATCCAGATGGACCTCAAGATCAAGGAAGGCATCACCGCCGAGATCATGGCCGAAGCGCTGGAGCAGGCCAAACGCGGCCGGCTGCACGTGCTTGGCAAGATGATGGAAGCACTGTCAGAGCCGCGGGCCGAACTCTCCGAGTATGCTCCGCGGATCTTCTCCCTGCAGATCAACCCCGACAAGATCGGCGCGCTGATCGGCAAGGGCGGCGAGACCATCCGCGGCCTGGTAGATGAGTTCGATTGCTCCATCGATGTGGAAGAAGACGGCACCGTGTTCATCACCAGCCCCGGCGGCGCCAGGGCTGAGGCGGTCATCCAGCGGGTTGTCGAACTGACCAAGGATGTCGAGGTCGGCGATGTGTTTACCGGCAAGGTGGTCAAAACCACCGACTTCGGCGCCTTCGTTGAGCTCAAGCGCGGCACGGATGGCCTGGTGCACATCTCCAACCTGGCTTCCGGCCGGGTCAAGAGCGTCGAGGACGTCGTCAAGCGCGGCCAGATGGTGCAGGTCGAGGTGATCGAGATCAAGGAAGACCGGGGCAAGCAGCGCATCGGTCTGAAGGTGGTCGACTTAAATCCAGAAATATAAGCTAAAGCAGCTTACAGCGGGCGGACGGGTGATCAGCGAACAGCTGCCGTCCGTCCGCTCGATATCTTTGGGCCTGTGGATCGGCGCCGGCTCCCGCTACGAGGAGCCAGCGGTGAACGGCGTCAGCCATTTCATCGAGCATCTGCTGTTCAAGGGCGGCGCCAGTTACGGCGCCCGGGAGATCGCGGAGATCTTCGATTCGTTCGGTGGCGAGCTGAATGCCGCTACCGCGAGGGAATACACGGTCGTGCACGCCCGCTTCCTGGATGAACATCTGGAGGATGCGCTGCAAGTGATGGCCGACATGGTCCTGCGGCCGACCTTCGCGGAGCTCGATCTGGAGCGCGAGGTGGTGGTGGAGGAGATCAACATGTACGAGGACTCCCCCAGCGAGCTGATCGCCGACTATCTGACCGAGGCCATCTTCGACGGCCATCCGCTCGGCAAGAGCGTGCTCGGTCCGCTGTCGGTGATCCGGTCTATCTCTCCCGCACAGATCAAGGACTATCACGATTCGCACTACACCCTGCCCAACATGGTGGTAGCTGCGGCCGGCAGCATCGAGCACGAGCGGCTGGTCGAGCTGTCCACGCGTTACCTGGGAGACGGCAACGGCGCCACAGCAGCGGCTAAGGGCGGCCCCCAGGCGGTGACCTGGCAGCCTAATGCTCTGCGTGACTGCTTTTTTGAGAAGGACACCCAGCAGTATCATGTGTCGCTGGGCGGGCCCGGCATTGCCCGGCAGGACGAACGCCGCTTTGCCCTTTCCATCATGGACAGCATCCTGGGCGCATCGGCCAGCTCGCGCCTGTTCCAGGAGGTGCGGGATCGGCGAGGCCTGGCTTATTCCATCTATTCTTATGCCTCTTCATATTCTGACACGGGGCTGGTCGGCGTATATTTCGGCTGCCGCGGTGACAGCGTCGGTGAGGCCATGGAAATCGTCACGGCGCAGCTCAGGTCGATCATCCACGACGGCGTGACGCCGGACGAGCTGTCCCGGGCGCAGGAGAGTGCCAAGGGGCGGCTGGTGCTCAGCATGGAGACCACCCACAGCCGCATGAGCCGGCTGGGCAAGCTGACAGTGACGGATTCCGAGATCCTGGACATCGATGAGATCATCGAGAAGATCAATGCTGTCACCGGCGATGACATCAAGCGGCTGGCGGCAGACTTTTACGATCCGGAGCGGCTCGTAGCCGTGGCGATCGGTCCCGAGGCCGGTGTTTTTGAGAGCGCCATCTCCGGACTGGGCGGCCAGCGCGAGCTGCTGGTAAAGACATCTTAAGGAACGGGCGTGGCGGTAGAACCCGAAACCAGGGCACTTGATGCCGTTGAAGAAAAAGTAGCTGCCGGGGAGCGCCTGTCTCTCGCAGACGGCGTGGCGCTTTTGGAGTCGCCCGATCTTCTGCGCCTCGGCGCCATGGCTGACCTGGCCCGCAGGCGCATCGCCGGCGACGAGGTCTACTTCATCAACAACCGCCACATCAACCACACGAACATCTGCGGCAACCAGTGCAAGTTCTGCGCTTTCAACGCCCGCGAGGGCGATCCGGGCGGCTACACCATGACTCTGGAAGAAGTGCTGGAGCGGGCCCGCGAGTCGCTGGCCGACGGCATCACCGAGCTGCACATCGTGGGCGGCGAGCATCCTTCCCTTCCCTATGAATATTATGTGGAGATGATCCGTTCGCTCCATGAGCTGGATCCGGAGGTGCATATCCAGGCTTTCACGGCCAGCGAGATCACCTTCTTCGCCAAGCGCACCAAACGCAGCGAGCTGGAGGTGCTGGAGGAACTGAAGGCGGCCGGTCTCGGCAGCCTGCCGGGCGGCGGCGCCGAAGTATTCTCGGCGCGGGTGCGGGGACTGGTCTGCGACAAGAAGATCTCCGGGGAAAAATGGCTCGACGTGATGCGCACGGCGCACTCCGCCGGCCTCAAATCAAACGCCACCATGCTTTATGGCCATGTCGAGACCCTGGAGGAGCGCATCGATCACCTGGTGCGTTTGCGCGAGCTGCAGGACGACACCGGTGGCTTCGGCAGCTTCATCCCGCTGGCGTTCCATCCCGCGAATACAGAACTCGTGCATCTGCCGGGCACCTCCGGCATCGAGGATCTGAAGATGATCGCGGTCAGCCGCCTCATGCTCGACAACTTCCGCAACATCAAGGCTTTCTGGATCATGATCGGCATCAAGCTGGCGCAGATATCGCTGCACTTCGGAGCCAACGACATCGACGGCACGGTGGTGGAGGAGAAGATCACCCACGCCGCGGGCGCCCAGACCGAGGAGGCCATCGCCAAGAGCGAGCTGATCCGGCTCATCTGCGAGGCCGGGCGGGTGCCGGTGGAACGCGACACTCTCTATAACACGGTGCGGCGGTATGAAGATTGAGTCGGAAAAACCGGGGGCAGGCGCGGTGGCTGGCTCCTTGAACGGCGGCCAACAGGATACGGGTACGATCCGCATCGGCCAGTTTGAATTCCTGAACGGCTATCCGCTTTATTATGGATTGGAGCGCGGCCAGGGCTGGGGCTGCTTCGACCTCGTGCACGGCGTGCCGACCCTGCTCAACGGCATGCTCCTCGAGGGCCGGCTCGACATCAGCCCGATCTCCTCGATCGAATACGCTTTTCATGCCGGAGCGCTCAAGCTGTTCCCGCGCATCTCGATCACGGCCGATGGAGTCGTGGATTCGATCCAGCTACTGAGCCGGACGTCGATCGACCGGATCGGATCGGTGGCGCTGACTGGTCAGAGCGCTACATCCGTGGTGCTTCTAAAGATTTTGCTGGAGCAGAAATACGGTCTGGCGCCTGAGTACGTTCCCCTGACGGGCGGTGCGGAGGCGGCGCTCGAAGAGCATGACGCGGTGCTGCTGATCGGCGATCAGGCCCTGGAAGCCTTCTACCAGGGTGGCTGGGAGCGCTCTTACGATCTGGGCAGAGAATGGAAGGATCTGACCGGCTTGCCGATGGTGTTCGCCCTCTGGGGGGTGCGCCGAGCCTTCTTCGAAGAGCGGCCCGATGAGACCTACGACGTCCAGGACCGGCTGATGTACTCAGTGGAGTACTGCCGGGGCCACTGGGACGAGGTCGTGGCCGCGGCGGCCCGCGTCTATCCTTTTGAGACAGGCATGCTGAAGTCTTACTTCGCCAAGCTCCGCTACGACTTCACGGACGAGTACCGGAGCGGCCTCGAAGATTTCTACCGCCGCGCTGCCGAGATCGGCGCCACTGAGTCGGTGCCCGTGTTGGAGTTCATCTAGACTCCCGCCATGCAGACTACCCCAATCACGCCGATCTTCGAGAAGGCCTGCCGCGGCGAACGCCTCGACGAGGCCGAGGCGCTGGCGCTGCTCGAGAGCCGTGAGCTGATCGCCACCGGCCAGGCCGCTGACGCCGTTAGGCGGCGCGGTTTTCCTGGCCAGAGCAGCGGCGACGTGACCTTCGTCATCGACCGCAACATCAACTACACCAATTTTTGCATCTCCGGCTGCGACTTCTGTGCCTTCCACCGGCCGCTGAGTTCCCCGGAAGGCTATCTGCTTTCCCATGAGGATATCTTCCAGAAGATCGAGGAAACCGTCGAGCTGGGCGGCACCGGCATCATGATGCAGGGAGGCCTGCATCCCAAACTGGACATCGCTTATTACGAGGATCTCTTCGGGGCCATCAAGGAGCGGTTCGACATCACGATCCATTCCCTGTCGCCGCCTGAGATCTACCACATCGCCAAGGTCAGCCGCCTGCCACTTGACGAGACGATCGCACGGCTGCGCGACGCCGGCCTCGATTCGCTGCCTGGAGGCGGCGCCGAGATCCTGGTGGACCGGGTGCGGCAGGAGCTCAGCCCCAGGAAGATCGGCGCCGGCCGGTGGCTCGAGGTCATGCGCACAGCCCACGAAGCCGGCCTCAAGTCAACGGCGACGATGATGTTCGGCAGCGTCGAGACGCTCGCGGAGCGCATCGAGCACCTGCGCCGCATCCGGGAGCTGCAGGACGAGACCGGCGGCTTCCGCGCCTTCATCCCCTGGACCTTCCAGGACGCCAACACGCCCCTCGAAGGTGCGGCGACCGGGTCGGGCATCGACTACCTGATGACTTTGGCGGTGAGCCGCATCTATCTCGACAACGTGCCCAGCATCCAGGCCTCGTGGGTGACCCAGGGCCTTAAGGTAGCGCAGGTATCGCTCATGTTCGGCGCCAACGACCTCGGCAGCACCATGATCGAAGAGAATGTGGTCGCGGCCGCCGGCGTCACTTACCGCGTCGGCAAGGACGAACTGGTCGGGGCCATCCGGGCCGCCGGCAAACGGCCCGTACAGAGGAACCACGCTTATCAGGCAGTCGATTACCCGTAAGAGCAGGTGCTGTTCAACGCGATCCTCTCGCGTTTTTTAAGACAAGTTGGCGCCGGCCATCGAGCCGACCGTCACCAGGCTGCCGCCGTCCCAATGGAACTGCACGGTTTTCAGGCCGCCGGTCGGGCAGCAATGCGGGTCGGCGGGCAGATAAGCATTGAAGGTGACGGAGAAGGTCGCACCGTCGACCGCGCCGGATGAATTCGCGCTGGTAAAGCTCTCCGTTCCCACCTGATAGCCATCGACGAAGAAATAATAGAAGTCGCCGCCATAGCTGGCGGAGCCCTCCGGTGTGGCATGGATCACGTGCAGGGTGGAGCCGGCCTGCCAGGTCGTGCCTGGGTCGAGCACCTGCATCCCGCCCTCCTGTGACTGGACGTGCGCCGCAGCCGCGCTCTCAGTGGCGTATGGGCCGCTGGGGGCAGGCGCCGGTGTAGTATCGGTGGTGGCCGGCTCGGTGACCGTAACCGTCCTGGCCGGGATGGTGCCGGTGCGGGCGGTGGACGCCGTCTGGGCAGTCGTCGCCGTGGACGTCTTGCCTGAGCCGCTGTCTGATGAGCCCCGGCCCAGCAGGTACGCTCCCACCAGGGCGGCGATCGCCGCCACTGCCACGATCACGATTATCATTATTTTCTTGTTGTTCGCCTGCATGGCCGCCTCCTGGGGCTGGTTTTTCCTCTTATTACCAGGACGTTGCTGATGAATGAAACTTACGATACGGCGCTCCGGATACCTGCCGTGTGGCCGCAATCACATGTCCTGCGAGCGAAAAAGAGCATCCGGAGATTTGTACCGGCGCACATTTGACTTACGCATATGAGGCTGTTAAACTTTTCACAATATTTGGGAAATATTTCACAAAGTATGGAGCTCGGCGGCTGTTCGTGGGGCAGACTTCACACCGCCGGGTTTGGCATTTAAAGGGGCAGGCCGGCAACCGGCCTGCCGTTTAACAAAGGGATGGGAACGGAGCAGGCCTGGTGATCCCGGTATCCAAAACCATTGTGGATGGCGCAGCTATCGTCTCGGAGATCGAGCGCCGCTCTGGCATGCATGTCGCCGACTGCTATCAATGCGGCCGTTGCACGTCAACATGTATCGCCGCCTTCGCTTTCGACATCCCGCCCCACCGTCTGATGCATCTGCTGCAACTGGGGGACACTGACCGGGTGCTGGCGTCATCCACCGCCCAGCTGTGCGTGGACTGCATGACCTGCTCGCTTCGTTGCCCGATGAACATCGACGTGGCCTCCGTGATCGAGACGACCAAGAGTCTGGCAGACGAGCTGGGACTCAAGGATACCGAGATGCCGATGCGCATCTTCCGCCGGGAATTCCTCAAGAATGTGCGGCGCCACGGCCGGCTGCACGAGCCCAGCCTGATGACCTGGATCAATTGGAAGACCGGCAAGCCTTTCAACGGACTCTCGCTCGCGGGTTTGATCATGAGGAAGAAGAAGCTGCACTTTGTGCCCCCGCGCGTCAAGAACCTGCGTCACCTGCGGCATCTATTCAGGCAAATCAACAGCGCGGACCGTAAATGAGCACATTTTCCTACTTCCCTGGGTGCTCGCTGACGAGCACCGCCATCGAATACGATGTCTCCTTCCGCCTAGTGGCGGAGGCGTTCGATATCAGTCTGGAAGTGCTCGAAGACTGGAACTGCTGCGGCGCCTCACCAGCGCCCCATCATTGGGGCGGCAACCTGGGGGTCTTCCTGCCGGCCCGTAACCTGCACATCGCCGGCGCCCGGCACGCGGCGATGGTGGCTCCCTGCGCCGGCTGTTATACGCGTCATAAATTTGCGCAGCACCAGCTGGGCCACGATGAAGCGCTGCGGACCAAAGTGGAAGAGACCCTGGACGAACCGGGGCGCTTTGACACCCGAGTGCTTAACATCGTCGAGCTGTTCAACGAAGAGATCGATGCCGGCGAGCTGGCGGCGGAGTCCGCGGGGCGTCTGGCCGGGGTGAAGCTGGGCGCCTATTACGGATGCGTGCTGACGCGCCCGGCGCACATCCTGAAGTTTGACGATCCGCGGGATCCCGTGAGCATGGAGCCGCTGCTGCAGGCGACCGGCGCTGAGCTGCCCTTCTTCCCGTTTAAAAGTGACTGCTGCGGGTCGTACATGGGGCTGACCAATATCGAGATCGTACTCAGCGCCAGCCGGCGCATCCTCGAAACCGCGGTCGAGTGCGGGATCGACGCCCTGGTGACCGCGTGCCCTCTCTGCCATCAGAACCTCGACCTCAGACAGGGCCAGATCAACAAGCGTTACGGCCTCGCCCTGGATCTGCCGGTGCTCTATTTCAGTCAGGCGATCGGCCTGGCCCTGGGGATGAGCGCCCCGCAGCTGGGCATCGACGCCCATGCGGTGGG
>Ga0172371_10009773_pt1 | contig 13112 bp, 15 predicted proteins | sample Lak12m_FD_114543 | JGI IMG/M metagenome (GOLD analysis project Ga0172371, IMG submission 114543) | Freshwater microbial communities from Kabuno Bay, South-Kivu, Congo - kab_022012_12m | ecosystem: Environmental > Aquatic > Freshwater > Lake | place: Democratic Republic of the Congo: South-Kivu... | reverse complement strand
GTGCACCCTCGTCGGCAGCACGTATACGGCCCCGGGCAACATGTACTACAACAACACCACCACTGCGCTCGCGCTCAACGACGCCGGCATCACCTACAACTTCCGCAACCTCACCGTCAAGGGCAACCTGACGGTGAGCGGCACATCGACCACCGTCACGACCGGCCTGCGCGTGACGGGCACCATGAACGTCACGAGCACCGGCACGACGAATCAGTTCGGGCCCACCTACGTCATCGGCAAGACCACGGTCGGCGGGTCAAGCGCGAACCGGTTCGGCGCCCTGTGGACGGACGGCACGCTGACGCTGAACGGCACCGGAGCCACCAGCGCGACCACGCTCAACGTGCGGTCGACCGCGGCTCCGGCCCTGTCCATCAGCAGCACCGTCGGCACGCACACCTTCGGGTCGACGTACATCCGCGGGGGCCTGACCACCACCAGTGCCTGCACCAGCCCCTGCCAGTTCGGGGAGTTGTGGGTCGACGGCGCGATGACCCTGGGCGGCACCGCGAACTTCACCGCCACGACCCTGCATGTGGGCGGAGCCCTGGCTCTGAACAGCACCACCGGGACGAACACCCTTGGCTCGGCCTACGTCATGGGGAGCCTCACCACCGCCTCTACGTCCACCAGCCCGGACGTGTTCGGCGATCTGTGGGTCGTCGGCTCGGTCACGCTGAGGGGCCGCGCCGCCGTGACCAGCACCAGTCTCCACGTGGGCGGGGCGATGACCATCAACAATTTCGTGATGACGCCGGCGGTCGTCAACTCCTTCGGGTCCACGTGGGTGGTGGGGGCGCTGAGCACGGCATCGACCACCAACAGCACTAGTCGTTTCGCAGCGCTGTGGGTGGACGCCAACTTCACCGTGAACGGGCAGGCGGCCATGACCGTGACCAGCACGGCGACCCACGTGGGCGGCGACTTCACCATCAGCGGCCCGACGACGACGAACACCTTCGGGCCTGTCTACTGCATCGGTGACGTGAACTGGGGCGGCGGCGCCACCGTCAAGACGACCGATTACACCAACTCGGCGGTACAACCGGCCCCGATGTGGGTCGGCGGTGTCTTCACGCGCAACGGCGGCCCGTTCAACGACGAGTACGGCGACACGTTCGTCGTCTTCCAGGTCAACTTCACCCCCACGAGCGGCATCTCCACCGTCATGTGCCCGCTCTTTGCGACGACGGAGATGATCACCACGAGCGGCAACGTCTCGTTCGGCACCATGGTGATCGACGCGTACCACCCGAATCCGCGGCCGATGACGCTGTACATGGTCTGTGACAACGACGGCTACTACACACAGACCGCCAACTGGGGCAGCACCGGACAGTTCTACGGCCTCATGATCCTCTTCGAAGCAGGCATCACGCTGCAGAACGGCTGTGCGACTGGGCCGGCGGTCGTGGGTTCTGTCCTGACCATCGGCGGCAACAATGGGCTCAGGCTCAACAACAGCGCCCAGATCGCCTACTGCCAGGACGTCGTGGACTGGGTGTTCTTCCCCACCGTCTCGACCTCGACGGTCACGCAGACGGTCTCCGGGACGTGGCAGGAACTCTCCCCCAGCGGACAGTGAGGGCGCGCACGTTCTCTGAGGAACCGCCACGCCGCCTGAACCGGAGGCGGCGACCATGCTGATCGCCACGCTCGGACCCACCACCGCTTGGGCCGGGAAGCAGATAACGCACGAGGGTACGTCGTTCGTGCTGGAGGGGCAGGGCCCGATCACGGCCGCTACGATCATGGACTACGATCGGGAGGGCCACCTGTCGTGGGTGAACGACGGCACCCGGGCCTGGGTGGGGTCCAAGGCCGCGGCCGAGGCGGCGCCCTTCGTAGCCGCTTTCCGCACGAGCAGGGTCTCGAGCCCATCGAGCAGCGCGGATCCCGCGCCCGCCGCACGAGCGCGGACGCTGGCGAAGCGTGCTCTGATGTTGGCGATCGCCGTGCTCGTCATCGTCAACGTCGGGCTTCTGCTCGTGGTTCTCGGCGCGTTCCGCTGACAGGTCGGGGACCCCAAAGCGGCGCCCACCCGTCTCGCGTGTGGGGGCGGGCGGCCGCAGGGGCGCCCGCCCTTCGTCGTATACTTCCTTGTCCGGGGGGCGATTAGCTCAGGGGTAGAGCACCTGCCTTACAAGCAGGGAGTCGCTGGTTCGAAACCAGCATCGCCCACCACCTGATGTGTGCGGTCGCGCTGTGCGGTCGCGCCGCAGACCGCAAGGAGTAGACTCGTACCTATGACGCCCGCGGACGTTCTCTCTCGCATTACTCACGATCCAGCAGTGATGGGGGGAAGACCCTGCATACGCGGCATGCGCGTCACGGTCGGCGTTGTCGTCGGCCTGCTTGGAGCCGGGCACAGCGTCGATGACGTGCTGCGCGAGTACCCCTATCTTGAGAAGGACGACATCCAGGCCGCCCTCGCGTACGCCGCATGGCGATCCGAGGAGATCGAGCTCCCGCTCAAGGCCTCATGAAGCTCGTCGTGGACGTGAACCTCCCGCCGAAGTGGGTGGAGTTCCTGGCCGCGCGAAGGTGGCTACGTCGTGCTCACCAGCGACCTTGACTTCTCCGCTCTGCTGGCCACGAGTAGCGCCGGCGGGCCCAGCGTGCTCCAGGTCCGTACTCAGGACGTGTTTCCCGAGTCTCTCGGGGCACAGGTAGTGCGAGTGCTGCATGAGCAGAGCGAAGCGCTGGAGAGCGGCGCGATCGTGACGATCGACGAACTCACGGCGCGCGCGCGCATCTTGCCGATCAGTCGGGGGCCGGGCAGAGAGAGCCGCTGAGCCTGAGCGACTGGGCACGAGGCGGGCGACCGTTGGCATGAAAGGTCGCCGACACCTTGCCGGCCCGTGGTTCACATTGGACCACGTCTGCAAGGAGAGGCACTACCATGGACGCCATGAGCGTCCACAGACGTGGCAAGTATCTCCGCCGGGTCAGAACCAAGCGGCCCCGGCGCACTGACGTCCTCCGGCCGTCCGTGACGAAGGCCGTCAAGGGCACGGAGGCGGAGGCCCATCACGTTCCGCGCGAGCCTCTCCACCCGTGTGATCCCGGCACGCCCGACGTGCAGGCGACGTGGGAGTTCGCCGTCTACTGCAAGGAGTGGTACGAGGCCGCCGTCCGCGACATGACGCCCGAGCCCAAGACGGCCGACCACTGGGCCTATGTCATCGACACCCACATCGTGCCGCGCCTTGGCGAGATGCACCTCGCCGACATCACGCCGGCGGTGGTGCGTCGCTTCTACGGCGAGATCCGAGCGGACCGACAGCTGGCTGACGGCCGCGTGCGCAAGGGGCTGTCGGGCACGAGTGCCCGCAAGGTCGCCGTCCGCCTCTCCGCGATCCTCTCCCAGGCGGCAGTCGACGGACTCATCACCTGGAATCCTTGCTTGGCCGTCAGGGCTCCGTCCGTCGACACTCCGGAGAAGGAGGTGCTCACGGCCGACGAGGTCCACGCGCTTCTCGAGGCGTTCTCCGCGACTCCGAGAGGGCGCGCGGTCCGCAGCGTGGCGGCCTTTCTCCTGGGCACCGGCGTGCGCCCCGGCGAGGCGCTGGCGCTGCACTGGAGAGACGTAGACGACGCCAGGCAGACGGCGTGGATCCACCGGTCGCTGGAGAAGGTCGGCGGGCAGGCGGCGCGTCTCAAAGACGTGAAGACGAAGCGCGGCCAGCGTGTCGTACCACTGCCGCCGGACGTGGTCGCCATGCTCGACAGCCACCGCTCGGAGCAGCACGCTTTCCGCCTTGGGGTCGAGCGGTGGGTGGACGATGGCCTCGTGTTCCCCTCGCTCGACCGCCGCAAGAACCCGGGCGGGCCGTGGACGGTCCAGGCGTTCCGGCAGGCGTGGAACCGCGAGCTCGCCGGCACGCCGTTCGCCGGCAGGTCGCCCTACGTGTGCCGGCACACGTACGCAACGCTGCTCCGAGGGCTCATCCCCGACGAGGAGTTGTCACGCATCCTCGGGCACTCCTCATCCAACGTGCTTCGCGCGACGTACTCGCACGTCGACGAAGAGTCGATGGCACGCGTGAGGGAACTGATCGGGGCGCTGCTGTAGCCCAGCTGTCGTCAGCGCCAGATGGTATCGTTGCAGACGGACGAGGAGGTATCCCACATGGGCACGCAACGCATCACATCTGACCCCGAAGTCATGATGGGCAAGCCCGTCGTCGAGGGCACGCGCATCACGGTGGAGTCCATCCTCGAGGAGATCGGCTGCGGCCAGACCATCGAGCAGCTGCTCACGGCGCATCCCCGACTCACGCGCGAGGGTGTGCTTGCCGCTGTGCGCTTCGGGGCCGAAGCCCTGCGCGCGGATGTGACCTACCCGACCTCCAAGTCGGTGGCGTGAAGCTACTCGTGGACGAGGGCGTCGACGCTGCGATTGTCGCGCGTCTCCGCGGCGATGGCCACGACGTCAAGTACGTGGCCGAGCTCACCTCGGGGATCACCGACGACGCGGTCCTCGAACTCGCCAGTGCTGACGGACGCCTCCTGCTCACCGCAGACAAGGACTTCGGCGAGCTCGTGTTCCGCCAGCGCCGTGCGGCGCACGGCGTCGTGCTCGCCAGGCTCGTGGGGATCGCCTCGCCGAGCAAGGCGGACATCGTCTCGCAGGCAATCGCCGAGCATAGCCGAGAGATGACCGGGGCCTTCACGGTCGTTTCTCCCGGTCTTGTGCGCATCCGGCTTCCCCTGTAGCCGGGGCCGTCGTCGCCCGCCCCTCGGCGAGTCTCACGGCCTCGCTCTGCGAGCCGCATGTCTGCCGGCGATCGGCCCAGGAGTGGAGCACCGCTCTATCAAAGCACGGTCGAGTCGGAGTCCGCCCGGAAACAAGCTGCATGCGCCCGGCGGAGATCGAGCCGGCCAGTTCTCCATCTGCGTGAACGACCAGTGGCGTATCTGCTTCACGAGAGATGAGGTGATCACACATGAGCCTTCCTAACGACAGGCAGCTGCAGCGTCGCCCCATCCATCCGGGCGAGATCCTGCGCGAGGACTTCATGCCCGACGACGAGCTGAGCGTGAGCGGGCTTGCCTCCGCCCTGGGCGTGTCGCGTCAGTCCGTGAACGAGCTTGTTCGCGAGCGTCGCGCCGTGGGCTCCGAGATGGCTCTCCGTCTGTCCAGGCTGTTCGGCAACTCGGCGGACTTCTGGCCGAACCTGCAGCGCGCTGTCGACCTGTGGGACGCGAGGATCGCGATCGAGGATGACGTGCGGCGCATCACGCCGCTCCGGGTCGCCTGACGGACGGCGATCGGCCGAGGGTGCTCCACGGGCGAGGAGCGAACCAGGCAGCCCTCAACTGCGCACTCGTCGCTGACCTCCGAGTCCTCTCTCCACCCATCGAAGAACAGCGGCCCATCGTCTGCCACCTGGATGAGCAGACCGACGCCATGCGCCGGCTGGCGGACGAGGCGAACGAGGGCATCCACTTGCTGAACGAGTACCGCTCCGCCCTCATCTTCGCGGCCGTCACCGGCCGGATCGACGTGCGCACCTCCCGGCGCGACCCGGCCGAGGTCGCGGAGGCGGGCTGAGCCCGTGGGCGGGCGGTCAGGTCTCGTAGCTCCAGGTGGGTCCGAGGTCGCGCAGCGGCATGACCGTGACGTTCGGTGCCAGCCGGTAGGCAGTGCGCCCGGGGTAGACGACCCACAGGGCGGCCAGGTCCAGATCCTGCATGGCAGCCCTCATCGACGCCGTCATCTTCGGCGCGTCCTGGTACTTGAGCTCCACGCCCCAGTTGCGGCCGCCCCACTGCCAGAACAGATCGAGCTCCGCGCCCGCGTGCGTGCGCCAGAAGTACAGCTCGTGGTCGTCGCGGCCGAGGGTCCGCGCGACCGCCTCGAGGGCGAAGCCCTCCGACGAGGCGCCGAGCTTGGGCGAGGTCAGCACCTGCTCCGGGGTGTCCAGCGAGAGCAGTGAGTGCAGCAGGCCGGTGTCGCGCAGGTACAGCTTGGGCCGGCGCACGAGCCGCTTGCCTACGTTGGCCGCCCAGGGCGCCAGCAGGCGGACCATGAACGCCCCCTCCAGCAGCTCGCAGTACCTGCGCACGGTCACATCCGAGACACCGAAGGAGCGCCCCAGCTCCGAGTAGTTGAGCACTTGGCCGTGGTAGTGGCTCAGCATCGTCCAGAAGCGCCGCATGGTGCGGGCCGGGATGCCGATGCCGAGCTCCGGCAGGTCCCGCTCCAGGAACGTGGAGATGTACTGGCGCCGCCACAGCAGGCTCTCCTCATCGGTGGCGGCGAGGTACGAACGCGGCAGGCCGCCGCGTTGCCACAGGCCGGACACGCTCTCGGGTCCGAGGTCGCTGATGCGCAAGCCGCCGAGCTCGTGGAAGGCGATGCGCCCGGCGAGCGTCTCCGAGCCGTGCTGCACGAGCTCACGGGATGCGCTGCCGAGGAGCAGATACCGCTGCCCCGCCTCCTCACGGTCGACGAGATACCGCAGCAGTGGGAACAGGTCCGGCAGACGCTGGACCTCGTCGATGACGATGAGCCCGCGCAGGTCCTCGAGCGCGAGTTGCGGTTGCTCGAGGCGCGCCACATCACGCGGGTTCTCGAGATCGAACGTGTGGTCGGCGGCGAAGGCACGCGCAAGCGTGGTCTTGCCGCACTGCCGCGGCCCGATGATGGCGGTCACCGGGAAGGCGTTGAGCAGAGCCCGGACGGCCAGCGTGTCCTCTGTCCGGGGGACCATGGACATGCGAGTAGGGTAGCGGACGTACCTTGAAATCTCAAAGGACAAGTTCGATAGTTCAAGGTAAGACGGCGCAGCAACGGCTGCTCAGGCACCCGCCGAAGCCCCCGCAAGCAGGACTGCGCCGCCGCTCCCGCGAAGCCCAAGCGGCGAGTCGGGCGGCCAGCCGTCCGCCGCTCGGAGCGTGAGGACCACACGGAGGGGTGACGATGCCGGCCGACCACAGGGAGATCGGCTTCGAGGCCGCCATCGAAGAGAGCCTGCTCACGCATGGCGGCTTCGCGGCGGCGACCCGCTGGCGTTCGACCGCGAGCTCGCCCTCGACCGCGGCGAGCTGTTCGCCTTCCTCCGCGCGTCGCAGCCGAAGACGTGGGCCAAGCTCGAAGGCCGCCTCGGCCCGCAGACCGAGGCGACGGTGCTCGACGACCTCACCGGCGCGCTCACGAGCCGCGGCTCCCTCGACGCCCTCCGCGACGGCTTCAAGGGCCACGGCAAGAAGCTCGACCTCGCCTGCTTCGTCCCCGCCCGCGGCCTGAACACCGAGACGCAGGCGCGCTACGAGGCCAACCACCTCACCGTCACGCGCCAGCTCCACCACGACCCCGCCGGCGAGGACTCCCTCGACCTCGTCCTCTCGCTGAACGGCCTGCCCATCGTGACTGCCGAGCTCAAGAACCCGATGAGCGGGCAGACCTGGCGCGACGCCGTCCGCCAGTACAAGGCCGACCGCAACCCCCAGGCGACCATCTTGCGTTTCAAGCTGCGCGCCCTCGTACACTTCGCCGTCGATCCCGACGAGGCGTAAATGACGACGAGCCTCGCCGGCGCGAAGATCCGCTTCCTGCCCTTCAACCGCGGCAACGGCACCGCCGCCGGCAACCCGCCGGTCGAGGCCGGCAACAAGACCGCCTACCTCTGGGAGCAGGTCTGGGCGCGCGACAGCCTCATGGACATCCTCGCGCGCTACCTCCACCTGCAGGTCGAGGAGAAGAAGACCGCCGGCGGCAAGACGGTGCGCACCGAGACGATGATCTTCCCGCGCCACCACCAGCTCGACTGCGTGCACGCCTGCGAAGCCGATGCACGCGCGCGCGGAGCCGGTTGCAGCTACCTCATCCAGCACTCGGCCGGGAGCGGCAAGAGCAACTCCACCGCCTGGCTCGCGCACCGCCTCGCGAGCCTGCACAGTGCTGCCGACGAGAAGGTCTTCGACCCCGTCGTCGTGGTCACCGACCGGCACGTCCTCGACAAGCAGCTGCAGGACACCATCTGCCAGTTCGAGCACCGGCAGGGCGTCGTGCAGCGCATCGACGAGGATTGGCAGCGGCTCGCGGACGCGCTCGGAGCCGCCGTCCCCATCGTCGTCACCACTCTCCAGAAGTTCCCCTTCGTCACGAAGAAGATCGGCGAGCTGCCGGCGCGCCGCTACGCCGTGATCGTGGACGAGGCGCACTCTTCGCAGGGCGGCGAGAGCGCGGCCCACCTGCGCGGCGTGCTCGCCGGCAGGCAGCTCGCCCAGGAGGTCGAGCTCTCCACGCTCATCGAGCTCATCAACGAGCGCTTCGGCACGAGCTTCTCGCCGGCCGACGAGCTCTTCTTCAGCCAGATCCGCGAGGAGGCCATGGCCGACGAGGCCCTCCAGCAGGCCGCCGCGGCCAACACCCTCGAGGCCTTCAAGACCGTCTTCGAGCCGGCCCTCGAGAGCCTCTTCATCGGCCGCATGGAGCGCAACGAGACCATAGCCGCCCGTTTCCTCGACGACGCCGACTTCCGCGGCGCCGTGAGCCGCCTCATCATGCAGCAGGTGCGCGAGCGCTGCGCGGGGAGGCGCCGGCGCTCTGAAGGTCAGGCGAGGGCCGGGCGTCTGGCCCTGCCGCCCGGCGCCCTCAGGCGATCGGCGCCACGGCCGAGCTGCCGGACGGCAGCAGCCGGACCGACATGACCGTCAATGAGGCCGAGAATCGGTCATGATAACGGAATATCATTCTTCCGACTGATTGACGAACAGAATATCGAGCTGAAATACTCATGTCCGCACACACACCACCATGGAGGGGGATGCGTGGACGCACTCGATCGCGAAGTACTGCTCAAGCTGCAGGCCGACGGCCGCATGTCGAACCTCGCGCTGGCGCGCTCCCTGGACCTCTCGCCCTCGGCCATGCTCGGCCGCGTCCGGCGTCTGGAGAAGGCCGGGGCGATCCGCGGCTACCGCGCCGTCATCGACCCGGCCGCACTCGACATCACCGTGCGCGCCCTGGTCGTCGCCCGCCTGCGCGAGCACAGCGAGCGGTCGATCCGAGCGTTCGAGGAGGGCATCCGCAGCGTGCCCGGTGTACGCGCCTGCTACCACGTCACAGGCCAGTTCGACATGGTCGTGGAGCTCGCACTGCGCGACCTCGACCATCTGGGCCAGCTCATCCGCGTCGACATCGCCCGCATCCCCGGCGTCATGAACCTCGAGACCATGCTCATCCTCGCCGAGTCGGTGGAGGACGAGGGCTGGCCGGTCGTGCCCCAGACCTGACGCATCACCCGACCTGAAACACGCGGCCCCGAGGGGCCGCGACCCCACCAGAGGAGGCACAGTGGCGAAGAAGGGCGTCTTCGACCTTCACGAGATGAAGCGCCGCGGCGAGCAGATCGCCTGGCTCACCGCTTACGACTACCCGACCGCGCAGTTCGAGGAGGCCGCAGGGATCGACATGATCCTCGTCGGTGACTCGCTCGGGATGTGCGTGTACGGCTACTCCGGCACGGTGCCGGTGACGATGGACCAGTGCATCGTGCACTGCGAGGCAGTGCGTCGCGGCGCCCCCGACACCTTCATCCTCGGCGACATGCCGCTGGGCAGCTACCAGGCCTCGGACGAGGACGCCGTGCACAACGCCGTCCGCTTCCTCAAGGAGGCCAACGTCGACGCCATCAAGCTCGAGGGCGGCGTGCGCACGCTGAGCCGCGTCAAGGCGATCCTCGACGCCGGCATCGCCGTGTGCGGCCACATCGGCCTCACGCCGCAGTCGTCGGGCCAGCTCGGCGGGCACAAGGCGCAGGGCCGCACGCTCGAGAGCGCCAAGCTGGTGGTGGAAGACGCCCGGGCCCTCTGCGAGGCGGGCGTCCAGCTCCTGCTCGTCGAGGCCGTGCCGCCCGAGGTGGCCCGCTTCATCCGCGACGAGCTGCCGATCCCCGTGCTCGGCATCGGCGCCGGCGGCGACGTGGATGGCCAGCTGCTCATCGTCAGCGACGTGCTCGGCACCTTCCAGGCGTTCACGCCCAAGTTCGTGAAGAAGTACGCCGACCTCGCCGGGGTCTCGACAGCGGCGCTCAGCGAGTACGTCAAGGATGTGCGCGGCGGGCAGTTCCCCGAGGACCAGCACAGCTACCTGATGCTGGAGGGCGAGGCGGAGAAGTTCACCGCGTGGGCCCAGTCCGCCACCGAGAAGGAGTGAGCCTCCGCGATGCCACACGCGCTCCCTGATCTGACCGTCCTGCCGGGCGGGTCTCCCGGCTTCACCCCCGCCGCGCGCGTCGCCCGGCTCGGCACCGAGACGGTGTTCGCCGTCTCCGCTGAGGCCGCCGCGCTCGCCGCGCAGGGCAAGACCATCTACCCGTTCCACCTCGGCGACCTCAACATCCCGACGGCGCAGCCCATCGTCGAGGCCATGGACAAGGCCGTCCGCGACGGCAAGACCACCTACTGTGCCAACGCCGGCATCGCGCCCCTGCGTGAGGCGCTGGCGACCGATGTGAGTGCCGCGCGCGGCGTCACGTACGGCGCCGCCAACGTGTCGATGCAGCCCGGCGGAAAGCCGGTGATCGGCAAGTTCCTCATGGCCGCCATGAACGCCGGGGACGAGGTGCTGTACCCCAATCCCGGCTTTCCCATCTACGGCTCGTTCATCGAGTTCGTGGGCGGGGTCGCCGTTCCCTACGGCTTCGTCCAGGACGGCGACCGCTACGCGCTCGACCTCGAGCGCCTCGAGCGCGCCATCACCCCGAAGACGCGCATCCTCATTCTCAACGACCTGCACAACCCGACGGCGGCCGAGTGCACGCCGCAGGAGCTCGAGCGCATCGCGCAGCTCGCCGTGGAGCACGACCTGCTCGTGCTCAGCGACGAGGCGTACTTCGACGTGCGCTTCAGCGGCACGAGCCGCTCGATCGTCTCGCTGCCCGGCATGCAGGAGCGCACCGTCATCCTGTACACGTTCAGCAAGAAGTACGCGATGACGGGCTGGCGCGTCGGCGCCGCCATCGGGCCCGAGCCCATCATCGACATCGTCACGCGCCTCAACGTGAACATCGAGTCCTGCGTGAACCACTTCGTGCAGTACGGCGCCCTGGCGGCGCTGACCGGCGACCAGGCGGGCCCGAGGGCAATGATGGCCCGCCTCGAGGGCCGCCGCGACGCCGCCTTGCGGCTGCTGAACACGATGCCCGGCGTCACCTGCCCCACGCCCGAGGCGACGTTCTACCTGTATCCGGACGTCACGGAGGCGGTGCGGCTGACCGGCTGCGCCGGCCACGAGGACTTCCGCCGGCTGCTCCTCGACCGCACCGGCGTCTCGTTCTGCACCCGGCAACACTTCGGTAAGGCACAGCCGGGCGAGACCAGCTATCATCTCCGCTTGGCCTACTCAGGCGTCACAACTGCACAGATCGAAGAGGGCCTCGGCCTGATGAAGGCCTTCCTCGTCTCCGCCGCGTCCGCGTCATGACCCCCCAAGGAGTACGCACGATGAAAGAGCTGCCCCCCGTCGGACTCGAGAGCCGCCTCAAGGTCCTCTCCGACGAGAAGTGCCAGAAGATCTACGACGCCGCCCTCACGATCATCGCCGAGGTCGGCATGACCGTGCCGCATGCCGAGGCGCGTGACATCCTCGTGAACGGCGCCGGTGCCACCGTCGGGGACAAGGACGTGGTCAAGATCCCGCGCGAGGCCGTGGCCGCCGCGCGCGACACCATCCCCGCCATGATCCACGTCTACGACCGCAACGGCGAGCTGGCCATGCAGCTGGGCGGCACCAATTCGTTCTTCGGGACCGGCTCGGACCTCATGAGCATCTACGACTTCGAGACCGGCGAGCGGCGTCCCAGCGTGCTCGCCGACACTGCGCGCATGGCGCACCTGTGCGACGGCCTGCCGAACATCGACTTCATCATGTCGGCCGCCCACCCGCACGACGTGCCGGCCTACGCCTCGTACCTCGAGTGCTTCCGCCAGATGGTCACGAACACGACCAAGCCTATGGTCATGACCGCGGCAAGCGTCGAGGACCTCGCTGTCATGCACAAGATCGCCTCGCAGTTCCGCGGCGGCGAGGACGAGTTCCGCAAGAAGCCGTACTTCATCCAGTACGGCGAGCCCGTGAGCCCGCTCCAGCACGCCCCCGAGGTGCTCGACAAGCTCCTCTTCTGCGCCGACAAGGGCATCCCGCTGATCTACTCGCCGGCCCCCATCGCCGGCGCCACCGCGCCGATGACCCAGGCCGGCCACATCACGCAGGCCGTGGCCGAGTCGCTCTTCGGCGCCGTGCTGCACCAGCTGCGCGTGCCCGGCGCCCCGCTCCTCACCGGCATGGGCCCGGTCAAGCTCGACATGAACACCTTCCAGGCCCTCTACAACTCCGCCGAGTACTACACCACGATCCTCGGCATCTGCGAGATGGCCAAGTGGATGGACATCCCCAACTGGGGCTACGCCGGCACCAGCGACTCGCAGTGCGTCGACGCCAACGCCGGCATCGACATCACCGAGCTCACGCTGCTCAGCATGCAGGCCGGCTCCAACCTCAACCACGACATCGGCTACCTCGACTTCGGCCTCACCTGCGCCGGCGAGCTCGTGGTGCTCACCGACGAGATCATCAGCCAGATCCGCCGCACCCTCGAGGGCATCGAGGTCACCGACGAGACCATCGGCATCGACGTCATGGTCGAGGCGGGCCACGGCGGCGACTTCCTCAAGAGCAAGCACACGAAGAAGTACGTGCGCAGCCAGCAGTGGCGGCCCACGATCCTCAACCGCGACACGCAGAAGAACTGGGAGGCCGCCGGCTCCAAGACGGCGACCGAGAAGGCGCACGAGAAGCTGCTGGACATCATGGCGAACCACACGCCCGAGCCGCTGAGCGCCGAGCTGAAGCAGTTCGTGGACGAGCAGGTGGACGCGTACGTGGTGGCCGGAGCGTAAGCTCAGGCCGCAGTCGGACCCCGGATCACTGACCGCAGGCGCCGGAAGCGCCCGAGGAGGACGAGATGTCACAAGACCTGTACGACCAGATGAAGCAGTCCGTCATCGACGGCGAGGTCGAGGACGCCGAGCGTCTCGCCCAGGAGGGCCTCGACGCCGGCCTCGCCCCCGGCGACATCCTCGACCTCGGGTTCGTC